>RCUL01000483.1_pt1 | contig 20260 bp, 16 predicted proteins | sample 2167521 | NCBI WGS metagenome assembly RCUL01 (sample SAMN09932745, study PRJNA488358) | compost metagenome | feature: garden; material: soil; isolation source: compost soil in acetic acid-enriched culture | place: Germany: Experimental Botanical Garden Goettingen | collected 2016-01-27
GATTTCATCCGGGCTACAGATTTTCCGCTCTTCCTGTGGGGGCGATTTCAATCGCCAAGCGGACCGCAGGTCCGCCCTCCGGCCTCCCAGCGGGAGCTACGCCGCCCTTCGCGAATGAATTGGCCATGTCCGCGGTAAGTGTTCGGATGTGGCGCAAAGGCCCGTAGGGTGGGCTTCAGCCCACCATCGTAGGTCAGCGTGGGCTAAAGCGGATCGCCGCCCGGCCCACCCTACCAGGCTCCGAGCTCTGACCGGGACTTCTTAGCAACAGCTGACAGGGACATAGCCAATGAATTCGCACGAACAGCAAAAAGCCCGCGCGCCTGGAAAGGCGCGCGGGCTTTGGCGGCTGTGGAAGCCAATCAGGGAATATCGAAACTCACCTCGATATTGCCGCGGGTAGCCTTGGAATACGGGCAGAGCTGGTGCGCCGCCTCCACCAGGCGGGCCTTTTCTTCGGCCGCCAACCCGGGCAGTTCCACGGTCAGCCTGGCCGCCAGGGCGAAGCCGCCCTCGGCGGTGGTGCCCAACGCCACCTCGGCGGACACCGCCACGTCCTCCGGCAGGCGGATTGCGAAGTTCTGCCCGGCGCGGTGCAGGGCACCGATGAAACAGGCCGACCAGCCGACCCCCAGCAACTGCTCGGGATTGCTGCCCGGACGTCCCGAGCCGGGCTTGCTCAGGCGTACATCCAATTCGCCGTCGGAGGATGCGCCGCGTCCATCGCGGCCACCGGTGGTGCGGGTGTGGGCGGTGTAGATGATGCTATCCAGGGTATCTGTCACGCTGAGTCTCCTTGGGGAGTGCGGGATGGTGCCGGCGGGAACCGGCGTCAGGTTGCGCGCTGGGCGCAGGTGCCGAGCACCACGCCCTGAGCGCGCAGGTTTTCCAGCAGGGCCAGGCCCTGCGGCAGGATGGCGGCGCTGTCGGCGCCGAGGGCCTCGGCCAGCCCCTGCAGGTGCTGGCGGCCGGTGCAGCGCTGCGCCTGCAAGGAATCGAGCAGCGCATGGGCCAAGGGCGCCAGGCGCGAAAAATGCACCTTCTGGTCCGCGCCACGCCGTGCCAGCACCAGGGTCGGCTGCTCGGGAGCCTCCTGCGGCAGGTAGTCCGGACCGATCTCGCTCACCGGCCATTGGTAGGCCAGGGGCCAGGCCAGGCTCGAGAGCAGCGGAACCCCTTCGAGCAGGTCGCCCTCGGGGTCATGGGCGGGCTCGCGCCTGTCGCTCAGGAGCAGCGCAGCCTCCACCCACTCGTAGTGGGCCAGCTCCACCCCCCAGGGCGGCAGGTCCAGGGCGTCGCCGCCCCCCTCCGCCAGGTAGTCGACGAACTCCCCGGAAATCTCGGTGAACAGGGGCGTCTGGCAGCGGTAGTCGGCATAGAAGGATTCGATCAGCGCCTGCCAGCGTTTCGCCCCGAGGCTGGCGCGCAGCACCGGGAAACCGCCGGCCAGCAGGGATTCGACATTGCCGAAAAACAACTGCCGGTACACCGCCAGGCGCCGCGCCTCGATACCGGGCGGCGGCGCATTGTTCTGCGGGTCACGCACATGGCGCGCCATGCTCATCAGTTGGTCATGCAGGACCTCATGCATGGCGCACCTCCGGCCAGGCAATGGCTGCCTGCTGCCGCACGCGGATCTGCCCGACTTCGCCCAGCAGTTCCGCCAGGGGCGGGAAGTTGAAGTCGCGCTCCAGCAGGGTCGGCAATGCGCCGAAACGCTGGTAGGCCAGCTCCAGCAATGCCCAGACGTCGCCCTTCACCGTGGCGCCGTGGGTGTCGATCTTCAGGTCCGGCGCTTCGTCGTAATGGCCGGCCACATGCATGTACACGACCCGCTCGACTGGCAGCGCAGCCAGGTACGCGGCGGCGTCATAGCCGTGGTTGATCGAGTTGACGAAGAGGTTGTTGACGTCCAGCAGCAGGTCGCAATCGGCCTCCTCCAGAACCGCCCGGAGAAAGTCGATTTCCTGCAGCGCCTGGTAGGGCGCGGCGTAATAGGAAATGTTCTCCACCGCGATGCGCCGCCCGAGGGCGTCCTGCGCCTGGCGGATGCGCGAGGCGACATGACGCACCGCTTCCTCGGTGAAGGGCAGCGGCAGCAGGTCGTAGAGCTGCCCGTCGTCCGAGCAGTAGCTCAGGTGTTCGCTGAAGAACGCCACATGGTGAGCGTCGAGGAATTCGCGGGTGCGCCGCAGCAGTTCGCCATCCAGCGGTGCCGGGCCGCCGAGGGACAGCGACAGGCCGTGGCAGGCCAGCGGGAAGCGCTCGGCAAGGCGCTCCAGGCCATCACCGTGACGGCCACCGACCTTGATCCAGTTGTCCGGCGTGCATTCGAGGAAATCCACGGCCCCGGTCTCCATCGCCAGCAACTCGGGCAGTAATGCGCGGCGCAGGCCGAGGCCTGCACCATGCGGGAAAGAAGCAGTGGTCATGGGCATTCTCCAGGGGGTGTCACCCTCCCCGGCCACGGGCGCCGGGAGGGTGCAACAGCGACGTCGGATCAGTTCTTCGCCTGGCTCATCCTGGTGAAGAGCTCGGTGGGCACCTTCTTGCCGTTGGAGGTGTACTGGTTGCTGCGGAACTTGTAGACCTCGCCTTCGGACAGGAAGCCATCCTTGTTGCTGTCCATCGCAACGAACTCCGCTTCGCCCTTCGGCGCCACCGTCAGCAGCTCCTGGCGCGAGACCAGGCCATCGTCGTCGGTATCGGTACGGGCGAAGGACGCATCGCCGCACTTGCCTTCACCGCATTTGCCTTCGGCCGCCTTGGCGCTGCCGGCTTCGGCGGCACCGCACTTGCCTTCGCCACACTTGCCTTCACCGGCCTTGTCGCTGGCCTCGGCGGCACCACATTTACCTTCGCCGCATTTGCCTTCACCGGCCTTGTCGGCAGCGGCGAGCAGATAGCCCTGGGGCAGCGCCTCCACGGCGAAGGCGGCGGAGGACGCCAGGTTCATGCCGCCGGCCAGGGCGACGGCGAGCAGGCCGATACGGGTCTTGTTCGAAACTTGGGAACGGGACATGTTTCTTCTCCGGATATTGGGGCATGCCACAGGGGCGTTGGGACCTGGAGCGAGACGCCTGCGCGTTCCTCATTCAGGTGGCGCCATTTCGCCGCAGTCATGTATCCGCGACGTATCCGCCGCCAGGAACATTTGTAAGCCAGACCCCGCACACCGAACCCGGATACAGAGCGATACACCGGCTCCCGAGGCACCAACGCCCTCCGGCTGGCTGCGAAGAAGCGATGAAGCACTGGCCGATACCGCCCCACGGGCTCTACCAAGGCATTCCGCCAGGCATTACCCTGCTGGGGGCGGAACCGGGGACGGTGATGAAGGATGTAGAGCCGACCACTTCGCCTGTAGAACAACAACTACAATGCGCCTGGCGATTCAGTCGAAGACCGCCGGCAATAACTTGCGATAGGGATGCCCATATGTCCGGGCTTTACGATGGACCGAGCGTGATTCTGATCATCGACGACAGCGCCGATAGCATTCGCCTGCTCAGCAGCATGCTCAAGGATCAGGGACAGATCCTGTTCGCCACCAGCGGGGAACAGGGCATAGGACTGGCGCAACTGCAGCAGCCCACGCTGATCCTGCTGGATGTCGAAATGTCCGGCATGAACGGCTATGAGGTCTGTGCTGCACTGAAGAACGATCCGGCCACCCGGGACTGCGCGGTCATCATCGTCACCGCCAACACCGGCATGGAGTGCGAGATCAAGGCGCTGGAGGCCGGTGCGGTGGACTTCATCACCAAACCGTTCAACCCGCCCGTGGTGCGGGCCCGGGTCCAGACGCACCTGCGCTTGCAACGACAGACCACCCTGATGCGCCAGCTCGCCAACCGTGACGGCCTGACCGGGTTGTACAACCGCCGCTACTTCGATGAAGCCCTGGCGCTGGAGTTCGAGCGCCACCGGCGACAGCAATTGCCCTTGGCCGTGGCGCTCATCGACGTTGACCACTTCAAGGCCTACAACGATCACTACGGCCACCCGCAGGGCGATGTCTGCCTGCAAAGCGTGGCCACGGCCATCGGCACCGTCGCGCGCCGTCCCGGTGAACTGGTGGCGCGCTACGGTGGCGAAGAGTTTGCAGTCATCCTGCCGCATACCGACGCCATTGGCGCCGAAAAGTACGGTGTGTGGCTCTGCGAACTCGTCCGCGAGCTACGCATCGACCATCAGCATTCGGCTACCGCGCCCTGGGTGACCATCAGCGTCGGCATAGCCTCGGCGGTGCCGCCCGTGGCGGGTTCCATGCAACAGCTGATCGCGGCAACCGACAAGGCGCTCTACCAGGCGAAAACCGAAGGCCGCAACCGCACCAGGGTGTACCGGTGGCCATGATCGCGTTACGGATCGAAAGGGACTCACCCCATGCGGCATAGCACACTGCGCCCGGCAACCCGCCTGCAATGGCTGTTCACCATCCTTGCCCTGGCCACGGTCTACTACGCGGCCGCCCGTCTCGGGCTGCTGCTGGCCTTCGCCGACACCAACGCATCGCCGGTGTGGCCGCCCTCGGGCATCGCCTTGAGCGCCCTGCTGCTGCTCGGCTATCGCGTATTGCCGGGGATCGCCATTGGCGCCTTCGCCGCCAACTATGCCGAGTTCGCGGCGAATCAGGTCGCCCCGGGCAACACCGCTGTCGTCGTGTCTTCGGCCATTGCCATCGGCAACACCCTCGAAGCGGTGCTGGGTTGCTATCTCCTGCGCGCCTGGGTGAAGTCGGGAGAATGCCTGGCCACCCCCCTGGCGGTCGCCCAGTTCGTGCTGGTCGCCCTGCTGATGTGCCTGGTCGGCGCGGGGGTCGGCACCGGCAGCCTGATCGTGAGCGGAATCGCCCCGGAGGCCTCGCATGCGGTCGTCTTCACCACCTGGTGGATGGGCGATGCCGCCGGCATCCTCACCCTCGCGCCCCTGCTGCTCTGCTGGGCGAGCCGATCCGGGCCGGCCGGGCCCGCACGATCGGCCGTCGAGATCACGCTGTCGGTGCTGGCGCTCGCGCTGGCACTTCTGCTCCTGTTCGGGGAACGCCTGCCCAGCGATGCCGGACACCGCGCCCTGGTGTATCTGCTGTTGCCGGCCATGGCCTGGACCGCCTACCGCTACGGGTTGCGCGGGGTCACAGTGGTCCTGCTGCTGGTTACCGGTAGTGCCGTCACCAGCACGACACAGGGTTACGGCCCCTTCGCCACCGGCACGCTGAACCAGTCCCTGCTGACCCTGGAAGTATTCATCGCCCTCGCCAGCGTCACCGGCCTGCTGCTCGCCGCCGACCTCGCCGAGCGGGCCCGTGCCACACGGGAGCCATCGGCCGCAGTGCCGTTTCGCCAGGTCCGCCCGCAATGGCTGGCGCTGCTGGTCAGCCTCGGCCTGACGGTGCTGGCCTGGCATTTCGTGGCGTCAGGCACCCAGTCCCAGGCCCAGGAGCGGTTCACCTTCCAGGTGAACGACATCCAGCAGCGGATCGGCGAGCGCCTGAAAACCTATGAACAGGTGCTGCGCAGCGGCCAGGGGCTGTTCCGCGCATCCAACTCGGTGAGGCGCGAGGAGTGGCGGCAATTCGTGCAGGCCCAGGAAGTCACGCAGACCTATCGGGGCATCCAGGGCATCGGCTATGCCGATCACTTCGCCACCGGGCACAAGGCCGCCTTCGAGAACGGCGTACGCAGTGAAGGTTTCCCGGACTTCCGGATCTGGCCCGCCGGCGAGCGCGCGGAATACACCCCGGTCACGTATCTCGAACCGTTCACCGGGCGCAACCTGCGCGCCTTCGGGTTCGACATGCTCACCGAGCCGGTGCGGCGCATCGCGATGACCCACGCCAGGGAGTCCGGCCGGGCCACCCTCTCGGGCAAGGTCAGGCTGGTACAGGAAACCGACGACGACGTGCAGAACGGTGCCCTGCTGTACTTGCCGATCTACCGCAGCGGACTGCCGTCGACGACGCCCGCCGAACGCAGGGTGGCCCTGCAGGGCTTCGTCTACAGCGCATTCCGGATCAACGATTTCATGGCCGGCACGCTCGGCAACAGCAGCGCCGAAATAGCCTTGCAGGTCTACGATGGCGACGCCATCGACGAATCCGCCCTGATGTATTCCAGCGGCACCCTGCCGGCCAGGCAACAGGCTGAATACCCCAATCCCCTCACCCAGCAGACGACGATCTCGCTGGCCGAGCATAAGTGGACCCTCAAGGCCACGACGCTGCCCGCCTTCGAAGCGTCGATAGACCGCCAGAAATCGATCGTCGTGCTGGTCGGCGGCTCGCTCATCAGCCTGCTGCTGTTCTTCGTGGTGCGGAACCTGACCACCTTGCGCGAAGACGCCAAGGCGCTCGCCGAGCAGTTGACCGTCGCCTTCACCGAATCCGAAATCCGCTTCGGCACCCTGGTCGATGCGGCCAGCGAGTTCGCGATCATCGCTACCGATATCGACGGCACCATCAAGATATTCAACACCGGCGCGCAGCGGATGCTCGGCTATCGCGACGCCGACCTGGTCGATCGGCAGCCGTTTTCCGTGCTGCATGTTCGCGAGGAAGTGGACGCTCGCGCCGCCGAGTTGAGCCAGGCGCTGGATGCCCCGGTAAGCGGCTTCGAGGTGCTGGTCGCCATAGCCCGCGAGAGTCGTGCCGAAACGCGCGAATGGACCTACGTGCGCAAGGATGGCTCGCGGCTCCCGGTGCAGCTCACCGTCACCGCCGTGCGCAACTCGGCCGAGGAGATCGTCGGCTTTCTCGGCATTGCCAAGGACATCAGCCGGGAGAAGGAAGCGGCACAGCAACTGCGCAACGCCATGGAAAGCGCGGAAGTTGCCAGCCGGGCGAAAAGCGAATTCGTCGCCAGCATGAGCCACGAGATCCGCACGCCGATGAACGCCGTGCTGGGCATCACCCAGCTGCTGTCGAGCACCACCCTCTCCACCGACCAGCGCAAGTACCTGCAGATGCTCCGGGGCGCGGGCGAATCCCTGCTGGTGATCCTCAACGACGTACTGGATTTCTCCAAGCTGGAGGCCGGGCATCTGGCGATCACCCCAGCACCGTTCCGCCTGGACGATGTGCTCAGTGCCCTGGCCACGGTGATGTCGGTGAATGCCGCGCACAAGGACCTGGAGTTGGTGATCGGGGTCGAGCCCGACGTACCGCTGGCCTTCATCGGCGATGCCCAGCGCCTGCAGCAGGTGCTGGTCAACCTGGTCGGCAATGCCATCAAGTTCACCGAACAGGGGGAAGTCGCCCTGCTGGTGCAACGGGTGGGGCGCGAAGGCGAGACCGTCCAGCTGTGCTTTCGCGTTCGCGATACCGGCATCGGCATCAGCGCCGAGCAGCAGGCGCGCCTGTTCGCGCCGTTCACCCAGGCCGACAGCTCCATCGCCCGCCGCTTCGGTGGCACGGGCCTGGGGCTGGCGATTTCGAAGCGGCTGGTATCCCTCATGGGCGGAAGCATCAGCCTCGAAAGCGAGGTTGGCACCGGCAGCGAGTTCCAGGTGGTACTGCCGTTCGCGCTGCAACCAGGCCTGGCCAGCGACATCACCACCCGGTCGCGAAGCACCCTCGGCGATCTGCGCATCCTGGTCATCGACGACAACCCCACCAGCCGCGACTACCTGGGCAAGGCGATCGCCGCCTGGCACTGGCGCGCCGAAGGCGTGGCCTCGGGCGAGGAGGCGCTGCAGCGGGTACGCGCGCTGGCCCGGCGTGGCGAGTTCTTCGATGTGGTCATCGCCGACTGGCAGATGCCGGGCATGGACGGCTTGTCCACGTTGCAGGCGATTCGGGGGCAACTCCCGGAGCGGACCATCGCCACCGTCATCATGGTCAGTGCCTATGATCACAGCACGCTCATGCAGACCGCCGCGGCGACAGAGATGGATGCCGTGCTGGTCAAGCCCGTCACCAGCTCCAACCTGTTCGACACCCTGCACGAGGCGCAGGCCGCACACGCCGAACCCAAGCCTTCCAGTCGCGAAGAAAGCCTGGCTCCCGCGTCAGGCAAACCACTGCAAGGCGTGCATCTGTTGCTGGTGGAGGACAACGCCCTGAACCAGTTCGTCGCCAAGGGCATACTGGAACATGCCGGCGCGACGGTGGAAGTCAGCGAGAATGGCCAGCAGGCCATCGACAGGTTGCGCGCCGACCCGGCGCGTTTCCAGCTGGTGCTCATGGACGTGCACATGCCGGTGCTGGATGGTATTGCCGCCACCCGGGCCATCCGCGGCGAGTTGCAGCTGGAGCTGCCGGTGCTGGCCATTTCCGCGGGCGTATTGAGCTACGAACGCGAGCAATGCCTGTCGGCGGGAATGGATGGCTTCATCGCCAAACCCATAGATGCCGACCAGATGCTGGCCACCATCCGCCAGCACGTGCCTGCCGCCGTCCCCGCTGCGGTTGCCAGGGCGCAAATGGCCTCGACGACACCCGGCGACGACCTGACGATCTTCGATGTCAGCCCCTTGCTCGGCGTCGACAAGGATGACCAGGACTACCTCGACACCCTCATCGTCCTGATCAGGAAGATCGTTGCCGGCGGGCTCGACCCGATCGTCGAAGCGCAACGCGCCTGGCGGGAAGGTCGGCATCGCGATGCGGCCAGGGCGTTTCATACCTTGCGCGGTTCCCTGGGCTATTTCGGCGCCCGGCGTTTCGCCACCTCGGCATTGCAAATCGAACGGGCCATCCACGACAACGACAGCGCGGGGGTCGATGCGTTGTTCCCGGTGGTCGAAGAGGACCTGGAAACCACGCTGGCCGCCGCGCAACGCTGGCTGGCACGGGAAGAAAGGCCGGCGGCCCGCACAGCCGCTCCAGCGGATATCGATCCCGTCCAGCTGGAAGCGCTGTGTGCCCTGCTGCTGCAGCAGAACCTGGATGCCTGCCAATGCTACGAGCGCATGCGGCCTGCCCTGCTCGGCGAGCTGGGCAGCGACAGGTTGATCGCGCTGGATGTGGCCATGGATCGACTGGACTTCCGGGCGGCCCTGGCGCTCATCCAACCCATGCTGAAAACGGATGCGAACCCGACGCCCTGACCCGGCCACCCAGGGGGCAGCTGCGCCGCCCTTCGCGAATGAATTCGCCCCCACAAGGTGATGGTTCCCCCGAGGGGATTTGAGCAGGGCTCGGTCCGCTTTTCCCTGTGGGGGCGATTTCAATCGCTGAGCAGGCCGAAGGGCTGCCCTTCGAGCCCGCAGGGGGACGCTGCGCGTCCCTTCGCGAATGAATTCGCCCCCACAAGGAGCAGGAGCAAAAGCCGAGCCGACTTCCACGGAAGCGCTACGCGTTACCAGTTGTAGGTGACGGTGCCATATACCGTGCGCTGCTGGCCGTACTGGCAACCGAGGTTGCTGAAGCAGCCGGCCACGTACTCTTCGTCGAACAGGTTGGTGGCGTTCAGGGAAACCTCCACGCCATCCATCGAGGCGTCCACCTTGCCCAGCTCATAGCTGACCAGGGCATCCACCACCGTGTAGCTGTCCACCTTGAAGCTGTTGGCCGAGTCGCCGTAGGTACTGCCGACGTAGCGGGCGCCCGCGCCGATGCGCAGGCCTTCCAGCGCACCGCCCTGGATGATGTAGTCGCCCCACAGGGACGCCATGTGCTCCGGGACGCGGAACGGCGTGTTGCCTTCGTTGCCGCTTTCCGACTCGGTGACTTCCACGTCGTTCCAGGTGTAGCTGCCGATCAGGTTGAAGCCCTGGGTGATCTCGGTCTTGCCTTCCAGCTCGACACCCCTGGAGCGCACTTCGCCTTCCTGACGGGCGAAGCCGCCGACGAACTCGGTGACGTTCTGCTTGGTCAGGTCGAACAGGGCGATGGTGTAGAGGCTGCTGCCACCCGGCGGCTCGTACTTCAGGCCCAGTTCGTACTGCTTGCCGGTTTCCGGGTCGAGCTGCGAGTTGTCGGCAGTGGTGCCCATGACCGGGAGGAAGGACTCGCTGTAGCTGGCATAGGGCGCCAGGCCGTTGTCGAAGAGGTAGACGATGCCGGCGCGACCGCTGAACTTCTCGTCCTTCTGGGTCTGCGGCGTACGGTCGTCCTTCTGGTTGCTGGCCCAGTCGTAGCGTCCCCCCAGCAGGAACACCCACTTGTCGAACTTCAACTGGTCCTGCAGGTAGACGCCGGTCTGGGACAGCTTCTGCTCGTAGCTGGTGCTGCTGAACGGAATGAAGGTCAGCGGCTGGCCATAGACCGGATCGAACGGATCGAAGCCCTCCAGGATGAAGTTCAGCGACTGGTCCTGGTCGAACTTGCCGTTGTTGTAGTCGACGCCGGTCAGCAGGGTGTGCTCGAAATCGCCGGTGAAGAAGTTGGCCTGCACCTGGTTGTCCATGGTGAACAGGCGGCCGTCGCCCTTGCGCTGGTCGTTGTAGCGGGAGTACTGGCCGCCGCCCAGCGGGCCGAAGAGGGCGATCTCCGAGCTGGACTGGCGGTAGTCGCTGTAGCGGACGTTCTGGCGCAGGGTCCAGGTCTCGTCGAGGCGGTGCTCGAACACGTAGCCCAGGGAGGTCTTTTCGTTGGTCATGTGGTCGAAGGCGCTGTCACCCACGTAGGTGTCGCGGTCGAGGCGTCCACGGGGGTCACGGAACACGGTACCCGAGGCCGGCAGTGCGTTGGCGAAGTTGCCGGTCTGCTTCTGGTACTCGCCGAGGAAGGTCAGCTCGGTGTTGTCGCTGGGACGGTAGCTGAGGGCCGGGGCGAAGTACTGGCGGCGGTTGGTGATGTGGTCGGTCTGGGCGTCCGTCTCGCGGAACAGGCCGGTCAGGCGGTAGCTCCAGACACCCTCCTCGTCCAGGGCGTCGCCCAGGTCGAAGGCGCCCTGCTTGTAGTCCAGGTTGCCCGCCTGCAGCTGCACCTCATGCAGCGGCTCGGTGGTGGGACGCTTGCTCACCAGGTTGATCTGGCCGCCCGGGTCGGACGCGCCATAGAGCACCGAACTGGCGCCACGCAGCACCTCGATGCGTTCCAGGCCGTAGGGTTCGGGAGCATCCCAGCCGAGGAACTCCGGCAGGAAGGTCCGGGTGCCGTCGCGCAGCATGCGCCCGGTGCCCTGCTGGAAGCCTCGGATCATCAACTGGTCGGTGACGAACTGCGGGCCGGCGAGTTCGGCGTTGACGCCAGGCGTGTAGCGCAGGGCCTGGGCGATGGTCTTGGGCTGCTGGGCCTCGATCTGCTCGCGGGTGACCACGGAAACCGAGTACGGGGTTTCGATTATCGGCGTGTCGGTCTTGGTGCCGGCCGAGGCGCGCTTGGCCACGTAGCCGTCGTCGGGGGACACCGAGCTGTAGGCCTGGCCGACGATGCTGGTGCTGGGCAGGTCCAGGGTGGCACCTTCGCCAGCGGGCACCAGGGTCACGTGGCTCCCCGCGATCTGGTAGCGGATGCTGGTGCCTTCCAGCAGGCGGCGCAGCGCCGCTTCGGGTTCCATCTGCCCGACGACCCCGGGGGACTTGATGCCGGCTACCGTGTCCTGGCCGTAGACGATCTGCATGCCGGCCTGGTCCCCCAGCGCGGCCAGCGCGGCGGCCAGCGCCTGCGCGGGAATGTTCACCTGCACCGGCTCGGCCTGGCTGGGCAGCGCCACCGACAGCGTGAGGCCGAAGGCGGCGGCAACCATGCAGCGGCGCAGACGCAGCCTGGCCTGGTCCAGTTCGAATGTCTTCATGATGCTCCTGGTTCTTGTGTGATGGCTCGTTATCCGCTCGGACCACTCACAAGGCACCGGGCCTGGCCGCAGGACCAGGAAGGCTCGTCCACGGCGGCAGGCGTCGCGGACAGAGATAGGGACTTCCAGTCGGGCTCATCGTCGGTTTCCGGCACGAACAGGGTCGCCAGGCCCCTTTGGGCGAGGACGGCCAGTCGGCACGTGAATGGTCTCTTCCCTGACCGACGGATGAACCCGATTTTTTTTCAGCGAATGCCGGAAAGTTTTTCCGGCGCGCCCTCAGCCGCCCGTGGAGCGACTGGCAATCGAGCGCGCGTCCCCCGCATGCAGCAGCTTCACCGGCAGGATCCGCGGCAGCGCGATGACCAGTTGCTCGAGGTCCGCGGTGTCGTAGATGCCGCCGATGCGCAACTCGCCCGCCGCTTCATCCGCCAGGGACAGGGGCTGGTCCAGGTAGCGGTTGATCAGCGGCAACGCGTCGCGAAGACTGACGTCATCCAGCCTCAGCTTGCCGGCGCGCCAGGCAGCCGCGTGGGCAGGGTCTACCCGTCCGATCAGCAGCGGCTTGCCAGGGGTGAAGACCGCCTGCATGCCGGCGGTCAGTTCGGCAGCCTGGTCGGCGCCGGTTTCCGTGGGCAGCGGCGAGGTCAGTACCGCGCCCTGGGTCACGGTAACGGTGGTGCGCTGGGGGGCGCTCCATACATTGAAATGCGTGCCCGTGACCCGGATGGTCGCGTTGTCGGCGCGAATGACGAAAGGCCTGCCGGTGTCCCGCTGGACGTCGAAGTAGGCCTCGCCATCGGCCAGTCCTACGCTGCGCTGGTGGCGGAATTCGAGGTACCAGAGCGTGGAGCGCCGGTTCAGCTCCACCCGGCTCGCGTCGGGGAGGACGAGTTGGCGTCGCGTTTCCTGGGCGAGGTAATAGCGAGCGTTGTCGGGTAGCGCGCCGGCGTACCAGCCAGCCGCCCAGCAGGCTCCGATTCCCAGCAGGATGGTCGCTGCGCGGGCCAGCAGCAGGCCGCTTCTGCGCCGCCGCGGCAGTGGGCGGCCGGGCACTTCCAGACTGGGCGGGAGCCTGGTGCTGACCTGCCAGATCCGGCATGCCTTGGCATATTCGGCGGCGTGGGCCGGGTCGGCATCGTGCCAGCGCTGGAACTCCCCACGTTCGGCATCCGAGCATTCGTCGTCGTGCAGACGAATGCACCAGTCGATGGCGGTCTCTTTCAGAGCGTCATGGGAAGACGAACGATCGGTCATTTTCATTGGCCGGCGGGAAATTTCGCCCAGCTTACTCGAAGCGTCGCGAACGCGGATGATTGGCGCCGCCGAATTTCGAATCGACCTCCGGCGCGCCAGGATCCACCTGCCCGGCATTATTGAAAATAATTCTTAATCAGAATAGGCTCGCCGCCATTGCCGGTATTTCTCCGTCAACCATTCAGGTGCCGCATGCAGAAGCTCGGATCGGCCGGGGCCGGGTCCACATTGCTGGAAGTGTTCTTCGATCAGCGACACCGGCTGATCGGCCTGGCCACGCGCATCACCGGTTGCCGCAGCCAGGCCGAAGATATCGTGCATGACGCCTACATGAAGCTGGATACGCCGGACCTCGCCGGCACCATCCGCTCCCAGGCTTCGTACCTGAACCGTGTGGTGCGCAACCTCTCGATCGACCACTACCGCCGCCGCGCCCTGGAAGAACGGCTCATAGGCGATGAAACGGATATCGAAGCCTCGATCTGCGAGTCCGCCTCACCCGAGGAGCTGGTCTCGGACCAGCAGATGCTGGAGCTGATCGCCGGCGCCCTGGCGGAGCTGCCGGAACGCACCCGACGCGCGTTCGAAATGCACCGCATCCATGGCATGAAGCAGAAGGACATCGCCCAGGCGCTGGGCGTATCCACGGCCCTGGTGAACGGCATGATTCGCGACGCGATGCTTCGTTGCCGCGAAGTGCTCTGACGGTGGTGGTTGCCCCTCACCCGCCCCCACACCGGGGATGGGCATTGCGCCCATCCGGGTGAAAGGATCGCCGGGCCATCAGACCCACTGGTCGTTACGCTTGCGCCGCACCCGCAGCATGGTCGGCAGGATCAGCCCGGCGAGCAACCCGGCACCGGCGATGCTGCCGCCGTAAACCATGTAGCGCATCAGCACCTGCTGGTTTTCCTCGCCCAATTGCGCCTGCACGTCGCGCAATTCGGATCGCGCCTGGCTCAGCTCGCTGTCCAGCGCCGTGCGCGCCGCCTGCAGTTCGTCGATCAGCTTCTTGCGCGAATCCAGCGTCTCCTGCATGCCCTGCACGCGGGTCTTCCAGGTGGCATCGATGCCGTCCAGCTCGGCGCTGAGCTCGGCCACCTTCTGCTCCAGCTGCGGCAGGCGTTCGGCCTGGCCGGGCACTTCCTGCAGGTCGCGGCTGGGAATCCATACCGTATTGCCGTTCTCGCCCCGCACCTGGCTGTAATCCCCCTGGGTGCCCAGCAGCTCCACCTTCTGCCCGGAACCGAGCGTACCGACGATACGGTAGCCATCGGTCGGGCCGCTGCGCACATAGGTCGTCAGGCTATCGCTCACCCAGCGCGCATTGCCGGCGGCCTCCTCGGCCTGCACCGGGGCACCGGTCGCCAGCAGGCCACCTAGCAGGCAGGCACCGAGGGCGCGGGTCTGGAGCGGGGAAACACAGGCGGAGAAATGACGAAATAGGGACATGGGCAATCTTCACGTGGCGATAGAACGAAACCCGCATTCGGGCGCGATAAAAGCCGGCCAGGCAAATGGTCTTGGACAGGAGCTCGGTCAGGGGACTGGAGGACAGCGAACGCCCAGATGGCGAAAGGCCGTGCAATCCACCCGGTGGGCCGACAGCAGACAGACAGCGGGTGCCCGGCTTGAGTTCACTCGGGCGGATAGGGGCGTGACAGGCGGCGCGCAGCGCTATATGGCTGCAGATGGCCGCACATTCCCAGGTCAGAGGAAAATTTCGCGAGTGACCGGTCAGCCTTGCTCGTCGGTCGGCACGACCAGGGCATCGCCAATGGCGTAGAAATGTCCGCCTGCGATGTAGTGCAGGCTCCGCCACTCTGGGCCTGCGTGCTCGAAGTCCCAGTGGCCGTCGTGGAATACGCGGGCATCGGCCCAGGCTCCAACGACCTCGGCAATGAACAGGTCATAGGTGTTCTGGTTGTGCGGTTCCGGGATCAGCCTGCAGGCGAGCCAGGCCGCGCATCCCGCCACGAACGGAAGGTCGTGCCCCTCCATGCGGAACAGCTCCACCCCCGCGCGTTCCAGCTTGGCCGGGTCATCGAGCAGCGTCCTGGTACCCACCGCATGGGTCAATTGCAGCTGCGCCGCCGTGGGTACCTGGATCACGAAGGTGCCGCTCTGCTCGACGAGTTGGCGGGTCTTCGCAATCTTGTCCAGCACCACGGTCAATTTCGGCGGCGAGAAGTCCAGGGCGCAGGCCCAGGCAGCGGCCATGACGTTCTCCACGCCATCGTGGCAGGCCGACACCAGCACGGTCGGACCGTGATTGAGCAACCGGTAAGCCTTGGCGAGATCCACTGGAGCGATAGGGTCATGCATGCTGATACCTCGATATTCCTGGCGATGCTGCGCGGCCGAAACGAGCCGCGCGACAGTTTCACGCGTCGCCGCGCAACAGTCCAACGGGTTCGAGGGATTGCAAGGCGGAAAGCGGCACGACCAGCTCGCACCGTTGCTTGCTACTTGACCGCTTCGCATCGCCGGGCAGTCTCGAACAGCCTGCCGCCGATGGCGCGCGCGGCATCCAGGTGAGCCGCCGGGTCCTGCGACTCCGAGTCGAGCAGGAGCTCGGAGGTCACCACCCGTGCCCCGCAGTAGTCGAATATCCCGTGGTCGATCTGCGCCTTCATCGCATTGAAATAGCCGTGCCGCTCGTAGGTCCCCGCGTCGGCGCCGCCGACGCCGATCAGGTGGACCCGAAGGTGGCGAAGCTTCTTTTCCAGCCTGGCGTCCGGGCTGAAGTCGAAGGCCCAGCCATTGGAGAACACCCGGTCGATCCAGCCCTTGAGGATGCCCGGCATCGACCACCAGTAGACGGGGTAGACCAGCACCAGGGCATCGGCGCGATCGACCCTCGCCTGCTCCGCGACAACATCGGCGGGAGGCGGCGCCTGGCGCCGATGCACGGCGTGATCGGCGGCGTTGAAACGCGGGTCGAAGGCCTCCGCCACCAGATCGGCGATTTCGAAGGAATCGCCGGGGCCTGATCGGACCACGCCATCGGCGACCTGCACAGCGAGGCTATGGGTGAGTGACCGGGGATCGTGGTGCGCGACAACGATGAGCGCGTGCATGGCGAAGCCTCCTGCTGGCTGATTGTGGAAGGACGACGAACCTTATATTCTTTCAGTAGGTTACTTTTAGTAAGTTACTTTTGGTACATAGCCATGTCAACCAGCGATCAGAACGAGCAGGACTCCGCTTCACGGCCACGGCGCCGCCTGTCGAGGGAGGAGCGACAGCGGCAGTTGCTCGACGTCGCCTGGCGCCTGGTCCGGGAAGAAGGCACGGACGCCTTGACCCTGGGCCGGCTCGCCGAGCAGGCGGGCATTACCAAGCCCGTCGTCTACGACCATTTCGGCACCAGGGGCGGGTTGCTGGCGGCGCTGTACCAGGAATTCGATGCGCGCCAGACCGCGCTGATGGATGCCGCGCTGGCAGCCAGCGAAGCGACCCTGACCAGCCGGGCAGCGGTCATCGCGTCGTCCTATGTCGACTGCGTGCTGTTGCAGGGCCGCGAGATTCCCGGGGTGATCGCGGCCCTGGCCAGCTCACCGGAACTCGAGCAGATCAAGCGCGAATACGAGGCGGCATTCATGGAGAAGTGTCGAGCCGCCCTCGCCCCCTTCGCCGCCACCGGCAGCATCGCGCCGGCAGGCCTGCGGGCCATGCTCGGCGCGGCCGAGGCCCTGTCCCATGCCGCCGCCACCGAAGAAATCACCCCCGCACAGGCGCAGGACGAGCTCTTCGAGACCATAGTCGCGATGGTCGAGCGCAGCGCACGCGGCACCCTCCGGCGCGACGGCTGAAAGGACAGCCCACTACCCCGGTGCTTCTCGGTTTCGGGCATTAAGCAAAATCGCTTCGGCGGTTGTCTCAGGATGCGCCGGGCCGCCTGCTGTTCTGGACGCAGGTCGGCGCGCCCGTTTATTCCTGGCGTCCCGATACGAGGTTGTGCAATGAAGGTAGGTCCGCTGCTGGGCATGTTCATGGTGGTTGCAGCCGTATTCGGCGCCATGGGGAGCGCCCTGGCCGACCATCGGCGGGACCGGGGCGACGGCAACTGGGTGGACGAGTACCGGGACGGCCCCTGCCGGGTCAAGGAATTCTCCGACCACGGCTACTACCGGAAAGTGGTCAGGTGCCCCAACGGACGCGGCAAGACCTGGCGGCGTGGCGAATGGGAGCGCAGTTTCCGCGACGGCCCCTGCCGGGTCAGGATCGAAGCGTCGCGGGAGGTGTATCGCAAGGAAAAGACCTGCCGAGGACGTGACTACGATTGAGGCGCACGGGCCGAATCCCGCCGCGCAAACGAGGCGAACCATCCCCCTCCTGCATGGCCTACCCTTTAACTGCGGGCGAATGGAGGTAGGCCATGTACCAACCGATCAATGCGGTGGTGATCATGGGTGTTGCCGGATGCGGCAAGTCTGCCGTTGCGCGGGCCCTGGAGCTGCGCTCCGGAGCGCGATTGATCGAGGGCGATGCCTTTCATTCCGACCGCAACATCAAGAAGATGAGCGCCGGCGAGCCCCTGACCGACAAGGACCGCGCCGGCTGGCTGCGCGCCCTGGAAAAGCAGCTGCGCCAGGCCTACACCGCCGGCGAGCATCCGATACTCACCTGCTCGGCCTTGAAGCGCAGCTATCGCGATGGCCTGCGCCAGACCATGCCCGGGCTGGGGTTCGCCTACCTCCAGCTGTCTCCCGAGGCCGCTGCCGAACGCATGGCCAGGCGGCGCGGGCACTTCATGCCGGCCAGCCTGCTGGACAGCCAGTTCGCCGACCTCGAAGCGCCGCTGGACGAGCCGCTGACACTGGTGGTCGATGCCAATCAATCGGTGGACAGCCTGGCCAGGGCCATCCACCAGTGGTGGCAGCAGCACGCGCCGGCCTGACCTCCCGGCGCCTGGCATCAAACCGGCATCATCCTGTCGTCATGCAAAAGCGCTTATGATTCAGCGCTTTGCCGTGGGTACAGGGACCAATCGATGCTGTCTTCCATGAAACGCTACAAGTCGCTGCTGTCCGGGGCCTTGGCGCGTTACTTCCCTCGCACCACCGAATACCTGCGCGCCGAGAGCGAAGCGGCTGCGCAACTGAAGAAGCCCAAGCCTCGGGCAAAGCAGGCCACCACCGGCAAGGCCAGGGCGAGCGGCGCGAAGAAGCCCGCCGGCGAGGCGTCCGCCAAACCGCGCAAACCGGCCGTAGAGGGTATCTACAGTGGCGTGCAGATGCGCGTCGATGACGCGCAGGTCCAGGCCATGCGCGAGCGCGTCGGCCAGGCCGTCGCCGCCGGGGTGGTCAGCCCGCCGTCCGACGAACAATGGGCGATGATCCTCAGCCGCGCCCCGCTCACCCGCATCTTCGCCGGTGCCGGCTCCGGCAAGTCCACCACCCTGGTGCTGCGGGTGGTGTTCATGCTCTGCCACATGGGCGTGGCGCCGGAGCGGCTCACGGTCATCTCCTTCACCAACGCCTCCTGCGCCCAGCTGCGTGAGCAGTTGCTGAAGGTCCTGGCCTTCTGGCAATTCCCCTTCGATGCGGCCCAGGCGCGCCAATGCGTACGCACCTTCCACTCGGCCATGGGCACCCTGGCCAAGGAGGTGCTGAACAACCCGCGCTGGTTCGAGCAGCTGGACGATGCCGGCGCCGGCGAACTGGACAACCCCCTGCTCGCCGGCCGCCTGCGCCCGGCCCAGCAACGCCTGCTGCAACAGGCCTACCAGGCCTGCTACGCCGCCGAGGCGGATTTCCGCGAAAAGGTGCACAGCCTGCTGGACCTGCCGCCCCTGCCCGAACCCGCCGAAGGCAAGCCGGTGAAGATTCCCAAGGCACCGCTGGACGGCTTCAGGCTGGCCGGCGAGTTCACCCCCGTACCGCTGTTCGAGGCCTTCCATATGCAGGCCGGCTTCATGGAGAGCATCGGCATCCGCCTCGACCAATTGAAGGCTCGCGAGCTGGCCTGCTCGGCGCGGGAACGCACCTTCGTCGAGGCCCTGGTGCAGTTCTGGAAGCACTTCGAAGCCCTGCTCCAGCAACAGGGGCTGATGACCTTCAACGCCGCCTTCCAGCGCCTCGGGCAGATCCTGGCCAGCGGCGATGGCGTGCCCGCCCAGGCCCTGGCGCCCTTCAACCACCTGCTGATCGACGAGTTCCAGGACGTTTCGCCGCAGATCGTCCAGTGGCTGCAGGCCCTGCACCGTGGCCTGGCGCGCAAGGCCGAAGCGGTCAGCCTGATGGCCATCGGCGACGACTGGCAGTCCATCTACGGCTGGCGCGGCAGCTCGCCGGAGCTGTTCATGGACTTCGACAGGCACTTCCCCAGCAAGGGCAAGACGAAGAAGAGCACGGTGCTGATGCTGGAGACCAACTACCGCTCCATCGAGCCGGTACTGCGCGATGGCGAAGCGGTGCTGGCCGGCGTCGCCTTCAAGCAGGCCAAGGCGAGCAAGGCGTTCAAGGCCATGCAACCGGGTGACCACGGGGTGAAGCTGGTGAGCCGCTTCGACCTGAAGACCCGCCTGCCGGAGCTGATCAAGGATATCCAGGCCCAGTGCGAGCACGTCGCCACGCGGCCCAATGCCGACCGCAACGCGGTGCTGCTGCTCAGCCGCCGCAACGAGCCGCTGCGGCAGATCCAGGCGCAGCTGGACAAGCAGCTGCCGCTGCGCGCCTACAGCATCCACCGCGCCAAGGGCCTGCAGGCGGAGGTGGCGATCATCGTCGACGACTGTGCGCCGCCGGAGAAACACCCGCTGCGCAATGCGCTCTACGCCCACTCCGGCTTCTTCCGCAACAGCTACGACCAGGCCATGCAGGACGAAAGCCTGCGCCTGGCCTACGTGGCCATCACCCGCGGCGTCAGCCGGGTGATCTGGTACACCGGCAAGGTGCAGGGGGCGACCCAGGTGTTTGCAAGCCGGGGTTGAGGTGTGCCGCCACAACCTGGTGCGCGCGGCGCACCCTACGGGCGAATGGCTCAACCGTAGGGTGCGCTGTGCGCACCGCCGGAGTCGGCTCCAGGGCGGAGGACATCCCTGCCCTCCGAAGAGCCATCCGGAGCGATGCTATGATGCGCCGCATCATTCCGGACCTGCGTTATTTCCATGGACTACCAAGACAGCCAAGCCCTGCAAGAGCATGCACGCCCGCATCGTCCAGGAGCTGACACCCCTCTGAAGGAGTGCTGAAGTGCCCAGGCCTGACAAATGAGCTGCACCAGCCGAAAGATCGACCAGTTGCGTCGGCAGATCCCGAACTTCGCCTGCGTGCCCGGCTGCCACGATTGCTGCGGGCCGGTGACGGCCTCGTCGG
>RCUL01000485.1_pt1 | contig 20211 bp, 19 predicted proteins | sample 2167521 | NCBI WGS metagenome assembly RCUL01 (sample SAMN09932745, study PRJNA488358) | compost metagenome | feature: garden; material: soil; isolation source: compost soil in acetic acid-enriched culture | place: Germany: Experimental Botanical Garden Goettingen | collected 2016-01-27
CCCCTGCTCTACCGACTGAGCTATCTGGGCAACGGCGCGCATTAAACCCTTTCTGGACTGGGGTGTCAACCTTGCAGCCCCAGTTTCTGGCATGTTTTTGCATAGGGTGAACCAAGTGGCGAGATACTGTGCAAGAAGCCCCTGACCCCACACCGGGATCCGGTTGTCGGTAGGTTCTCCTATCGAGGATTTTTCCCTTTATAGAATTGCCTTTTCGCTCTCTCACACGTCCCGAGCCTCCAACAAGTGAGCCTATTTTTTGTCAAAAAACTGATGAACCAACGTGCATGTTTTTTGTGCGCTGAAAAGTTACCAGAAATTGACCAGACAGGTTGGATACACCGATACCGAAGGACCTCCGGTCGCTCAACTTCCGTATCTGCGTTTGAAGAAGAGTGATAACCCCCCTACAGCAAGAGCTGTAGGGGAAGTAAATTCTTGTGCTCAACGTAGTGTTTTAGCTCATAAAGCGAGCAGGGTGTCGGGGGGGCTGAAAAAAATAAAAATATTTTTCTGCCACCAAATTGGACTCTATTGAGTTGCTTTTTTCTGATGCTTTAGAGGGGAATAAAAACTGAATTCGACTCACCTGCTATAGGGGAAATTTGTAAAGCACAAAACATACCATGTGCAGGGAAGTCTGTTTTTATAAGGCATTATCAGATAGTTACGCTCTGGAGCAGGTCTTCCATTTCGGTTTCTCCTCGTTCAACATGCTTCTCATGAACCGCCAAGGTGGAGGTTCAAGATAAGAGGAGTTGCGATGTCCAAAGCGACTGTAGCTCCAACTGTAGATAGTACCAAGTTGGAGGAGTGCAGTTCAAAACAGCGTGAAACCAAAGATAGGTATGAGCCTTCGCTTACATGGGTCATTTACCCCTCTGGTCGCAAGGTTGGATATCTTAATTTCACGCGAAACAAAAAGCGCTATCGGAAGAAAATCGCAAGCACAAACGAAGCCACCGCTAGAGAGATTCGTGATCGAGCCCGGAAAATGAAGGCGGACTGCATCAGTGATCCGGAAGGGTTTATGCAGACCTACTTCGACAGCGTGTCTCTAGCGTGTTTAGTGAATGACGATTATCTATCCGCCGTGCGAGATACCCATAGTTCCTACAGGACGATCAAATCTCGGGTTAAACCTATCTTGGCTGCTTTAGGTGAAAAGCCAATCAATAGAATTACTCGTTATGACATTGATAGTTTCCTAGTGGAACAGAGTAAAACAAAATCCGTTGCAACGGTGAATCGTTACCTCGCCCAAATCAAGGCCATCATGTCCTTTGCAGTTGAGCGTGGTATCCGCAAATCATCGCCAGCAGCAGGTATCCCGGCAAAGCATGAAGCTGTTTTGCCGCCCAAGGGGTTGCCTGATGAGGTGGTGAATAAGGTAGTCCATCGTTTGATGAAAGACATCGACGATGAAAAAGCTAGGCTTCTGCTGTTCCTGTTTGCAACAGGGGGCAGGCTGGGTGAAGCCCGAGCGCTACAACTTCAAGATTGTAATATCAATCGAAAGATTGCGTATTTGCCCACCAGTAAGTCTGGTCGAGAAAGGCTCATACCACTTAATCATTTCGCGCTGGAGTTGATTCAACTTCAATTCCAGCGCCATGGCACGACCGGCCTGCTTTTTCGAGGCCAAGATGGTGTGTCTCCAATTTCAGAACCACGTCGGTATTGGCACCGAGTCTGCAATGATTGCGGGCTATCAGAGGTACGCATCCACGACGCGAGACATTCGGTCGCGACCTCGCTTTTAAATCAGGGGTGCTCGCTGGATGTGCTGCAAAAAGTCCTAGGCCATAGCTCGCCAAAAATGACTGAGCGATACGCCCGGTTTCACGATACCACGCTGGTTAAGGCCGTCAACGAATTACACACCGTGTGGGAGCTCCCACGCATCACCTGTTAACAATTTTTGGAGAGTGGGGGAGGAGACTCCCCCATAGAGAATTATGCGTAGATCCAGAACACGTAGTGATAACCCCATACAACGTTTTACCCGTTATCCAAGGACTCAAGAATGTCTTGATAGGAAGATAAGTCAGGTTGTACCGCCGACAGACTCGGTATCCGAATCGGATCAGGAGGCATCAGCGCCAGAGGTCGCTCCTGAAGCGCAGCCACTACTGGTGTCGGTAACGCATGATGAGCAACCTCATGATGATTACTGTACAAGAGCGCAGGTAGCCCAAGAGCTGGAGGCATTCCGTGTTAGGCATATGCATGCCGCCTTTTATACTTCTGACGAGGGGCAAACCCTCAATAAGGGTAAAGAGCCGGATGAGTGTCTAGTTTTGCGGGATGGCTCCTTGTCGCCTTACTGTATCAAGGAGCTGACAGAGTGGCTGAGCTCACCATTTATCCCTGAAAACTTCAAGATCACTCCTGATGGCAAGGTCATGTTCATGACTGGTAAATCCCCCTCCTTGGTCTTTGAGGGGATCACATTGCCAATAGCCACATACCTGGACAAAGACGGTCGGCTTGAAGCCGTGGAGCTGGCTTGCCTTGCTCCTGATGGCAGTGTAGTCACCTTCCAGTTATCTCTGAAGGACATTCATAACGACCTGAAAAAAGTCAAGACAACGCTGAGCTCTTACCGACTCGCTTACTACCAAGGAACAGAGAGCCTACTGACGCGCTTTATACTTGGCTGCGCGAAGATGGAGCTGATGAAGTCCATCTACTTGGTGGAACAGGCAGGTTTTGTGCCTGAAAAACGGGTCTATGTGACTCATGAAGCTACCCTGAGCCGCGAAGATGGGCACTCAGCAAAGCGGTACCGATATCGACTTCGCAAGCAGCTTGGGCAACTGAGTTCTAGAGGTTTATTAGACGCCTGGAAACTGCATGTCGCGGAGCCAGTACGGCAGTTCCCGATAATGGTGTTTTCGATATTGGCGATGCTGACCAATGTGTTGATAAACCTGCTACAAAAGTCCTCAACGATCGTTCATGTTCATGGCCTGAGCTCCGTGGGGAAGACGACTCTAGCGATGCTGGCTCAGAGTACATTAGGACGGGCTACCGACCCTAGTGAGGATGGCACGTCTGCTATTAGAAAATGGCACAATACTTTCAATGCATTGATATCACTCATTGAAATGCACCATGGGATGGGGTTGGTACTTGACGAGTTGGGTTCATTCACCGGGAGGAATTTCAGCTCGCTCATGTATGCGATGACAAATGGGCAGAGCAAAGGGCGTTGTGACAAAGATAGCCTTCTGATTGAAGCCAAAAATACAGCGGCGCTCTGCATTTTCTCGACGGGCGAGATGAGCTCTGATGATTTTTTGCGCAAATTGCGTGACTCTGTAAACTCAGGCGCTCGTGTCCGGATGCTTAATATCGAGATCCTGCAGGATGATGCCAGGCTGCCGGGCGAAACACTGACCCAAGCCAAAGCCCGGATTGACCAACTAAAGGCCGCCTGTGGTCAATACTACGGCACAGCCCTCCCTGCTTTGGCACAAGGATTGCTGAACTTACCGGAGGCGATCTCCCATGAGGCGTTGCAGCAGTTAGCTCGTGATCGGGTGAATGAGTGCGCCGGGCGTTTGGAATCTTTGGTCATTGGTGCAACCGAGTCACCGCTTATTCGTCGAGGTCTGGACTTCTTTGCCATGACGCTGGCAACCGGCCTGTATGGTATCGAGCTGGGTGTGTTGCCCTTCACTGAGAGTGAAGTTTTGGATGCAGTAGTCGAAGGGGCTAATCGATGGGCCACCCCGTTAAGGAAGAAGCCTGATGATGTGTCTCTGGCCGCGCATGGACTTCTCAACACCCTGATCCGAAACCGCCAGATGTTTCCAGACATTGACTCGGTGAAAGAGAGCAAGCATATGGGGTTCATTCGAGACAATGAATTCTTGGTGCGCGTGTCATGGTTCGATGAGTTGGTCCCGCAATATGGCAAGCAGGTGATTGAATGGCTTGAGAAACATGGTTATCTGCGGCCTGGTCCGGATAACAAAAAATACATCCGGTTGCGCAACACCAGCCGGGATACCAAGTATAGAGCTGGCACTTACTACGCGCTGGATCACGACAAGGTGATGGGCTTTTCCGGTGATATCGAGGAGATAGATGGTTACGAGGGAGCATCCCGATACTATCCATCCCCCGCTCCGAGTTTCACCCGCAGCGCGACGAGCGAGACGGGGGGCGTGATGGTTGAGTCCTCACCAGACATGTAAGAGATATCGGTGGATATCGAAAATTTCTAAAAAATGAAAGGGGGCCAGTGCAAACTGGCCCCCTTGCTTTATGGGATTCGGTGGCAGATTGCCGTAGTGGCAGCGTGGATGCTAGGGACTGCGAATATTGTCAGTCACCGATGCTGCTGCCAGAAGGGGGAGGATCGTTTCAGAAGGCCGAGAAGGCCAGGATGATCTTGTTGTGGAGGTCTGTAGAGCCGTGAGGCGAAAGCGGCTCATTGGGTCGCTAAACCGCGATACGGGTGTCTCGCCGTGGGGGAAGGTACCGATGCTGCGCACTGGCATGATCCCAGCCGGTCTCTTCGCCGATCCGCAGGTGTTGTCGAACGGTCTAAAAAAAAGAGGCCAGTGCCGACTGGCCCTGACCTCTGCGTTTTCCGCGCTATGGTGCCGGACTACTGACAGGCTCCCCAGTTTACGCCGTCCGTGCCACATTCCAGGCTATGAGTACCGTCCGCATAGGTTGTCTGCTTCTTGTAGAGGCCGTCGCTGTCGTAACTGGTTCTGATGATATTGCCATTTTCACTGGCCGTCATGCTCTTGACCCAGCTAGCCGCATCAGGATCCTGTGATGGTTCGTCATACGGATAGGGGAGGGCTTCGAGAGCCGAAGTGAGCTCACCCATATTCAGGGTGGGTAGCTGTCCTTCCAGACCTACCCAGTCGTTCAGGAAGCTGAATGTGCCCGCCTGCCGGTTATAGGTGAACTGGGTGGAGTAACTCAGATCGTTGGCGTCGTAGCTGATGGAGGCGTAACGGTGGGTGATCGCTGCCGCCATATCGTCAGGAGCACAGTCGTTGAAGTTCTCTGCCGATGCTTCGGCCAGATTCACCAGTGTGTACGTCTTATCGTGTGAGCGGGTCGAGAGGGTCTCCTTGATGTCGCAGCTGTAGGGGGTGTTGTCCCCATAGCGCGATTCAAAATCGTAGCGGGTTGTGTAGGTGTAGTTATTGCCTGCCACTTGGCGCTCTTCGCCGTAGATGATGGTCTTGATGATTTGCGCGAAATCATCGCTCACCTTCACCAGCTCGGTGCTGCTTTGGGTCTCCCCTTGCAACTGGATTTCACGATACCAAGCATCCGGATAGGCATTGTTGTAATCGCGGCTGTCCCCCTTGTGGTAATCGACATAGACAAAGGTGGCGTCCGGGTTATCCCGTTTCAAGGCTTCAGTCTCGGTGAAGGACTGCTGCAAGCCGCGCACGATCTCCTGGGCCAGTGTGCCTGTCTCGCTATCACCGCTGGCGATGAAGTCCGTATACAACTTCTGCTCGGAAATGTTGTAGTGACTGACAACACGGCTGACGGCCTGTTTCATCGAGGCGATCAACTGTTCCTGCTTTTGCCGGTTCGCCATGACGGTCTGGCAAGTCGTCTGTGATTGGGCTGACAGCTCACTTTCTACGCTGCTCCATAGCACCGTGGTCAGCGGTGTTACATGGTAGACCTCATCCTTGGTGATGGGGGCAAAGGTGGGAGGAAGGACCATCTGATAGGCTTCTGTCACCGGGCCAAGATCCTGGTCCACGGCATCCACCGGCACATCGACCACCAAGGGGGCATATTGAGCGCAGGTTTGCAGGTCTATCGGCAGCTCCAGCCGATAATCCCCGGCATCATTGGTAGTTGTTTTGGGTTCGCCTTCATTCCACTGACGGTTGAAATTGAGATCGAGATAGACGGTCGCGCCTTGAATGTATCCATCAATCGCCTTTCCTGACATCGCCAAGGAGGCACTCGGTGGGGTTGGACTATCCGTGTTTCCACCGTCGCTACCACCACCGCCACAGCCTGACAAAGTAGCCATCAACATCATGGCCAAGGGGGTTTTCTTCATTGTTAGTTTCCCGTTTATTATTGGTATGCGATAACGCCCAGAGCGTGGTCCGTTATCATCGTGATAATTTTATCTCGGTGTACGGCTATAAAATGTTGATTAGCCTCTGATTAATGAGTTTCTATTCACCGTGCTTTTCGTTGTTATTTCAGCTTCAGCGCATCAGGGGACGTACAGCTCTGTCTCGCATACGATGACCTCGCACTCTGATGGGTCGGGGAAGTCTCCGCCTTCGTCGGTGACATATATCTTGTCGGCATCAACGCGGTAGTTCCCTGCCGGTGTCAGCAGTGGGTTTTCATACATGCCCTGATAATCGACAGAGACAGATGTTGCGCCGTGGGTTCTCAATGTGACGCGTCCGTTGGGGGCGATAGTGATGGATTGTTGAATCTCACTTTCATCCCCGAAGTTGAAGTACCGGGTTCCCGTAAACGGTAGGTCTGCTGCTTGCTGCTGTGGATCCCCGGTATGGTCAGCACCTCTGGCGCTCTGGCACATTTTCTCTAGCAGCAGATCCAGCATTCCCTCTGGCTGTGGCCGCCCGTTAATCTCCAACGCCTCTACAGAAAAACCATCGTCTTGCATCCAGACCTGCACCATGGCCCGTGCGGGCTGACTGGCATAGGTGATGGTGCCGCTGACATTCACCAATTTCCGACCATCCGCTGCTTTCCCGCCGGTCCACTCGGGATCTTCGAAAAAGCTGTTGACCATCTTCTCGACGGAGATGTTCGGGCACATCTCCAGCTCGCTTTCCTTGAGGGTTGCCACATCCAGCATGCTGAGTACGCCAGCATAAGCGCCTGTCGAGCAGAGCATCAGTAATCCGACTGCAGTTTTTATGTTCATACAAGGCGCTCCTCACCACACCCATGAAAACGCGGATATGGGGCGGTAGTTATAGCGACGGTCAAACTCCTCCTGTGTCAGGCACAAAACACGGATGAACTCGATCACGGACAAGATCAGGGGAAGGCCGGTGGTGCAGAGCGCGAGGTAGATAAGCCCCCAGCCCCAATTCCCGGTGTAGAACTTATGCAGACCAATGCCGCCGCCCAAGAATGCGAACACAGCGGTGAGCCCCTTACGCTTGCCACGGTGCGCAACGGTGTTTGCGCCGTTTAGCGGTGCCAGCGGGGGAGTGGTTGCGGCAGAGGGGGGCGGGGAGACTGTTGCCCCCTCTTTAATCGGCCATGCTGCGATATCGATAGGCTTCAGCAGCTCATCTGCGATTGCCCTGGCTTTCTTCTTGGCAGCACCGAAGGTATCGATGGCATCGACAAATGAACCATTGAGGGTGAGCTGTATGGTCTCATTGCCTTGGGAAGCGAAATTCACGGTGATGCGCATACCGAATGGGTTAAAGCCATATTTCCATGCGGCTTCGATCCTGCCTTGGGTGCGTTCGATGGTTTTTAACGTGCCGCCCTGGGCTTGCAAATGGGCGGCGACATGATCGAAGAGTGGCTCATAGGGACTGGTGGAGCAAAGAGTGTTTTCCGACACTTTTTGCAGACTGATGGCGCTCATATATTACTCCTTGGATATCGACTGCGGGATGGTTGACGAGAATGTGAAATAGCGGCGACAGGTGGTGTCGTGGCATGTCAGGCGCTGTCGCCAGATGTATAAACTGGGATCTTTGTCACAAATGGGTCAGGGCGGAGCCTGACTCATCAGGGCCAATAAACGGCGTAAATCATAAACGATTTGCTCATGGATAAATCCGGGTGAGATCACGGTGAGCTCAGGCATCCAAGACTTGATGACAGGCAGAATTTGGTTGGCATCGAGCACACGACTGCTCAATAACAGCGCACCGTCATCCAGAGTTTTGACAATCTCCTGCTCGGGCAACAACGGGCGATGCTGAAAGTTGATGGCGATGGCGGCACTGGCCTTGAGGAGCACCTCGATCATGCCGGAGCGCCAGAGCGTCGGATCGGTATCGATTTGTCGTTGAATAAGCGCATCGCGGGTAAAGGTTTGTTGCGATAGCTCAACCAGCGCGATGGAGCTCAGCGGATAGGCTTGCAACCGCCCCTCGCTGACGCCGACCAAGTGCCAGGTGCCCTTGTAGTTGACGAGCTGATAGGGGCTAAACAGCTGCTTGCGCTGGTCTTTGGTGATGAGCCAGCATTGCAGATTCTGGGTCAGTGCCTGCTCTAATACCGGTATCTGGTGGATTAGTAAGTCGGCTGATTGACCATCGAACCCCTTGATGGCGAAGAGACTGGGGTCGCCTCTGTCCAGCAGTTGACCCAGACGATGTTCACTGGCGCGGGGGAACAGGTCGGTGATACCCAACTGTTCGGCCAGCTTTCGCACCTTTCCGTCGTTCTTGTGATTGAGGAACCCAGGATCCAGCCAGTATTGCTGGCTGCGGTGCTCTATCGGTAGATAACTGAGGCGTTGATTGAAATCCCGCTGCAGGGTGCGCACGGTGACGTTGTACTCGGTGGCCAGATCACTCAGGTGCAGCTTCTCACCGCTGTACAGGCGGGTGAGGAGCATACCGAGGCGCTGAGCAATCTTGTCGTGTTCGTGCATACCATCACAGAAGGGGAATAACCGTGTCGCGGATTATCCAAACAGGGTGCGACACGGTGTGACGAATGGGATGGCAGGAATTTTTTCGTAAAATCCATCATTGGCGATGGTTTTTTGTCATCAGTAGAGGGGTTTTGTTATCAACCGGCGAGAAGTGGTTGAGCGGGCCAGAAAGACCCGTTCGGTGAGGTTGTGGCAGTTGGTGGAGGGAGTTAGCGAAAACTGGTTCTCAGGTGACTCAATAACGATAAGCGGTATCTGACTTGATTGTCAGACACCGTTGTTATGTCGGCATATTGTCACTTATGTACGCAAACACGGGCCTTACCTGCGTTCTTGGCTTCGTACATCGCAGAGTCAGCTTGGCTAATCAGTTGATCGGCATTGATTATATCGTCAGCATGATGGATTGCTATGCCGATACTGGCACTGATAACAGCTGTTGTTGAATCGAGTTGTATCGGCTGTTGGATGGCCTCCAATATCTTCTGCGCCAGCATATTGACATCGGGAGTCCCGTGCTTAACGTTCTCCAACACGATCGTAAATTCGTCACCGCCTAAACGTACTGCTGTATCCGTTTGTCTAATGTTTTCCTGTAAGCGAGTTCCTATGACACGTAATACGGAATCGCCGGCATCATGACCGTGTGTATCGTTGATTTGCTTGAAGCCATCAAGGTCGATATAAAGTAACGCTAAAGATGTCTGAGTCCGCTTGGCGCGGGCTATTGCTGCTGGCAACAAGTTGAACATACCACGCCGGTTATACAATCCAGTTAGCGCGTCGTGAGTGGCTTCGAATTCGTGGATTGCCTCGGCCTTTTTTCGCTCGGTGATATCATGCAGGAACGCACTAAAAATTGTTTTCCCATCAATAAATAAAGGGCTAATTCGGACCTCAACAGGTAAGGTCATGCCATCGCGGCGTACCGCTGTCAGCTCGATATGTTGATTGAGGACATGGTGCTTACCGGTAGCCAGATAGCATGCCAACCCTGCACGATGAGCCTCACGCATTGAGGCCGGGATGATCGTTTCATCCAGTGGGCGGCCAATCACCTCTTCGCGGCTCCAACCGAAGGTATGCTCTGCTTGTTGATTCCAGTCGCGGATCACACCGTGGTGATCAATGCATACGTAAGCATCGTTCGCGTTTTGGAGCACCATTTGCAATTCAGCTTCGCGTCTACGTAATTCCTGCTCAAACCGAAGCTGCTGAGCGATAGAGGCGGACAGCATTTCATTAGCTAATTTTAGGTCTCTGGTTCTTGTTTCTACTCGGCTCTCCAAGTCCTTACGTAACTCAGCCAAGGACGCCTCTGCTTCCTTTTGCTCCTGTACATTTTTGATAATTGAAATGAAATACTCTAACTCACCGTTGTTACTCAATTTTTTGGTGACTATCAGCTGTATCCAAACAGAACGTCCTGATTTAGTGATGTAACGTTTTTCCAGCTGATAGTGGTCGATATCATTATTAATTAATTGCTGTAACAGGGATAAGTCAGTATCTAAATCGTCTGGGTGGGTTATATCCTGAAATGTGAGCTTGAGAAGCTCATCTTGGCTGTAACCGACAATTTGGCATAACGCATCGTTGACGCGCAGCCATCCGCCGTCTGGCGCAACCATCGCAATACCTACGCCTGCACGTTCAAAGATAGTCCTAAAACGCGCTTCGACATCCTCCATGGCTTGTATGGCTTGCTCGGAACGCGCATGACTCAAAAGCATCGCTTCACGCATTTGCATTTCTTTGCTAACGAGTGCGGCAAGGTCAACCAGAATGCTTATCTCATCAGGACTCAATTGTCGAGGTTTGGAGTCTATAGCACATAATGTGCCTATTGAGAGCCCACCGATACTACGTAAAGGCACACCGGCATAGAAGCGAATATTCGGATTTCCCGTTACGAGAGCATTACTCATGAAACGGGAGTCTTGCTTTGTGTCTGTCACGATCAGCGGTGTTGTTTGCGCTATGGCATGAGCACAAAAAGCAACTTCTCGTGGGGTTTCATTTGCATCAATACCTATCCGCGACTTGAACCACTGTCGGTCAGTGTCGACCAGTGAAACCAATGCAATCGGGACATCTAAAATGCGTGCAACTAATCGAGTTATGCGATCAAAAGCCTCTTCTGACGGAGTATCGAGAATGTTGAGGGCGTGTAGTAGATTGAGTCTGTCTTCTTCATCTGGTGGAATTGGATAAGTTGCCATGTTCGGTAGCTCCTGATGCCTGCCGAAAAATATAACCATAATAAATATCAGTGGTGAGGTTAACGAGCAAATTTCTTTTAAGAATTAATATGATATGTCTCACTTGTTGAGTTTTTTGGGGGGGGCTGGGGCAGCATCAAGATGTTGAGTGATCATCCTTCGAGTGGAGGGAGGCTGTACTCGGTGGTCGTATGCAGGCTTCCCATCACACAGGGGGATGGATTATACAAACAGGCCGCGACACGGTGTGACGAATGGGATGGCAGGTAGTTTTTCGCAAGACCCATCATCGGCGATGGGCTTTTGTCATCAATAGAGGGGTTTTGTTATCAACCGGCGAGAAGCGATTGAGAAGGCTCATAAGCCCCGACAGATTTGGTGTAGCGGTTTGTAGGGACGGTCGCTGAAAACGGATCTTTGGGCTGCTAAACAGCGATATCGGTATCTCACCACTGGATGAGATACCGACATACCTAGCTGGCCTGAACCCACTCGCCCTCTTCGGGCTGTGGCAGCGGCTTGGATGGTACAGAGCTGGTCAGGGCATCATGGATGCAGTTGGCTATTTTCTGGCTGGTCTGCTGCATCCGAGTGTTATGCAGGTGAGCATAACGCAGTGATGTCTGACTGCTCCGGTGCCCTAACTGGGATTGCACATCAAACAGGGTGCCGCCGTTGGAGACAATCAGCGCTGCGACCGAATGACGGCAGGTGTGCAAGCAAACCCCCTCTTTATCTATACCGGCTCGCGCCAGCATTCGCTGAAACCCCTTGGTGGGATTCTGCAATGGCTGCCCTTGCCGCTTGCCGGGAAACAGATAGGGATTTCCCTGTGTCACCGGTAAGTAGTTCAACAACTCCACCGCCATATGGTTCAGGTGCAACACACGGCTATGGCCATTCTTGGTGTGAGGAATGTATAGGGTCTTGTCCTCCTTGTTGTAGTGCTGCCATTTGGCCCTTGCCAGCTCGGCCCGGCGCAAGCCAGTGAGTAGCAACATCTTGACGTACTGACCGGTATAGAAACTCTCATGCTGATCAGCAGCCCGGAACAGGCGACGGATTTCATCGGGAGTGAAGTAGCGTTCGCGCCGATTGTTCTCTCGCAGCAACGACACCAGGGCCGCGGGATTCTCTTTAATCAGCCCGGCACGGGCTGCCCAGGTCATGATGGCCTTGAGCAATGCCAAGACTCGATTGCAGGTGGCCGGGGTGAGGCGCTTGAGCAGCATCTGTTGCATGTTCTGGATGCGGGTGATGGTGATCTCTTCCGGTATCAGATTGCCAAAGATTGGCCGTAGGTGATTACGGAAGCGATGTTCGTCCGTCTTCCAACTGCGATTTCTCGATTGCAGATAGGGCAGATAATCCTCCTGAAACAAATTGCTCAGGGTCTTCTGGTTGCGCTTGTCCTCCTTGGCCTGTTGCGGATCAACGCCTTCGGCGATCTTGCGTTTGTAGTCGAGCGCCAGCTTGCGAGCCGCGCTGACATCCAACGCGGGATAGTGCCCCAGGGCAATGGCCCGTTTGCGCCCGTGTATCTGATAACGCAGTAGGAACTTGCGACGGCCTTCCCCTTTGCCAACCAGACATCGCAGACCGGTCACTTCGGTATCGGAATACTCCGCTTCGGTACTGCGGGCGTCATCTGGGTTAGGGGGCAGTTCGGCAATTCGCCGGTTGGTAAATTTAAAGCGGGTGGGTGTTTCGTTCATTGTTCGCTCCTCAACATGTGAGCTGTGTTCGACACGGCATAGGCCCCTTCACAGTGGAAAGGAGGTCTAATCCCCGTCTCTGGCTTGGCGGTTGAAGTGGTCGTTGCTCATCGAGCCTTGGCCTGGCTGGCCCGGCACGATGACAACGCGGGAAAGGTGAGTGAGCAGATGGCCGCCCCGGTCGCTACCCGGTCCGATCCCGTAAAAATCCCACCGAGCCCCGTGTCCGCCCCGCACGAACGGGGGAAAACGGGGCTGGTTTTTCCCTTTGAGTGATTGGGCTTTTCCATTTCAACCCCGTAACCCCGCGACATTTGCGGTAATAATGGGTGAGTTAATGAATAGGTCGGGTTGCCCCGCGTATTCACGGCGAGCCCCGTGCCTGCCCCGCACGAACGGGAGGAAACGGGGCAGGTTTTTCCCTTGGAGAGATTGGGTTAATCGACGCCAACCCCGTAACCCCGCGAAATTTGCGAAAATAATGGGTGAGTTAATGAAGAGGTCGGGTTGCCCCGCGCATTCACGGCGAGCCCCGTGCCCGCCCCGCACGAACGGGAGGAAACGGGGCAGGTTTTTCCCTTGTAGAGACTGAGTAATTCGACGCCAACCCCGTGAACCCGTGAAATTTGCGAAAATAATGGGTGAGTTAATGAAGAGGTCGGGTTGCCCCGCACATTCACGGCGAGCCCCGTGCCCGCCCCGCACGAACGGGAGGAAACGGGGTTCGTTATTCCCTTATAGAGACTGAGTAATCCGACTCCAACCCCGTGAACCCGTGAAATTTGCGCAGTAACAGGGGGGATCATTCAGTGGCTACCCTGATCGCGTAGACACCCAGCGATAGGTAGGTGAGGAAATTGGCCTCCCATAATTCATAGAACTCACCCAGCTCAGACAACGGCATCACATGCGCATAGGCAACCAGCCCTTCCTGGCTTGAGAAGTCAAAATCGACCTCCTTGGCCAATTCGGCATAGTCACCCATGCCGACATAGGAGAAGTCCGTCATATAGACCAAGGACCATAGATTTCCTCGGCGTTGCAGACGGATTTCCACCGGATGAAAGCCGCCGGTTTCCGGGCCATAACCCGGATCACGAAAGTTCATCGTGACAGCACGGGCTTGTGACCATGTGGGATGGTGCGTGTTCAGCAGGTCGGTTAGACATACGGCGAGCCGGGGTGAAACCGGCAGGGGGAGTCCCTGCCAGTTCAGTGCTATGTCACGGTTGCTCATTGCTGGGTCTCCTGTCCGGCTACCTCGTCGCCGGTCTCGGATCCCGTTTCGGCCCCGGCCTCATCCATCTTGTCTGACAAACCGGCCTGGTCGTTGGCTGTTTCCAAAAATGGGGGCTCATCGCATGGTTCGTTGCCGGTGGCATCCCCCGGTGCCTCTTGCTCCTTCTGCCCCTTGGCTTTTCCCTTGCGAGCCTGTTTATCCATATTGGCCGGTTCATCCAGCTGAGTAGACCAGTCGCTGAGGGATAGGCCGACCCGGTGGAACGGTGAGTTGGGCTCGGCGGCGGCCAACAATTTTTCAGCACGCAGGATGGCGGCGAGGAAACCGTGGTTATTGGCACTGCCTCGAACAAACAGCGCCTTGAGCGCTACCGATTTGAATGGCGCATCCTTGAGGATGTCCAGCAGTGCCAGGATGTCATCGAGCGATAACCAGTGCTTGCTGAACAAGCCGCCCGTGTCGTTGGCGGTAATGCGAAGGGCATAGCGACCCTCATCGTTCTTGCCCACCTCGTAGTGCAGCAAACCACTGGCCCGAACGCTTATCTTCGGGGCCTTGGCAGATTTAATAACAGTCCAGACCGGAGCAGCCGACGCTGCCGGTTGTGTGGCTTTAGCCATGATGAAATTCCTTCTGAAGGGATTACTTGAAGAAGTCAGCCGCTTTGCTGCGATGACCTTGATGGATATGACTGCCTAACGAGGCAATGGCGCCGCTAATGACCCCCAGGTCATCGGTGAGACCGACGCCGGGGATAAAGTCCGGTACGGCATCGACCGGACAGAGCAAATAGGCGAGGGCGCTGACCACGATGGTCTTGACCCACAAAGGCGTCTGCTCGTCGGCCATCAACAGATAGAGCAAGACAGCCTGCTCAACCAGCAGCTTCATGCCCTTGATGTGCTTGAGCTTGGAAAGTAGCGAGGAGCGGTTGATCTCGGTCATGCGGCCCACTCCCCATCCCACTCTGACGCCAGCGCCAGACTGACCACGCCATCGCAGATATCCAGGACCGGACCCGCGTTCCGGGCGGTGATGTTGAGCAACTTGAACACCGGATGGTCTTTATCGTGCAGGACCACTTGTGTGCCTTCCAGAGCAATCCAGCGCTCCGGTAACGGCAACCAGTAGACGGCCTGCTCGGCGCTGTCCGTGGTGAAGCTGCTGTCACCCATGTCCCAGACCTCTTCAAAGATGCCGTTGTCCAGGTCATGGGTGGCCTGGCCGGAGAAGCGAGCAATCGACAGCACCAACTGCCCTATCTGAGTCGAGGGCAGTTGGTGCAAGGTGTAGGTATTGGTGTGACTGAAGATAGCAACCAATACCGGCAGACCGGGCATTGGCAACGATTCCGGTACATAACGACCGTGGATGCGAATGGCTTTGACCAGTTGATGATGGCGCAGCAGTGCCCGCGACAGGGTATCCAGATAATCCTGGGTCGCGTTTTTGCCTTCGCCAATGGTATCGAATAATGAAAGTTCAGACATGGATATCTCTCCTTTGAATTTAAATAACCGAAATGGCTATTGGATATCAAAGGATTCATATATGTTTAAATTGATAGGTTATTCGGTAGTTGGCATTTCTTTAAATATAAGCGCCATGTATTTCACATGAGGTTATTCTCGCGCGCGCGAGAATAAATGAGTGAAAAATAATATTCAAGAGAACCTATTTACTTTCTTGAACTTGAACCGTAGATTATAACTGACGATGACAACATGAGTACTGCATTGATAGGTGAATGAAGATGTTGTTGAACAGGTATGGGGAACCACTACTAGTATATTGACGGAGACAACCATGATTAATATGTCAAACCTGTTCACCAACCCAATTGATGCCTATCAGATTAACGAAATCGTAAGTCGTGATCATCGTGAGAAATTCAATCTGAATTCATTTGAGGAGAGGATTAATCGTGCATTGAGATCTATATTCGGTGCTGAGTTGGATGAAGTCCTTATTGGAGAGCGATTCTACGCATACAAACTCAAACGGCGGCTGGCAACTCGCAAGGAGAAGGTTAAGTTGGGACGATTGATTGTGCGCATAATCCCGGAGCTAATCCCTGCCATCATGAGCTATCCGAAGCGGCACCCTGAAGAGTTAAGAACCTGTCGGAAATTGTTCCAATGCGTGAGAGCGAAGAAACGACTAGCTAAACTTTCTCTACAGATATCTTAAATAAAATAACCCCTAGAGTTCAACGCTAGGGGTTAAAAACCATTAAAGCCAATAGCGGATGCAGGATGAATTCTCTTTGTGAGCGACCTAGCTTTTTTTATGAATTTTTATTTCTTAGTTTGGATGTGAGAGTTATATTGGTTGATACGTTTTATCTTCGAGTATTTAAGTATGAAGGTTGGTGCTTTTAGGCGACAAGTCAACGTTTCACAAGAGTATTTGGCTCTAGCTCGTTCGGATGAGGTTGCTGCAGAGAAATTATCACAGGTTGATTGCTATAGACAGGCATGCTATTTCATTATCCAGTCTATGGAAAAATATATAAGGGCTAAGATATTTAGCTTGGTAAGAGCGGATGTTAAATACTTTAGGGATGAGAACAGAAATCATTCATTAGACTCTGCAATTGATTTTCTCATTAAGGTTATAAGTTCAGACTCTATAATTCAACAGCAAGTGTCTAAACAGTTGGCTGAGTATGTGTTGGTTAATACGAAGTATAACCACCTTCATAATAATCTCAGATATCCAGCTTATTTTTCAAAAAGTGATTCATATTATATGCTTGATGTTGGCAGAGAGGACTATCAAACATTATTTAATCGGCTTTCATCATTAAAGCATTTCCTGAATGACATAAATAAACTGTCATAGGGGAAAGCGAGAAACACGTTCAATAGTTGCCTCATTTTAAGGCTGTGAGATGTCTAGGGAACTAGGGACGATTCATCCGGGTGCTCATCGTTATCAAGTTACCCGGTCTGAACGACCGGATAATCCCAATCTGATGTGGTGTGGTGATATCACCTACGTCTGGGCCGGTAATCGCTGGAACTACCTAGAGACCTTTTATTTTTAGCAAAACTGGATTCCTGAAACTTTAGGTATCAGCTCCTTCCTTGTTTACGTGATGCGGTTCACAATCTTGAATTGTAAAGCAGGATATGTTGAATGTTTAAATGGATTTAATTGGCAAACAGGATTATTTATGAAGTCCATCTCATCATTAATTTTTACATCTTTCCTCTTGGCAGGTTGCGGCCCAACCGTACAAGAACATCCTACAGAGTCGGTTGTCACCAAAAATACCGAAGAAAAAATCAAGAATAATGAAGGTGAGCGGTATGAATGGTTAAAGGAGCAATTTAGTAAATATAGCGATGAAAATGCTGTAGTAATGCTTACTAAAATTACAGAGAGGGAACCAGATTCGGTAGATGCACATGCAGCCAAGCGGCTATTGAAAGAAATGGCAGATAAGAAGCTTAAAGCAAAAACGGATTTACAAGCAGCTGAGCTAGCCTCTTACGAAGCCTGTAAGAATCTGGGTGATAGTGTACCGAGCAGCATGGTGCAGACTAATGTCTCGAACATCATCGCTATGTATCGCTCCAACAATTTTCAGCCTAAGGATCAGTTTGAAACTTCCGCAGATTACGCAAAGAGAAGGGCGAAAGAGTCAAAGGAACTTGGTTTCGACATCCAATGTATAGTGGTCGATGGCATCGGTCCCACTTATGACGCAGATAAGCAAGGTTGGTTGTTAAGTACAATCAGTACAATTTTTACTGACAAGGTGAGCATGTACGATGGAGATTATGTAGTAACAGACAAACGTTACATCGAACAAAGTTCTTACATAGGTGAGAACGCTTTCGGGGTAAAAAAGGAAATTTTAAAAAGTGATATTGCTAGTGTCGGAGTGATGTTTCCTAAGGGCGAAATTCAAGACTTTATTGGGAGGTTAGGTAAAGCAAATGAAAAATATTCATATGAAATTTTTATACCTATGCCAATAAAAGAAGCAAAGACTGTACCAGTTAGAGCATTAAAAACCCTAATTCAGTACAGATGGAATCCATCTGGAATTTTGAATTTCAATAAAAATAAGCAGCCAACTATAGACTCTACTATCGAAGAAAATCATAACTTTGATTTAATAAAAGGTAATGTTGTAAATATCATCATATTTAACGAGGAGACTGGAAGAGTATTTGCGCAGAGTAAGGGTAAGAAAAAGAAAATATAATTGTCGTTGCAGAGGAGTGACTTGTTTCGTAAGGATACTGGCAAGTACCCTTAACAACATATTTATCTCCTCATTTTGGCTATGAAGTGTAGTGGTCAACTAAATTCAGATACATAGTTAAGCAGCTTTTCGGCTTCTGCTGGCGGTATCCCATCATTGTGTCGATGTGGGCGCCGCCAGTTGTAGTAATTCATCAGGTAATCGCTAATATCCCGCTTCGCTTCCCGCAGGCTCGTGTACCTCATGGTCGGAAGCCATTTCGTCTTGAGGCTCCTGAACAGCCGCTCCATCGGCGCATTGTCCCAGCATTTGCCACGTAGACTCATGCTCTGTGTCATGCGATAGCGCCACAGTCGTTGCCGAAATACCAGACTGCCGTATTGGCGTCCCCTGGACGCCCTTCTAAGAGTCAACCTATCAATTCAAAACCATTTTTTTAGAGCATTACGAACGTCTTTTATCATCAGGTTAACATCATTACCCTTATTTTCATCTTTATATTGGACTCCGGCACCTTCTCCAAATGATTTTCCTAAAAAGTTCCCCATGGCCCCTCCGACTGCGGCACCAAGCACTGTACCCGGCCCTGGCACTACAGAGCCAATTACTGCCCCCAATTTTGCCCCAGCTAATGCTCCGCCGACTCCACCTACAGTTTTGCCAATTCTGGCCTCTGTAGTATCAAGTTTTCCTACTACGGCACCTGATGACCAGTTATAATCAACCAAAGAGTCAAATTGTTCTAAGAATATTTCAAGAGACTCTTCACCATGATTGCTGCATAACAAACCTTGTTCATCGATATAACCATTCGTATATGCATGTGCACAATTAACAGCATTATTTATAGCTTCATCTGTAATACCTCGATTGAGCATCTCATCGATGGCCGCCAATACGATAGGAAGGCCATCGCGCTGTATGATCGGCCTCGCCCTCAAGTACTCATCCGAATTTTCAATCTGTTTTACCGCAACTCTTGCCATCAACTTCAATGGGTTACTCACCATGTTAAAGCCATAGCTAGCATGTTTGACAGCGCTAGTTATTTCATTGCCATCAATGATTTTTTGAAAAATAATAGCAGCAGCATCGAAAGAACAGGCTGGGAAGAGAGATTCAAACTCAGAGAAAACCCCTCGATCATCGTCAATAAAATGTGATATTAACTGAATGCAATCGAGTGGGGCTCGAGCAACATTCATCGCATCAGCTTCATCGATGAAAGAACGACTACGTTCTGTTAATAGTGTATATGTCGATGCATGAATACGTTGCAGGCCATCCATAGCATATGTTTCCTATATGATAATATCAGAAAAACCTTGGCTAAATTCAATTGCATCTGACATATAAGCATTTGCAAGTTCGTGTGCTAGCCCACTTTCACCAATAATGCTCTTAACCAATTCGTGATCATCACAGATATTGACACCTAGTGAAGTGTCGTACGAATGTATAGCGTGACCATCGTTCCCCAAAAAATGGCTATTACCTAGTTGATCTTGATAACTGGTACCAGTCATGTGTCCTTGTACATCAAAATGGGAAGAGGTTCCATCCTGATGTTCCATTGTTCGCTCAACAGGGGAAGCCTCAAAAGGAGCATAAGTAACACTGCCCATACCATATGCATTCGGACTAGTTAAGCCAATTAATTGGCCATTACTGTAAAAACTCTGCGTACCAAAACGAGTTGCCATCTTTATAAATGCCATATCATTGGCTCCTTATGCCTACTCTATATCTATGTAAACAGAATGGATTAACGCTAACAAGATTCGGCACATAACTCAATGAGGGCCATGGGTTCCACAGTATCTTCCATGACTGTCCGGGAAGCAGCCCCTCTGCGATAACCGGGATTTGGCTCACGACACAACCTGTATCACGCAGAGTTGGTAGGGAGGGCACGCGTTGTTCGTAGGAAGTGGGGGTCATTGCAGGGGAGGGGGGCGTGCGTATTTTGCTATCTGTTGTCAGATGAAGCAGCAGAGCAGGAAGCGGGGATTATTAATCCCGAGCTTGGTGAGCAATCTTGCCAGAGATTGACCAGAGACGCATAACAAAAAGGCCTCGCATTGAAAGCGAAGCCTTGTAGGGTGTGCTGTCCAGAGCTGTGGTATGGAAACTGTCATGAGGATTTTCAATCCCCTGCTCTACCGACTGAGCTATCTGGGCAACGGCGCGCATTA
>RCUL01000487.1_pt1 | contig 20093 bp, 17 predicted proteins | sample 2167521 | NCBI WGS metagenome assembly RCUL01 (sample SAMN09932745, study PRJNA488358) | compost metagenome | feature: garden; material: soil; isolation source: compost soil in acetic acid-enriched culture | place: Germany: Experimental Botanical Garden Goettingen | collected 2016-01-27
CAGGCCTCCGGCTACTGGGATTATCTCGACCCGGTGGATAACGCGCGATACGCCTGGAGCTACTCGACCGGGCAGCGCCGCGTGCGCAAGGCGCCGGAGTTCGCTTACGACACGCCCAATTCGGCGTTCGGCGGGGTGGCGTTCTACGACGAGATATTCCTCTTCTCCGGGAAGATGGACCGTTTCGACTGGAAGCTGCTGGGCAAGAAGGAAATGTTCATCCCCTACAGCAGTTACGACCTGAAGTGGAAATGCGACATGGACACCAAGCTGATGGAGAAGCACATCAATCCGGCCTGCGAGCGCTGGGAGCTGCACCGCGTCTGGGTGGTCGAGGCCACGCGCAAGGAGGGCGTACGCCACGCGCAGAAGAAGCGTCGCTACTACATCGACGAGGACACTTTTGGCGCCGCGTTGTACGACGCCTGGGACGACAGTGGTGCGATGTTCCGCGCAGGCGCGCAGTACAACATTCAGGCCTACGGCATGCCGAATAACCCGCTGCAGGACTCCTACTCGCTGTACGACTTCACCCGCGACCAGTACGGCATGTTCGGCAACGGCCCGACCCGTTACCGCGCGGCCCCGGTCGTTGAGCGCGAGGCCAATCCGCAGACCATCGCAGGCGGGCAGACCCGCTAATCCCCCTGAGGAGAACCGACCCATGCAACGTCTGGAAGGGAAAGTGGCCGTGCTCACCGGGGCCGGCAGCGGCATCGGCCGGGCCACGGCCTGGATGTTCGCCGAGCAGGGCGCTCGGGTGGTAGTGACCGACCTCCATGAAAGTGCGGCGGAGACGGTCGCCCAAAGTATCGCCGAGGCTGGTGGTCGCGCCATTGCGCTGAGGGTCGATGTCGGCGTGGAGGATGAGTTGCGACAAATGATCGCCAGCACTCTGAAGGCTTTCGGGCGCATCGATGTGCTGTTCAACAACGCCGTCAACAAGAACCCGGCGACCGTGCGCGACGTGGACTTCCTCGACTTCAACGAGGAGCTGTTCCACGCCAACATGCGGGTCAACGTGCTCGGCGGCGTGTTGGCCTGCAAGCATGCCCTGCCGCAAATGCTGGAGCAGGGAGGCGGGTCGATCATCTTTACCTCGTCAACCAGCTCGATTGCCGGCGAGGTCGCCCAGTTCAGCTACGGTGCTTCGAAGGCGGCGCTGAACTGGTACGTGCAGAGCATCGCCGCGACCTTCGGCAAACGCGGTGTGCGCTGCAACGCGATTCTCCCGGGCGTGATCCGCACCCCGGCGATGGAGAGCTGGGCCAACTCGGCTATGCAGGCGGCTTTCCTCGACATCCAGAACGTCCCACGCCTCGGCGAACCGGAGGACATCGCCGGCATGGCGCTGTACCTCGCCTCGGACGAGTCCCGCTACGTAAACGGCGCGCTGTTGCGCGTCGATGGCGGCATGAGCTGTACCACGCCGATGGTGCCAGTGGTGCGCGCCTATCTCTGAACCCCGGCGCGGGCCCGGTGCTCGCGCCGAACGAACCTGGAACTTTCCAATGGGCTTACGACAAGAAGATTTCATCCGCAAATTCTGTGCTGCCTGGGGCGACGGCAGCGAACAGTCGCGACCGCAGGTAGACAAGATCGTCTCCATGCTGGCCGAGGATGCCGTCTGGCAGCTCTGGGTGCCGGGCGGGCCGGTCATCCGTGGGCGCGCCGCGCTGCGCCGGGAGATCGAGCGGCAGATGACCTACACCAGCCACAACCTCTGCACCATCAGGCACATCGTTTCCTCTGACACGCTGGTGATGACCGAGCGCGACGACTACGCGGTGTCCAGTGGCAAGCCGATGCCGCATTCGATGGTCGCGGTCTACGAGCTTGACGAGCAGGGCCTGATCAAGGCCTGGCGTGAGTACCTGGATACCGCTGACCTGGCGAAGAAGAAGGGGGTGGAGATCGACCTGGTCGGTGGGCCGGCCCTTGATGAGCCGACACGCTGAGTCATGGATAAAATCTGGAGAAGTGGATGCAATCGCTAGACACGCAAGAAAGCGCTGGAGCGCTCATCGAACAGAAGCTGCGAACCTTTGTCGAGCAGCTCACCGGCGGGCGGGTGACGGTCATGGAGCGCCTGCCGCGCTGGCGGCCGGCCTGGAACCTGGACGTGCGCCGCGGAGAGGAGGTCCTCCGGCTGCACATCCGCGGCGAACGCGGCGGCGATGTCAGCCCGTTCCCGGAGCTGCGCCGCGAGGCTGACATTCTCAGGCTGCTCGGCGAGCAGGGCATCCCCGTACCGCATATCCATGGCTTCTGCGAGGACCCGTCGGCCATCGTCATGGAACGGGTGCCCGGGACGCGGGACCTCTCCGCCGCGGCCAGCGACGAGGAGCGACGTTCACTGGCTCGCCAGTACGTGCGCGCCATGGCGGCCATGCACCGGTTGCCCTTGGAGCCCTTCGTGGCACAGGGTATCCGCCTGCCGCAGGGCGCCGACGAAATCACCCTGGCCGGGCTGGAGGCCTATTACCCGCTGTACCTGCGCAACAAGACCCGGCCGCAGCCGCTGGCCGAGTTCGCCCTCGGCTGGCTGCGCCGCAACGTACCCCGGCATCGCACCAGAGCAGGTTTCGTGCAGTACGACTCCGGCCAGTACCTGTTCGAGAACGGCCGGGTCAACGCGCTCTACGACTTCGAGTTCGCCATGATCGGCGACCCGCTGGCGGACCTCGCCTCGGCGCGCATGCGCGACAACTACGAACCGCTGGGAGAGACTTTCAGCGAGCTGTACCGCTATTACCAGGAGGTCACCGGCGAGCCGGCCGATCCTGATGTCGTGCGTTACCACACGGTGCTGTTCTCCACCGTCAGCGCCATGCAGTTTTCCGCCACCGTTGCCACTCCGCGGCCGGGCGATCCGCACGACACCTACATCGAGTTCGACCTCGCCCTGCGCCGCGTTGTCGCGCATGCGCTTGCCGAGGCGATGGGGGTTGCCATCGAGGCGCCGCCGCTGGTGCTCATCGAAGCGGGGCCGAACGCACGGTTGCTGACGATGCTCGAGGACGCGGTCGGGCAGATCGAGGTGAGCGACGACTTCCAGAAATCCAGGCGCGCCGCCGCGCTCAAGCTGGTCGAGTACCTCGGCCGTGCCGATGCCATGGAGGTTGAGCTGCGGCGCCTGGAGCGAGAGGACGCCGAGGGGCTGCTGGGGCGGCGCTTCGAGGATCACGGGCAGATTGACGCCGCTCTGGAGGTTTTCGTCCGGGATGCCGGGCCTGAGTACGACGAGCGTTTGCTGCGCCTGTTCATGGCGCAGATCGAACGCCGTGTCCAGGTATTTGGCAGTACTGCCATCGGCGTGTCGGCCAGCCATATTGACCTGCCGCCCATCGAGCCGCGCTGACGGCCCCCCTTCGACCAGACGAGGAAGACCCATGTCGGAACGACTGCAACAGGCCGGCGATGCGCTGGCGTTCAAACGGAAGTACGGCCCCTGGGCGCTGATCGCCGGGGCCTCGCACGGGGTGGGCGCGGCGTTCGCCCACCAGTTGGCGGCGCGCGGCCTGAATTGCGTGCTGGTGGCGCGGCGCCAGGACGCCCTGGACGCACTGCGCTTGGAGCTGGTCGCACGCCACGGCGTCGAGGTACTGGCGGTCAGCCAGGACCTGTCCCATGCCGATGCGGCGGACAGGCTGCTCGCCGCTGTGACAGATCGCGAGATCGGCCTGTTCGTCTACAACGCCGGTGGCGATTCTTTCCTTACCCGTTTCCTCGATACCCCGGTGGAGGATTGGAGCTCGCTGCTGCGTCTCAATGCATCGACGCCGATGGCGTGCTGTCACGCCTTCGGCGGGCGGATGCTTGGCCGTGGTCGTGGCGGGATGATCCTGGTGGGGTCACAGGCGGCCCTAGGTGGCATCCGCAAGTTGGCCATGTACAGCGCCTCCAAGGGCTTCGCGATGAATCTTGGCGAGTCGCTATGGGCCGAGTGGAAGGATCGCGGCATCGACGTGCTGAACCTGCTGATTGGCACCGTGGATACTCCGACGATGCGCGAAGCGATGGTCAGGCTGAACATCCCTGATGCCCTGGGCATGCCCTTGCCCCAGGCCGCGGACATCGTCGCCCTGGCCCTGCGGGAACTGCACAACGGACCGACCCTGATCCATCCGCAAGATATCGATGCCACCGGCTACGGGCAGTCGCCGGGACAGGTACGGCGCGAGCATGTGATCGCCAAGAGCGCCGAGGCGGCGGCTTTCATCGGCAACGATTGACACACTTCCCACCGGAGCGACGAGGCTTGAGCATGAAGAGTTTCAACAACGCGGAATTCAAGCGCGGCTGGCACGTACTGATCCTGGCCGTGGTCGGGGTGGCCACTAGCTCCAGCTCGCTGCTGCTGTACAGCTTCAGCTCCATGGTCATCCCGCTGGAGCGGGCCATGGGCTGGGCGCGCAGCGACCTGCAGGCGGCCATTACCGCCCTGTCGCTGGGCACTATCGTCGGTGCACAACTGGCCGGCTGGCTCAACCTGCGCTACGGCCTGCGCGCTGTCACGTTGGTGTCGCTGGTCGTACTGGCCCTGAGCGTCTTTATGCTGACTCGCATCGGCGGCTCGATATGGACGCTCTACCTGGGATTCTTCCTGGTGCCGTTGGCGGGCGTGGGCACCCTGCAGATCACCTGGTCGCACCTGGTCAACCTGTGGTTCGAGGAGAATCGTGGGCTGGCTCTGGCCATCATCCTCAGCGGCTCAGGCCTCGCGGCTATAGCCCTGCCGCTGATCACCACCTGGGCGGTCACACGCTGGGGCTGGCAGGCCGGCTTCCTCGCGCTCGGCCTGCTGCCGGTGCTCTTCGCCCTGCCGCTGGCGCTGCGCTGGCTGGAGCCTGTGGCGGCGACGCGCCGGGTTGCGGCACAGGTGAGCGAGACCGTGCGGAGGTTGCCGGGCATTATGCTGAGGGATGCGCTGCACGCCTGGCGCTTCTGGGTCTGCAACCTGTCCATGACCCTGGTAGTGGCCTGCGTGGTCGGCATGGTCACCAATATCGTGCCGCTGCTGCAGGACCGTGGCCTGAGCGCCACCCAGGCCGGCCATGTGTTCAGCAGCTTCGGCATTTCATTGATCCTTGGCCGCCTGGTAGTGGGCTATCTGATTGACCGGCTGTGGGCTCCGGGGGTCTCTGCCCTGGCGCTGCTGATGCCGGCGTTCGCCTGCCTGATCTTCGCCTACGCCGAACCCGGGCTGCTGTGGTTCACCGTCGCCACGCTACTGGTGGGCATCGGTGCCGGTGCCGAGTTCGATATTGCCGCTTTCCTCATCGCTCGCTATTTCGGCATGCGTGATTACGGTCGCCTGTTCGGCGTGCATCTGGGACTGGTCACCGCCGGTGCCGCCGCCGCGCCATTGCTGTTTGGCCAGTTGTTCGAGATCAGCGGCGGCTATGCCGGCATGCTCGGTTTCTGTTTCGTCTGCTTCCTGGTCGGCCCGCTGCTGCTGCTGACGCTGGGCGGCTACCCGCTGTTCAGGCAGGGGGCGGCAGTGGCGCACGGATAAAATACTGGACAAATTATAAAAATGTGTTCAATTAAATGGCTTCCGAATTCATGCATAGAACAACAAGATGGAGGCTGTATGCGCGCTGCTGTGATTTCCGAACGCAATGCCCCGCCGGTGGTGGGCGATTTCCGTGAACCCGAGCCGCAGGACGGCGCGGTACTGATCGACGTTGACACCGCAGGCCTCGGTGGCTGGGATGTGCTGGGCGCCTATCGTCTGGGTGTGGAATATCCCTGCGTGATCCGTGGCGAAGGCGTGGGCCGCGCGCCCGACGGCCGCCGCGTGTATTTTGGCGAGCGCTCGGTGGCGCCGTTCGGAGCCTGGGCCGAGCGTACTCTGGTGCCCGCCGCCGAGGTGTGGGAGGTGCCGGACGAGGTGGACGACAAGACCGCTATCAGCATGGGCATCGCCGCCACCGGGGCCATCGTGCCGCTGGAGAAGGCTGCAATCCAGAAGGGCGAGAAGGTGTTGATCCTCGGCGCCACCGGCACTCTCGGCCAGATCGCCCTGCAACTGGCGCGCAGCATGGGCGCCGGCAAGGTGGTGGGCGCGGCGCGCTCGGCTGAAGCACTGATGGGCCTGAAGTCGCGCGGCATTGCCGACGAGGTGGTGACCCTGGGCGGCACCGACGACGTAGCCGCACTGAAGGACGCCGCCGCCGGCGGCTTCGACGTGGTCCTTGATCTGGTCTGCGGCCAGCCGATGCTCACCGCGCTGAAGGCCACCAACTGGGGGGCGCGAATCATGACCATCGGCACCGGGGCGGGTCGGCAGGTCAACCTGGACATCGCCGACCTGCTGTTCCGCTCGTTGTCCTGCATCGGCACCGGCCAGCGTCCACCGGCAGAGCGCGAGCAGATCTGGCGGCGACTGCTGAAGATCGCCAAGGAGCAGGACATCCAGGTCGACTATCTGGATTACACCCTGGACCAGGCCGCTGAAGCCTGGGCCGCCCAGGTGTCCGGCCCACACGCGAAGATCACGGCAAGCATCAGACGCTGAGGCCGAAGCCGAACGATTACTTGACGTGTCAGGAGGGATTTCAACTGCTGCGCTGACGACGGAACTCCTCCGGCGTCAGCCCGACCTCCTTGCGAAAGGCCGCCGTGAAGGCTGCGGCATTCTGGAAGCCGGCGGCATAGGCGACCTGTTTGATCAGCAGATGCTGGTCGGCGAGCAGCGCAATGGCTTTCCTGATCCGGATTTCCGCCGCGTAGCGGCGCAGGGTCTTGCCGGTGGTGTTCCGAAAACGGGTCGACAGCTTTCTCGCCGACAGGGCACAGGCATCGGCCAGCCGGTGCAGGGAAGTGTCCTCGTTCGGGCCAGCCTCCAATATCTCTCGCAGCAGATTGAGTTGGCTGGGGCCGAGTTTACTGGTGTCCTCATCGTCGTTCCGGTTGCTGAGGAATTCCCTGCGCAGCTCCAGAGCGACGCTGGTCAGCAGGCATTCGGTATGCAACTCGCTGGCGAATCCCGGTGCGGCGACTTCTTCCGCGAGGCGTTGCAGGGTGCTCTGCAGGTACAGGCTCTGCAGGTTCAGCATGTTCTCGTCGGTATGGCCATCCCAGTTCCAGTGATAGGCCGCCAGGGGGCCGAGGTCCGCCGGATCGAATAGGCAGATCAGCGCCTTTTGCTGGCAGGCGCCATGTTTGAGGTGGAATTCAGTGCCATGAGGAATGAACAGAAGTTGGCCAAGTGGCTTGAATCGATGTGTGGCGTGTCCGCGGAAGCTGCCGAGGTTATGCGATGTGTCGTTGCACTCGAGGCCGGACGGCGTGAGCAGCATGCGCACCAGACAGCTTTTCCGGGTTTCGATCAGTGCTGTCCCCGCACTGGGCCATTGGGCATGTTCCAGCCGGACGTCGAAACCTTTCTTGCTGAGCGAGGCTTCGGTCAGAAAGTCGCCCGAGTGTTCAGACTCGTACTCGCAATAATTGATCGCGGTCATTTTCAACCTTCAGCAATTCTTGTTCTTGGTGCTGAAATTCGAACGGTCGCGAAACCGCCGGGCATCCCGATTGCCGACTCGTGGTGGGCAGGGATCGCCACGAGTCCCCGAGTTTACCCAGCACGATTGCGAAAGCGATTCATAAAAATAAGAGGCAGGTATTAGAAAAGCAGATGGCGAAAGGCAAAGATATTTCCATGCGTCAGCTCCGTTACTTCGTGGCGGCGGCGGATGCTGGCCAGTTCTCCCAGGCCGCGCTCAAGGTGCATGTTTCGCAGTCGGCGATTACCGCGGCGGTCCTGCAACTGGAAGAGAGCTTGGGCGTCAGCCTGTTCGAGCGCCTGCCCTATGGCGTGGCGCTGACCGCCGAGGGGCACAAGTTCGCCCAGCACGCCCGGCACATCCTCGACACTCTGCAGGACGCCTTGAGTGAACCACTGTTCCTCAGCCATGTAATGCAGGGCGAGGTGCGTGTCGGCGCCTCGTATACAGTGCTCGGCTACTTCCTGCCTTCTCTGCTGGCGCGCTTCAAGCGCAGTTACCCGCAGGTGGAGATCGACCTGATCGATATGGATCGCGAGAGCATCGAGACGGCGGTGGCCGATGGCCGACTCGACCTGGGGCTGGCGATCATTTCCAACAGCCCGGACCTGTCCCGTTTCGAGCACCATGTGCTGATCCGCTCACGGCGCCAGCTCTGGCTGGCCAGCCAGCATCCGTTGATGACGGCGACCTCGGTCACCCTGGAGGATGTTGCCAGGCATGCCTACATCCTGGCGACGGTCGATGAGGGCGACGTATCCACCAGCCGATACTGGGATGCGCGCGGACTGGTGCCGGACGTGGCGTTCCGCACTTCCTCAATGGAGGCCCTGCGCGGCCTGGTGGCCCACGGTTTCGGCGTCACCATTCTCTCCGACATGCTCTACCGTGCCTGGTCTCTGGAAGGCAAGAAGATCGAGGCACGTCCACTGGCCGACGCCATACCGTCCATGGAACTCGGACTGATCTGGCGCCCCGGCGCAAGCCTGTCGGAGCCCGCCCAGGCGTTCCGGCAATTCCTGATCATGGCCTGTGCTTCCTAGGGGGCGTCGGCGTTTCAATCTCGCCGAGAGGTCGGCAGGGCCTATCAATAGGTGAGGCTTTAGCCGCAAAGGAGCGCGTTGCGCGCTCCCCGGGATGCCCCTAGTGCTTCTCCAGCTCGGCTTCGACGGCCTGGAGCAGGCGGGGATCGTCCGCCGCCACGTCTGGAGCGAAGCGACCGATCACCTGCCCGTCACGGCTGACCAGGAACTTCTCGAAGTTCCACAGCACCGCCGGTGCTGGCGTGGGATCTATGCCGTAGCCTTTGAGGCGCTCGCGCATCGGGCCTTCGCCGATGGTGTGCGGTTGCGCCTTGGTCAGCAGCCGGTACAGCGGGTGGCGATCTTCGCCGGTCACCGTGATCTTGGAGAACAGGGGAAACTGGACGGCGTAGTTCAGGCTGCAGAACGCCTTGATCTCCTCGTCGCTACCCGGCTCCTGCTCCCTGAAGTCGTTGGCCGGGAACCCCAGTACCTCAAGCCCGGCTTCACGCTTGTCCTCGTAGAGCTTCTCCAGGCCCTCGTACTGCGGGGTGAGCCCGCACTTGGAGGCGACGTTCACCACCAGCAGCACCTTGCCCTTGAAGCGGTCGAGCGTCAGGGAAGTGCCTTCGATGGTCTTGAGCGGGATGTCGTAGATCGTCTGGGTCATGCCGTTCTGCTCCTTGCGGTTGGGGAAAAGGGGGAGGGTCACTCTCAAGCGTTTTCGTTGCGCTTGCGAGCGGCTTCCGCGAAATCGCGCTTTAGGGTCGGGAAATAGGCGATCTGCCCGCCCATTCCGCCGCTGATGTCAATGGAAGCGGCGCTGATGAAGCTGGCGTACTCACTGGCCAGGAACAGGGCCATGCCGGCGATGTCCTCGGGCTTGCCGAAGCGGCCGAGCGGCACCACCTTGAGTACCATCTCGTTGAACTCCTCGCGGCTCACGCCTGGGGGCATCTCCTTGTAGTGGCGGTCCCACTGTCCGGTGTCGATCCAGCCCATGTTCAGGCTGTTAACCAGGATATTGTCCCTGGCCAGGGACATGCCCAGCGAGCGTGAGAGGGCGATGCAGGAAGCGCGGTTGATCACCGAGGGAATTCCGTCCGGGGTGGGGATGCTGCCGGCGAGAGCGTTGATTTCGATGATCCTGCCCCAGCGCTGTGCGCGCATGTGTGGGACCACCGCCTGAACGAAGCGGAAGTGGCCCATCTGCAGGATATTGGCGTGGGCAAGAATGTCCTCGGGCGTCAACGTATCAAGGTTGCCACCCTTGCCTTGGCCTGCATTGTTCACGAGCACATCGACGCCACCCCAGGCTTCTACCACTTCGTCGACGAAGCTTTTCACCCCGGTGGTGTCCGTTACGTCAACGGCGCGCGCGATGACGTCCATTGCGGAGCCTTCAAGGGACTTCCCCTCCGCTGATATTGCGTCTTCGCTCCGGGCGCAAATGGCCACTCTCGCACCTTCTGCAGCAAAAGCCTGAGCGATTGCTCGGCCGATGCCTCGTGAAGCGCCAGTTACGATTACTCGCTTCCCTCTGAGGTCAATGTTCATACGTTCTCCTTGCTAGTAGACGGGGTCGCCACCTCAACGGCAGCGCTGATGCGGGTTTGGCACGGGCACTAAGCTGGCCGCCCCCGGTCGCCATGGGAAAGCTTGTGTTGAACATAAAACAGCAATGTGTTTAATTTGTCGAGCCGCGCATCAGCTTGGATGCATGCGTACCCAAGCAGAAGTGCACAAGGACGGGGAGGGCAGTAACGATTCTGTATATGGAATTGCAATCTGTATCTGGAATTGGTGGGTTTTATCGGCTAGTCTAGGCTTCACGCAAAACGGAACGGTTTCTCAGTTCCTGTGCAGATGGTCGATCCATTCCTTGGGCGTGCCTGGTCTGGAATGGAGTGGTTTTCCCTTTTAAGCATCTGAAAATAAAAATAAAAGGATCTCAAATGAACGTGATGAAACAGCTAGGCGATTGGCCGTTTGTACGCAGCAGTTTGGCTCTTGTAGTCATGGGCTGCAGTGGCGGGATCGCAGCGATGGAATTCGATGTCGGAAATCCGGATCTGCGCCTGCGGTGGGACAATACGGTGCGCTACAACCTGGGCTTCCGAATGGAGGATCAGGACAAGAAGATCATGAACAACCCGAACTTCGATGAGTCCGACGGGAAGTTCGATAAGGGCGACATTGTTACCAATCGCCTCGATCTGTTGACCGAGCTCGACTTGTCCTATCGGCAGGATTTCGGTGGACGTGTCAGTGCCGCCGGCTGGTATGACGACGCCTATCACAGCCACTCCGTGGAAAGTAACGTTCCCGGCTTCTCAACCAGCTACAACAGGGATCGCTACAGCTCCGAGGTGGCACGCTACACCAACGGCCCTTCTGGCGAGATCCTTGATGCGTTTCTCTGGACCAACTTCAGTCTCGGTGCGACTCCCGTCAACCTGAAGGCGGGTCGCCACGCAGTGTTCTGGGGTGAAGGCCTACTGTTTGGGGCTCACGCAGTTTCCTATTCGCAGGCTCCGACGGATGGGGTTAAGGCAGTTACCAGTCCTGGTATCGAGACCAAGGAAGTCTTCTTGCCGATCGGTCAGGTTTCCGCCAAAGCCCAGGTGACCGACTCGTTGTCTGTCGCTGCTCAGTATTTCTATGAATGGGATAACACTCGTTTCCCTTACGGGGGGACCTTTTTCGGTGCTGCCGACCCGTTCTTCGAGGGGCCTGACCGACTGCCGGCCGCTCCAGGTTTCAACCTCAATCATGTCTCGTCGAAGCGCGGCCGGGACGGTGAGAACTGGGGCCTTATGGCCAAGCTGAATGTGGAGTCCATTGAGACAACGTTCGGTGCTTACTATCGCCAGTTCGACGATTATCAACCTTGGCTTTCCCCTCAGATCAACTTGGCTGCGGGTGAGTACCGGCTGGTTTATCCCCGTGACGTGAAGCTGTATGGTCTGAGCTTCTCCAGGGCCATTGCCACTGTCGCAGTTGGGGCAGAGCTTTCGTATCGAAAGGACGGTGCGCTCAACGCCACCGGTGTGAGCCTTCTGGATGACGAAGGCCCGCGTGGTGACACCATTCATTTCGTGGCGAACGCTGTATATGGCGTACCGCGCAACTTCATTGCGGACAACGCCACTCTGGTGGCTGAGTTCGCGTACAGTCATTTGGACAAAGTGACCTCTCACGAAGAACTGTACAAAGGCGAAGGCTTCGCCGGCTGTACGGATCTCCGGACCCCCAGAATTCCTGGATCCGGCAACAAGTCCGATGGATGCTCGACTCGTGATTACTACGCCATTGCGGTGAACTACACGCCGCAGTACGTGGAAATTCTGCCGTCATGGACTCTGGATGTGCCCTTCACCGTGAACTACGGCCTGCATGGCAACGCGGCGAGCGCTGGTGGAGGTGCCGAGGGTGCTCTCTCCTGGTCTGTCGGAGCCAAGATGACCTATCGGCAGGAGCATGAGTTCAGCGTGCGCTACGCCGATACTTCTGCACAGGAAAAAAATGTGCTCAATGCCAACGGGGACAGGATGGTCAACGGCAATGGCAACGTCGGAGGGACAGACCGTGGCTGGCTGACCTTCACTTACAAAACCTCCTTTTAATAATTCCAAGAGCGGAGACTGGCTATGAAACTCCAACTCGCTTTGAGCCTTGCCTTAAGTGGACTGTCTGTATGTGCTTTTGCTGCTGTCAGTTCGGAAGAAGCTGCCGAACTGGGTAAATCGCTGACGCCTTGGGGAGCTATCCAGGCCGGCAATGCAGACGGGACAATTCCTGCCTACGAAGGCGGCCTCCGCCAGGCTCCGCCCGGTTTCAAGCCGGACAGCGGATTTTGGGTTGATCCGTTCAAGGACGAGAAGCCCCTGTTCCGGATCGATGCGAAGAATGCAGATCAGTACGCTGACAAGCTGAGTGAAGGTCAGAAGGAGCTGCTGAAGAAGAATCCTGATACCTGGTACATGGATGTTTATCCGAGCCACCGCACCACTGCCTATCCACAGGAAGTGGTGGAGGCTACTCTGCGCAACGCTACCGGTTGCCAGATTCAGAAGGACGGCTTGGCAGTTGATCCAGCCTGTCGTGGTGGCTTGCCGTTCCCGATCCCCAAGAATGGTAACGAGGTGATCTGGAATCAGCAGCTGCGATACAAGATCGGTCCCGGTTACTCCACCACCAAGTCGTCCAACAGTTGGGTGATCGACAGCAATGGTCAGGTAACCAAGACTGCGGAGCAGGCGACCTTCGAGGAAACCCCGTACTACCAGGTCAGTCTGTCTGATCGTGATCCGCAGATGTATGCCCGTGTGTTCTCCCTGAACAATTTTCCCGCGCGGCGCTCTGGAGAAGTCATCGTTTTGAATGACTACCTCGATCCGACGTCCAAGCCACGGCGCTCTTTCAGCTACACCCCGGGTCAACGCAGGGTCAAGCTGGCTCCTGAGTTCGCCTTCGATACCCCGGTTGCCAGCCAGGGTGGCGTGACTCTGTTCGATGAGCTCCAGATGTTCTCCGGTAGCCAATCCCGCTTCGACTACAAGCTGATTGGCCGTAAGGAAATGTATATCCCCTACAACGCCTACAAGTTCTACTTCGATTGCAAGCAGGACGAGCAATTCCAAAAGAGCCACGCCAATCCAGCTTGCGAGCGCTGGGAGCTGCACCGTGTCTGGGTGGTCGAGGCCACACTCAAACCGGGTCAACGTCACGTCTACAGCAAACGCACCTACTACCTGGACGAAGACACTTTCGGCATCGGCCTGTATGACGCCTGGGACAAGAGCGGTGCGCTGTATCGTTCGATCTTCCTGAGTGGTGTGCAGCTGTACGACAAGAATATTCCCTACAACGTGAAGAACGTTGTGTATGACTTCAACAAGGGGATGTGGGCGTTGCTTAACGATGCTTTGAAGGGTGGCTACTGGTTCTCCAGCAAGGCATACAGCGAGCGTGAGATGAACCCGGAAGCGATTGTCTCGCGGGTAACCCAGCGCTGATATCTGCTGCTTGCCCGCGCGGACTGGGAGGTCCGTGTGGGCAGGTAAGCTGAAATGGGCCGCAAGGGCGCATCGTTGAGTGCCCGCTGCGTCCCACCCTGCGGTTGAGGATAAAAACAATGATTAGCCCGGGCCTTGACGTAATTCATTCGCTGCTCCGTCGTGCGATCGTGGGATTGCCCCGTCGATCGTTCAGCACAGCGTTGTTGTTCTCACTGCTGCTGCCTGTTTCTGCCTTTGCTGAGCAAGTCTCGGGCACCGATTCGTTACGGGAGCCTGCGCAGATCCTTGATTCGCGCATGCCTGCGCCGGTGATAGGTATTGCTCGAGCTGGCAAAGCCTTGGTCAGCGTTGGGCCACGCGGTCTTATCCAACGTTCTGAAGATGGTGGCAAGTCCTGGCGGCAGGTGCCCAGTCCGGTATCCAGCGATTTGGTCCAGGTGCGTTTCAGTGATGCGTTGAATGGATGGGTCGTTGGTCACGATTCAGTATTGCTACATACCGCCGACGGCGGCGCCAGCTGGAAAGTACAACTTGATGGGCGCAGTGTGCTTGCGCTGCTGCAGGATCAGTACGGTCGTCGCGCCAATGCAGGCGATCAAGTAGCTGACGACATGCTTCGCGAAATCAATCTTGCGATGAGCACTTCCGCAACACCCGATGTGTTGGCCGCTCCTTTCCTCGATGTGCTGTTCGATGATAACGGCAACGGCTTCGTAGTCGGTGCATTCGGCATGATCTTGCACAGTCGGGACGCTGGTACGACCTGGGAACCCTGGGTCGACCGTACCTCCAACGAACGACGCATGCATCTGTACGGACTGGCTGAGCGAGAAGGCGTCTTCTATGTCAGCGGGGAACAGGGTTTGTTGATGCGTCTTGATTCCCAGACACAGCGCTTCGTGACCCTGGAAACCCCGTACACAGGAACCTATTTCGGCGTCAGGTCCTTCGACGGCTTGCTGTTGGTGTATGGCCTGCGCGGCAATTTATTTGTCAGTCGAGATAACGCCCTGCACTGGCAAAAGATCGAGACCGGGCTGAAATCCAGCATCGTCGATGTTGTGGAGCAGGGCGGTGAGTTGCTTGTCGTCAGCCAGGGTGGACAGATGGTGTCGCTCAATCAGCACACCCTCGGTATCACCTCGCTGCGGCCCGCAGAGATCGGCGAAATTTACGCTGCGATCTATTCCGGCGAGTCCGGCATGTTGGTTGTGACTCAGCTCTCCGGCCCCAGGCTTGTCGCCATCTCCAGCGCAGAGTGAGCCTGCCGTCGCGGACCTCCAAAGAGAATGAAGAAATGGTAGAGCAGAAATACAACAGCGGAATGCCGGTGGTTCCGGACCTCAAGGACTTTGACATGTCGTCCGGCGGGTTCTTTGAACGGGTGATCTTTAACAACCGCATTCTGGTGATCGTTGCCTGTTTGCTCGCTACTGTGGTGCTCGGTTTCTTCGCGACTCGACTGCAGGTCAATGCCAGCTTCGAGAAGATGATTCCGAGCTCCAGCCCTTACATCAAGAACTATCTGGCCTACAAGAGCGAGCTGCCGGGACTGGGCAATAGCATTCGCGTGGTGGTCGAGAACAAGCAAGGTGATATCTACAACCCGGACTACCTGCTCGCCTTACAGAAAGTCAACGACACGCTCTACCTAATTCCCGGCGTCGACCGGTCGTGGATGAAGTCGCTGTGGATGCCCATCGTTCGCTGGAAAGAGGTGACGGAGGAGGGCGTCGAGGGTGGTGCCGTGATGCCTGCCGACTACGACGGGAGCGAAGCCTCGATTAGTGCCCTGCGTCGTAATATTGCTCGCGCCGGCATCATCGGAGGCCTAGTGGCCAATGACGGCCGCTCCAGCATGATCGTCGCGCCCCTGCTAGATACCAACCCTCAGACTGGGGAGCCGCTCAACTATGGCGAATTCTCCAGGCAGCTTGAAGAACAGTTGCGCTCAATGGAGAGCGACAAGATTGGTATCCACATCGTCGGTTTCAGCAAGCTGGTTGGTGATCTGATCGACGGGCTCTACGCCGTCATGCTGTTCTTCGGCGCTTCTGTGATCATCGCCGCAGTGTTCGTTTATCTCTATACCCGCTGCCTGAGAAGTACTCTGCTGCTAGTCGGCATTGCCGTAGCAGGCGTGGTCTGGTTGCTCGGTCTGATGCAGTTGCTCGGCTATGAACTGGACCCTTACTCGATTTTGGTGCCGTTCCTGATCTTCGCCATAGGTGTTTCCCATGGCACCCAGAAGATGAATGGGATCCTGCAGGACATCGGTCGCGGCACACACAAGTATGTCGCCGCGCGCTATACCTTCCGCCGCCTGTTCCTCACAGGGCTAACGGCCCTGCTGTGCAACATCGTTGGGTTCGCGGTTCTGGTAATCATCGATATTCCGGTGATTCGTGATCTCGCGCTGACAACCAGCATTGGTGTGGCCGTGTTGATCTTCACCAAGCTGCTGTTGATTCCTGTGGCGCTCTCCTATATCGGCGTAAGCAAAAAGGCGGCGCGTATCGCTATCGAGAAGGATCGCGCTGGCGAGGAGAATCGCGGTTTCCTGGGGCACGTCTGGCATGGTCTCGATCGGTTTACTGAGCGCCGTTGGGCGACAGCAGTGATCGCACTATCTCTGGGTGTTACTGCGATTGGCAGCGTGGTCATGCTGGATCTCAAGGTTGGTGACCTTGATCCGGGGGCTCCGGAGCTACGCCCAGAATCACGCTATAACCGTGATAACGCTTACATTACCGCGCACTACGGGCTTTCCAGCGACCAGTTCGTAGTGATTATGAAAACCAGCGAAGACAGCTGCCGTCTTTACCAGTCGTTGCAAACAATGGACAAACTGGCTTGGCAGTTGCGTCAGACCGAGGGTGTACAGACCACTAACTCACTTGCCGAAACGGTGCGCTTCATCACTGCGGGGATGGCTGAGGGTAGTGGTAAGTGGCTGACCATCAGTCGTGATCAGGCGATCACCAACTCGTCGGTGGATGCCGCAATGATTTCGGCACCAGGTATCACTAACCAGAAGTGCTCAGTGACCCCGCTTATTGCCTATCTGGCGGACCATAAGGCCGATACGCTCAACCGGGTACTCAAGGTCACCGAAGATTTCGCCGCGCAACACAATACCGCCGCGGAATCTGAGCAGCCGTTGGAGTTCCTCCTGGCTGCCGGTAACGCCGGCATCGAGGCTGCGACCAACATTGAGGTTGAGAAGGGCATCGTCACCATGTATCTCGCGGTATACGGTGCCACGGCGCTGCTCTGCCTGCTGACCTTCCGCAGTTGGCGGGCCACTGTTGTCGCACTGATTCCGCTCCTTATGACCACAATCATCTGCAAGGCGCTGATGGTCTGGCTAGGTATTGGCTTGAAGGTGGCCACATTGCCAGTAATTGCAGTAGGCGTTGGCGTCGGCGTCGACTACGCGCTCTATTTGCTCAGCGTGCAGTTGGCTGTCCAGGAGCGTGGCGGCAGCTTGGCCGTGGCCTACCGGCGCTCGCTCGATTTTACGGGCAGGGTTGTGGCGCTCATAGGCTTGACGATGGCCGCAGGCGTCGTCACTTGGGCCTGGTCGCCCATCAAGTTCCAGGCCGACATGGGAATACTGCTGACCTTCATGTTCCTCTGGAACATGCTCGGGGCGCTGGTACTGATTCCCGCATTGTCACACTTCCTGCTCAACCCCAAGACCACTGCAACATCGCCTGAAGCTGCGCGAGGCGAGAAGGTCGCAGGCTCTGTGGAGCAGGGCAAGCGAGTGAATACCCAAGCGGTCACCGCACATTAGTAAACCAACGTACAGACGAAGGCATCAGCCGATCCCAGCGGTCGGGCTTGTGCCGTGGCTAGCAATTGGAGGGAAGTCAGATGTTCGAATTGTTGATGAGTGCCGACATGATGGTTCGGGATCCTGATGGGATGACGGAGAAGCTGGTAGACAAGCTCGGTGTCTACAAGCATGAGCGCTGGCGCCAGGCGTTCGATAACCATCCCTACATCGCGCACTTCCTGCGTGTGCATAAGTCATTAGCTGTGGCGCCGACACGCATTGAGCCTCAATGGCACCTCGATAAACCGAATCCCGGTGATCCGTTGTTCCACGACTTCCTGGAAAGCCTCAAGGACTACCAGGGGCATCACCGGCCGATGATCACTCACTCCATCGTCCTTGCCCTGCATCGTGAGAAGTTTGCCGTACTGGTGGACAAGTTGATGCGCCGCCGCCTGCCGTTCCGCATGGCGCAGCGTACTCCGGAGATGCCGTTCGACCGCCTGTGGCTCGGTGCTACGCCGGAGAAGCCCTACTATCAGCCCTCGGTCGATGGTGGCCTGTGCATCGAGATAATGGAGACTGAGCCACTGCAGATGCCTCCGGAAACCTACGCCCTGCCACCGGCCCAGCCGCGCGACCTGGCGCCAGGTGGAATGGTTCGGGTGACCGCCCGCGGCTTCCTGGTACGCGATCTGGATGAAACTCTGCGCAAGGTTTCCGCCAACCTCGACTGGGAGCCCAGCGGCCCGGTGGAGCATCTGCGCGAAGAAGGCTATCGCCGTGCGCGCATGGGCTTCACGGTGGCCAACAGCGCGACCCTCGACGTGATCGAAGCGACCTACTGGAACACTGACGCTGGCCACTACCTGAACAATTGGGGGCCGGGCCCGTACTACATTCGCATCGGCGTCAACGATCTGGCCGCCAAGGCTGAGGACCTGCGCGCGCGTGGCACTGCCTTTGAGTGGATCGAGTCGTCCGAGGCGGTTGGGGGGAGGCCGCTGATCAAGATCGATCCGAAAGAATTGGATGGTCAGGTCTTTGAGTTTGAGGAGTGCACCGCATGAGTGCTATCGATTCTCTTCCTCAGATCATCAACGAAGCGGTGCGCATTGAACGTGACGCTGCCGTTGGATGGATCGTGCTAACCCGACCCGGGCAGATAAATGCGATCAACGATAGCATCCGGCAGGGCGTACCTCAGGCGCTGGCACAACTCGACAAAGATCCTCAGGTGCGGGTCATTGTTATCCGTGGGGAAGGGGAGCGTGGGTTCTGCGCAGGCGCCGATATCAAAGAGCGTCGCGGTGTTGAATCTTCTCTGCAGGTTCGTCAGCGGATGGAAGGCTCACGCTGGATCGAGTCGCTGGATTCGATGGCCAAACCCGTCATCGCGGCGATCCACGGGTACTGCATGGGGGGCGGTCTGGAGCTGGCATTGGCCTGCGATATTCGCTTCGCCGCGCCGAACGCAATCTTTGCACTGCCAGAAACCGGGCTTGGCCTGATTCCTGGTGGTGGTGGTACTCAGCGCCTATCGCGAGTTGTTGCGCCTGGACGGGCACTGGACATGCTCCTGACTGGTGACCGGATGGACGCCGCGGAGGCGCGGCAGATTGGCTTGGTGAGTCGCTTGGCCGGCTCCGTGGAATCCCTTCTCTCCGAAGTGGCTGCCTTCGCCTTGCGAATTGCCAATAAGCCACCGGCGGCCTCTGCATTCGTCAAGCAGGCGGCTCGCGCATCCTTAGAGCTGGATCTGAAAAGTGGTCTGAACCTGGAGCTCGATCTGTTCGCGTTGCTGGCCCCGACCAAGGACGTGAAGGAAGCTGCTCTAGCATTCAGCGAGCGCCGTGAGCCGCGTTTCACCGGCGAATAGCACTTACTCCCGTTAAGTCACGAAAGAGAGCAGTTTCATGAGTACAGGAAAGCTTGCGGGGCGGGTTGCAATCATCACAGGTTCCGGGGGCGGTCTGGGCGCCGAATGCGCTCGGGTACTAGCCTCACACGGGGCTAGTATCGCGGTGGTCGATATCAACGGCGATGCTGCGGAGTCAGTGGCGGAATCTTTGCGCTCGGCAGGCAGTCAGGCACTGGGTATCCGAACCGATGTTTCATCGGAAGAGGACGTGCATGCGATGGTCGCGCGGGTCAAGGAGCGATTCGGTCGCATCGATGTGTTGCACAACAACGCCGCGGTGCTGGATGCCGAGCAGCGTCAGCGCGACCGTGATCTCTGCAACCTCGACATGGCGGCATGGGATAGGGCAATTGCGGTTAACTTGCGCGGCGCAGTGCTTTGCACCAAGCATGTAGTTCCGGTGATGCTTGAGCAGAGCAAAGGCTCAGTGATCTTTGCCACGTCCGGTCTAGGAATGCAGGGTGATATGTCGTTGTCGGGGTATGCCACTTCCAAGGCCGCGCTGATGATGCTGCCAAAGCTGGTGGCAGCCCAATACGGCAAGCGTGGTATTCGTGGTAACGCCGTGCAGATTGGATTGGCGCCGCAGCACCCGTTGCCGGACGCCTTGCTGGACATCATGCGCGACAATCACTGTACACCGGAGCTCGGTACCCCACGGCAGATTGCTGACGTGGTGGCCTTTCTGGCGTCCGACGAGTCTTCGTTCGTCACCGGGACAACGCTTGTGGCCGACGGCGGCTTCAGCAGCCATACGCCTTCGCTTGTGGAAATGCGGAAACTGTTTGAGCAAATGGGCCGTACTGGGATGTAGCTGGCGACGCCAGTGACAATCCT
>RCUL01000491.1_pt1 | contig 19905 bp, 15 predicted proteins | sample 2167521 | NCBI WGS metagenome assembly RCUL01 (sample SAMN09932745, study PRJNA488358) | compost metagenome | feature: garden; material: soil; isolation source: compost soil in acetic acid-enriched culture | place: Germany: Experimental Botanical Garden Goettingen | collected 2016-01-27
CCAACCTGCTGGCGCTCAATGCCGCCATCGAGGCGGCCCGGGCCGGTGAGCAGGGGCGCGGCTTTGCGGTGGTGGCGGACGAGGTGCGATCCCTGGCCGGTCGCACCCAGCAGAGCACCAAGGAGATCAACGAGATGCTGCAACGGCTGCAGGGGGGCGTGCGTCAGGCGGTGGAGGTAATGCAGGCGAGCGAGGCGCGCAGCCAGGAGACGGTGCAGGAGGCGAGCCACATTGCCAGCTCCCTCGACAGCATGGTGACGGCGGTCAGCACCATCAACGACATGAACATCCAGATAGCGACCGCCGCCGAGGAGCAGCATGCGGTCTCCGAGGAGATCAACAAGAACCTGGTGGCCATACAGCAGATCGTCAGCGAGCTGACCGAGGCCGCCGGGGAGTCCAACACCACCACCCGGGCCCTGGCCGGCACGGGTGACAAATTGCGCCAACTCGTCTCCCGCTTCCGTTACTAGTCACATTTTTGCCGTCTGGACGTCATTTCCAGACGGCAAATTTGGGGATCGGCGCAGAATGTGGGAAAATCGCGCCATTCGTTCCTTTCGTTAGCCCCTACCCTATGAATGAGATCGTGAAAGGCAGTATCGATTTGATCCGTCAGCTCAACTACGGCCTGGTCTACGCCAGCCTGGAAGAGCACAAGGAACTGTCCCGTACCGATCTGTCCCGTTTGACCGGCCTCTCACCGGCCAGCATCACCAAGATCACCCGCGAACTGCTCGATGGCGGTCTGGTGGTCACCTGTGGCGAGAGCTCGGTGGGCCGTGGCCGTCGTCAGACCTTGCTGCGCATCAACGAGCGCCGCTTCCAGTTTCTCTCCATGCGTCTTGGCCGCGGCTACGTGGACATGGCCCTGTTCGATCTCGCCGGTCACTCCCTGGCCCGCCATCGCCACCTGTTCAGCGAGTCGGAACGCGAAGACCTGCTGGCCAGCCTGGTGCGGGCCATCGAGGGCTTCTTGCCGAAGAAGGCCCTGCGGCTGGCCTGCATCGCCCTCTGCCTACCCGGGCAGGTGGAGCGCCACTCCGGCATGGTGAAACACTTCCCCTACTACGATCTGCGCAACTGGCCCCTTGGCCCGACCCTGCAAGAGGCTTTCGAGGTGCCTGTGCTGGTGAGCGGTGACGTGCGCACCTGGATCCAGGCCGAGCGGGAGTGGGGTGCCGCCAAGAACTGCGCCGATGCGGTGCTGGTGTTCGTCCACAACGACATAGGGGTGGGCATGGTGGTCAACGGCCAGCTCATCGAGAGCGAGTCGGCCCTGCTCGGGGATCTCAGCCACCTGCAGCTCGAACCCTATGGCCAGCGCTGCTACTGCGGTGGCTTCGGCTGCGCCTGCACCCTGGTCACCAACCAGGCCCTGGAGGCCCAGTACCGGGACCTGCGCGAGCGGATGCAGGAGCACGATCTGCCGGCGAGCGTCAATATCCGCGAGCTGTGCGAGCTGGCGCTGGCGGGCAACAGCCTGTGCCAGGACATACTGCATCAGGCGGCGGGCCGGCTCTCCCGGGTGCTTGCCAACCTCATCTGCCTGCTCAACCCGGGCAAGCTGCTGCTGGGGGGGGAGATCACCCGGGCCGATCGGCTGCTGTTCCCCATGCTGCACCAGTCCCTGGCGAGCCAGCTGCCGGCGGAATACCTGGTGCGGCTGCAGATAGAGTCCACCCATTTTTACGAAGATCCCACCAAGCCCACCTCGGTACAGGTGCATAAGGCCCTGCGCGATGGCAGCCTGCTGCTCGATCTGTTGCGAGGTGACAGGGAGGCATGAAGCTGGGGTTGCAAGGACGCATCCTGCTCATGCTCTGCCTGGTCAGCCTGCTGCAACTGGTGCTGCTGAGCGGGGCCAGCTACTACTACGTCGCCGAGCAGCGCTACCGGGAGGTGGGGGATCAGGCCCTGGACGTGGCGCGGCTGGTGGCCCGTGAGCCCGGCGTCATCGCCGGGGTGAAGCGGGCCGATAGCGCCCGCCTCAACGTGCTGGTGGAGCGGATGCGGGCCGAGGTCGGTGCCAGCTACATCGTCATCGGCGATGAGGAGGCGCGCCGCCTGGTGCACCCCAATGCGGACCGGATAGGCAAACCCATGATGGGGGACGATCCTGCCCGCGCCCTGCAGGGGGAGTTCTACATCTCCCGCGCCCAGGGCTCCCTCGGGGTCTCGGTGCGCGGCAAGGGGCCCATCCGGGATGAGATGGGCAGGGTCATAGGCGTGGTCTCGGTCGGTTATCTGGTGCGGGACATAGAGGCGGACCTGCAGGGCTTCCTGCGCTTTGGCCTCGCCATGACCCTGCTCATAGTGCTGCTCAACAGCGCCGCCGCGGCCTGGCTGGCCAAGCGCTACAAGCGGGCCCTGCTGGGGTTTGAGCCCGAGCAGATAGGGCGCCTCTATGCGGAGCTCGACTGCACCCTGCGCACCGTGCGCGAGGGGATACTCACCATAGACGAGCAAGGCAGGCTCACCTCCCTCAACCCCAACGGCATCCGGCTGCTGCGCCTCGATGAGCGGGCCGCGCAGGCCGCCATAGGCCAGCCCGTCACCCGCTTGCTGCCCGGCAGCCGCATGCTCTCCCTCATTCAGGATCCCCGGCCCCAGTATGACGAGGAGATAGTGCTCAACGGCCAGTCCCTCATCGTCAACCGGCTGCCCCTGGTGCAGGAAGGCCGGCTGATTGGCGCCGTCTCGAGCTTTCGGCGCAAGGACGAGCTGGCCGAGCTCAGTGCCCAGCTCTCCCAGGTGCAGGCCTACAGCGATCTGCTGCGGGTGCAGACCCACGAACACAACAACCAGCTCGGCACCATCGCCGGTCTCATCGAGCTGGGGGCCACCCGGGAGGCGCTCGCCTTCATCGGCCGGGAGGCGGCCACCGAGCAGACCCTGCTGAGCTTTTTGATGGGGGCCATCGCCAAGCCCAAGGTGGCGGGCCTGCTGCTTGGCAAGTACCACAGGGCCCACGAGCTGGGACTGGTGCTGGAAGTGGACCCGGATTCCCGCCTGCACGACATCCCCGCCCGGGTCAGCGGCTCCCAGCTGGTGACCCTGCTTGGCAACCTCATCGACAACGCCTTCGAGGCGACCCGCCGCCACGGCGCCCCCTACCAGCCGATCCGGGTCTCGTTGAGCGATCTCGGCCAGGATCTCATCCTGGAGGTGGAGGACGGGGCCGGTGGGGTGGATCCCGCTTTGGCGGACAGCCTGTTCGAGCGCGGGGTCAGCAGCAAGGCGGAGCCCGGCCACGGCATAGGGCTGGCCCTGGTGCGCAAGACCCTGGATGCCCTGCAGGGGACCATCACCATAGAAGCCACGGCGCAGGGAAGTTGCGTCGTCTGTTACATTCCCAAGGAGGTGTGAGTGATCAAGATCCTGATCGTCGAGGATGATCCGGCCATTGCCGAGATCCACCGTCGCTTCGTGCAGCGGCTGGCGGGGTTCGAGGTGCTGGGGGTGGCGCTCACCCTGTTCGATGCCAGAGAGCAGATAACCATACTCAAGCCCGATCTGGTGCTGCTGGATGTGTGGCTGCCGGACGGGGAGGGCTTCTCCCTGTTGCGGGAGCTGCGCCAGAGCGGGGCCCACCTCGACGTCATCCTGCTCACCGCCGCCCGTGAGGCCGCGGCACTGCAGGAGGCGATGCGCCTCGGGGTGGTGGATTTCATCTTGAAACCCGTGGTGTTCGAGCGACTGCGCGACACCCTCGATAAATATTGCCAGAGCCGCGCCGCCCTGGCCGCCCTGGCGGACATCGATCAGCAGGCGGTGGATGCGCTCTTTGGCACCCCGCTGCAACAGGTGGCGGCGGGCGGCCTGCCCAAGGGGATAGACGCCCTCACCCTGCAACGGGTGCTGGCGGCCCTGAACCAGCAGGGGGCCAGCGCCGAGGAGATAGGCAATCGGGTCGGGGTGAGCCGCACCACGGCCCGCCGCTACCTGGAGTTTCTGGTGGGTCAGCAGCTCGCGAGCCCCGAGCTCGAATACGGCACCGTCGGGCGGCCGGAGCGGCGCTACCGCCAGCGTTGAGTGGCGGGTTCACATCCCAAAAAAAGAGCGCCTGTTGGCGCTCTTTTTTTGATGGCTGGGATCAGGTCGGATCGGATTGCAGGGTCGCCACCGGCGTGCGACGAGCCTGCCACCACTGCCAGAGCGGCAGCAACAGCATCACCAGGGTGACCAGGGTGAAGCCCAGGGTGATGGGGCGCTCCCACAGGAAGCTCAGGGAGCCGTCGTTGATCACCAGGGCCCGGCGCAGGTTGTCCTCCAGCATGCCCCCCAGGATGAAGCCGAGCAGCATGGGGGCCATGGGGAAGTCCAGCAGGCGCAGCCCTATGGCCACCAGGGCCACCAGCACCATCACATAGATGTCCATGGTGTTGAAGGAGACCAGATAGACCCCGATCAGCGAGAACAGCAGCACCATGGGGATGAGCACGGGGCGCGGCACTTGCAGTATCTTGGCCAGATAGGGAATGAGCGGCAGGTTGAGGATCAGCAGCACCACGTTGCCCAGATACATGGAGATGATCACCGACCAGAACACATCCGGGTGCTCCATGAAGAGGCGCGGGCCAGGCTGGATGCCGTAGGCGATGAGGGCCCCCAGCATCAGGGCCGTGGTGCCGGAACCCGGGATCCCCAGGGTCAGCAGCGGCACGAAGGCCCCGCTGGAGGCGGCGTTGTTGGCCGCTTCCGGCGCGGCTATGCCGGTCAGGCTGCCCTTGCCAAACTCGTCCCGTTTGCCCTTGCGGGCGAAGTTGCGCTCGGCCCCATAGGCCATGAAGGAGGCGATGGTGGCGCCAGCCCCCGGCAGTACGCCGATGAGGAAACCCAACACAGAGGAGCGGGCGATGGGGGGCGCTATCTCCTTCACCTCGTCCCGGCTCAGCTTGAGGGAGCCGAGCTGCTGCATCTTGCTCGCCTCCTCCTGGCTGGTGTCCTTGCCCGGGCGCAGCACCGTCATCAGGATCTCCGCCAGGGCGAAGGTGGCCATGGCCAGCAGCAGGAAGGAGAAGCCATCGCGCAAGTCCGGCAGGCCGAAGGTGAATCTGTCCACCCCGACGCTGCGGTCGATGCCGACGGTGGAGATCATGATGCCAAACAGCGCCATGATCAGCGCCTTGAGCACCTGGCCCTTGCCGGCAAAGGCCGCCACCGCGGAGAGCCCGAGCACCATGAGGGCGAAGTAGTCCGCCGACTGGAAGGAGAGGGAGACCTTGGCGAGCAGGGGCGCCGCCACCATCAGGAAGATGGCCGACAGGGTGCCGCCGACGAAGGAGGCGTAGGCGGCGATGGCCAGCGCCTTGCCCGCCTGCCCCTTGCAGGCCAGCGGATAGCCGTCGATGGCGGTGATCATGCTGGCGGAGCAGCCCGGGGTGTTGATCAGGATGGAGGCGGTGGAGCCGCCGAACATGGAGCCGTAATAGACCCCGGCCATCAAGATGATGCCGGAGGCCGGATCCAGCCCGTAGGTGATGGGGATCATCAGGGCGATGGCGGTGACCGGGCCCAGCCCCGGCAGCATGCCGATGAAGGTGCCGACGAAGCAGCCGACCACCACCATGAAGAGGTTGATGGGCATCATGGCGGTGCCGAGCCCTTGCAGGATTCCGTCTAACATGGGTTCTCCTTATCCCAGCAGCTGGGTGAACAGCCGACCCGGCTCGAGATAGACATTGAGCCCCTTGGTCAGCAGGGCCCAGAAAATGAGGGTGAAAGGTATGCTCACCTTGCAGGCGAAGGCGAGGCTGCGCTCGCCCATCAGCAGTATGCCGCCGATGAGGAACAAGATGGTGGCGATGAGGAAGCCGAGCCAGCCGAGGGCCAGGCCATAGACCAGCATCAGCCCCAGCAGGGCGAACACCAGTCGCCAGTTGCCGGACTCCTTGCCCAGTCGCTCTCCTCCCGGGGAGCAGATCAGGATCAGGGAGAGCAGGACCCCGACACCCGCCAGGGCATAGGGCAGGGTGCTGGCGGTAAAGGGTTCATATTCGTCCCCCGGGTAACCGGGGATCTGGGTGGCGTGATAGCCGTAGGCGAGGGAGAGCAGCAAAAACAGCAGCCCCCCGAACCTTTCCTTGGTCAGTCGCATGATGACTCCGATGGGCGGGCCTGGCCCGCCACGGGCTGAGGGTTACTTGATGAAGCCGAGCTCGCGCATCAGGCCGCCAATTTGCTGCTCCTGACTGTTGAGGAAGGCAGTGAACTCGGGACCGGCCTGATACTGGTTGATCCAGCTGTTGCGTGCGCGCACCACTTCCCACTCCGGCTTGTCGTACATCTGCTTGAGCAGGGCGGCGAACTCGGCGGACTGCTCGGGGCTGACGTCGGGGGAGGCGAAGTAGCCGCGCCAGTTGGCAAAGACGGTGGGGTTGCCCTGCTCGGAGAAGGTGGGCACCTGGCTGGCGTCCGGCATCCGCTCCGGGGCGGTGACGCCGAGGATCCGCATCTGGCCGGACTTGACCGCCTCCATCGCCTCGCCAAAGCCGGTGGAGAGCACCTGGGTTTCCCCCGCCAGCACAGCCGCCATGGCGCTGCCACCGGCGTCATAGGCCACGTAGCGCAGCTTGCCGGCATCGGCCCCCGCATTCTTGAAGGTCATGGCGGCCACCAGGTGATCCAGGCTGCCGCGGGCTGAGCCGCCGGCAATCTTCACCTTGGCGGGATTGGCTTCATAGGCGGCCAGCAACTGGGCCCAGTTCTGATAGGGGGAGTCCAGGGGCACCGCCAGCGCCTGATAGTCGGCGATGATGGCGGCGACCGGGGTGAGATCCCGGAAGGATTGCGGCAGCTCCTTGGAGAGGGACTTGACGATGATGGGGGTGGAGTTGACCAGCAGCGTCTTGTCGGACTGGGCCGAGGTCTCGATCAGGTGGGCGATGGCCTTGGCGCCGCCACCGGCCGAGATGTTCTGGTAGGAGGCGGTGGTGATGAGGCCGGACTTGGTCAGGGCCTCGCCGGTGCCACGGGCCGTGTTGTCCCAGCCGCCGCCGGCGCCGCCCGGGATCAGGAAGTGGACTTCGTCTATCTTGGCCTGGACGCCGAGGCTGGCGCCCAGCAGGCAGCAGAGCAGGGTGCGCTTGAAGGTTCCTTGCAACATGGTGTTCTCCTTGTGATTGTTGCTAGGAGGTTAATTAATCGTGTCTGATTGGAAAACAATCTGGCCGTAATGGCTATTAAGGCTGTTGTGCCCATTCTGTTCATTCTGGTCATGGGGAGAAGGGGTCTTTTCGCCTAAAAAGAGGCGGGGCTCGCCTCTGCTGAAGAGGGAGCCCCGCCTGCGGCTGGTCTTGGTTTTAGCTGCCTATGATTTCTCTGCCGCCGAGACTTTCTCGACCATCTTCTCCTGCTGCTTGAGAGTCTCTGTGGCCTGCTCCTTGAGCTGCAACTGCTCCATCACCAGCTTGTAGGCGATGTAGTACTTGTAGATGTTGCCCACATAGGTCACTGTCTCCGGGCCTATTTTCTCCGCCGCCACGTACTCGACGTTGTGGAACCAGACATTGGGATCCAGCCCCCGCTTCTTGGCCTCGGCCCGCAGCCGCGCCACCCGGGCGGGACCGGCGTTGTAGGAGGCAAACGAGAACAGCGCCTTGTCGAGGGCCGTCATGGGCTCGTCGGCGTAGTAGTGATCTATCATCCAGCGCATGTATTTGACGCCGCCGTGGATGTTGGGCTCGAGCTGGCGTATGTCCCCCACCTTGAGCCCTTTCCCGGTGGCGGGCATGATCTGCATGATGCCGATGGCGCCGACATGACTGCGCGCCTTGTGGTTGAGGGCCGACTCCTGATAGCCCTGGGCCGCGATCAGCAGCCAGTCCACGTCGTATTTGCCGCCGTATTCACGAAACAGCTCCACCACCTGCAGGAATTTCTTGCGCTCTGCCTCGGCGGCCGCGCTCTTGATGAATTTGTTCTGCTTGAGGTAACGGGCCAGGATGGCCTCGCCGGTGGCCTTGCCCCGCAGCGCCTTGATCTGCTCGTTGAGCATGGCGAGCAGCTGGGTGCTCTCCTTGCGTACCGCCCAGGCGATGATGCCGCCGTCGCGGAACACGGGCTCTTCGTGGATCTGGATAGCCGGGAAGATCTTCTGCCAGAAGCGGGCCTTGTGCTCATCCATGACGATGAAGGGGAGCAGGCCCGCATTGACCATCTCCACCAGATCTTCATCCTCCAGCACCTCGGAGGCGGGCTGGATGTCGATGAGGGGTTCCCCCGCCTCCTTGCGTGCCTGGTTGTAGGCCATCAGGCTCTCGAAGTAGCTGGAGGAGGGCCTGACATAGATGCTCTTGCCCCCGAGATCGGCGGCGCTCTCCACCTTGGGGGAGTCCGGCCCCGAGATGAGCAGCTCGCGCACGTTCTCGATGAGGGGGGCGCTGAACTCCACGCCCTGCTGCTTGCGCTTGTCCGTGATGGTGAGGTTGGCGGCGGCGATGTCCCCCTTGCCGTCGATGAGGGCCTTCAGCAGGTTTTCCCGGGCGACCGGAATGAAGACGAAGTTCAGCTTGAGGTGGCGCTTGATGGCCTTGTCCTTGCGCAGTTGCTCGTTGAGCCGTTTTTCAACCTGCATGAAGGCGTCGTAGGTGACCCCCCGTTGCACCCCCTTGTGGATGAAGTAGCCGGTCTTGTTGTAGGTGGTCAGCACCCTGATGGTGCGCCGCTCCATCATGGCGTCGAGATCCCCCAACATGGGCTTGGCGAGCTCCTCGCTGGCGAAGCTGAGGGCGCTGCGCTCCTCTGCTTCGGTTGCCGCCTTGTCCGCTTCGGCACTCCAGGCCAGTGGCAGGGAGCCCAGTACCCAAAAAAGGAAAATCCATAAGCGTTTCATAAAGATCACCTCACTCGTTTTACTGAGTGTAAGTGCCGCGCAGGGGGGGCTTTAGCTCTTTGAGTTTCATCGACGCCATCTGATAGCACGATTCTTGCTATCCAGCGCCGAGCTCCTATTGGCGATTGAAAAGGCGTCAGCCCTGCAACAGAAAAGGGAGCCCTTAGGCTCCCTTTTCGCGGTTTACATCCTGTCAAGGCGACCCGGGCTAGAACCAGAAGCCGATGATGAAGGAGCCCGCCAGGGTCAGCATCACGTTGGCCACCGCATAGGTGCCGGCGTAGCCGAGCGCCGGAATCGAGCTGTTGGCGGCCTCGTTGACCACATCCATCGCCGGGGCGCAGGTACGGGCACCCGTGATGGCCCCGAGCAGCAGGGCCGGGTTCATCTTCAGCACCCAGACCCCGAACAGGTAGCCCACCAGCACCGGCAAGGTGGTCACCAGCATGCCGGAGAAGAGCACCACCACCCCCACCTCGCTGAGGTGATCCAGGATGCCGCCCCCCGCTTTCAATCCAGTGCTCACCATAAAGACCGCGAGACCGAGATCCTTGGCCAGGCGCAGCGCCCCCGGCGGCACATAGCCGACGGTGGGGTGGTTGGCCCGCAGGTAGCCCATCAGTATCCCCGCCAGCAGGAGGCCGACGGCGTTGCCGAGGCCGAACTCTATCTGGCCGAACACCAGGGAGACGGAGCCGATGAGCAGACCCAGCACGAAGAAGGTGGTGAAGGCCACCAGATCCGTGGTCTGGCTGTGGATGCTGATGAAGCCTATCTTGTTGGCCAGCAGCTTGACCCGCTGCTTCTCGCCGCTGATCTGCAGTACGTCGCCCTTTTGCAGCATGATGTTGCGATCGAACGGCATCTCGATCTGGGAGCGCACCACCCGGTTGAGGAAGCAGCCCTTCTCGGTGAGGTTGAGCTCCACCAGATGGCGGCCCACCACGGCGTCGTTCTTCACCACTATCTCTTCGGTGACGATCTGCAGGTCGAGCAGGTTGCGGTCAAACACCTCCTTGCCGTTGCGGTAGTTGACGTCGAGCTTCTCGTGGCTCTCGGGATAACCCACCAGGGCGATCTCGTCCCCCTCCTGAATGACGGCGTCACCATCCGGGCTTGCCAGAATGCCGTTGCGGCGGATCCGCTCCACGTAGCAGCCGGTGTGGGGGTAGATGCCGGTTTCGCGCAGGGTGCGGCCACCTATCCAGGCGGCGAGCTCGGGGCCAACCCGATAGGCGCGAATGATGGGCAGATAGGTCTTGCGGCTCTCGCTGTCGGAGAGTCCCCGCTCGCGGGCTATCTTCTGCGCCTCGGTATTGAGGTCGAGTCGTGCCAGGGAGGGGAGGTAGCGCACCACCAGCATCAGCCCCACCAGGCCCACCAGGTAGGTCAGGGCGTAGCCTATCCCCATGTTGTCGAGCACGGGTTGCATGTCGGTGCCGTGGGGCAGGTTGAGCAGGCCGCTGCGCAGGGCATCCTGGGCCCCCACCAGCGCCGGGGTCGAGGTGAGCGACCCCGCCAGTATCCCCGCCGCCATGCCGGGCCCCAGGTTGAAGAACTTGGCCAGTCCCACCGTCAGCAGCAAGGCGGTCAGCAGGATCACCAGGGTCAGGGTGATGTAGTGGATGCCGTCGCGCAGGAAGACGCTGAAGAAGTGAGGGCCAGCCTCGATCCCCACACAGAAAATGAACAGCATGAAGCCGACGTTCTCGGTCGAGGTGGAGAACTGGAACCCCATCTGGCCAAACAGCAGGGCGGTGAACAGCACCCCTATGGTGTTGCCAATCTGGAAGTTGCCGATGCGCACCTTGCCCAGCAGCAGGCCGAAGGCCAGTACCACGAACAGCAGCAGGGAGTCGCTTTGATGTAGCAGTGTCACGAAATCTATGGTCATGCCCGGAAAAACCGAGGAAAAAAGTGGGGCCGATATTGTGCCGGATCCCTCATCAAGAAAGAAGCGCGAAAGCGGATTAACAGCCAGTTAAGTGCTGGTCTCCCCGGGGAGGGGAGGGATGCGCGGGCGACTTGGGGAAAATACCTCTATTTTCCGCTGCCGTTCTCGCTGTCAATGAGTGATTTCTGCTGTCGGCGGGGGAAGGCGTGACAGCCCTGTGGACAATTTATTACCTGCTGCGCAGGGGGCGATTGAGCATGGTTTTCAGCATTTTTGACTGGAGGTGGTCGAGGGATGCAAAGGAACCCTTTTTGCCGTCAGGGGGAGGCTGACCCATGGCACGGGGCATGGCGAAAAAAAAGCGGGAGAAAGAGGATGTCTCGCCCCCGTCCGACCCATTTAGGGGGGAGGGCAAAAACAGGAGAAAATGGGGGGCGAGGTGTGTCGCCTCGCCAAAGCGGAGACAATCGCTGCCAACCTAGGCCTGCATTGGGTTTGGCACACTTACCCACAGAAACTGTGGATAACCCTGTTCATGAAACTTGGTGATCAGCCTGCAAGCCGCGCCAATACTGGGGTGCAAGCGCTGTTCAAAAAATACCGGCAAAAAAATGTTTCTATAAAAATCAAATAGTTATACGCAGCAGAACAAAACGCTGCTGGCCAGGAACCGGGGATCAAATGGGGAGTGCGCCGCGAGGGACGGCTTGTGCATTAAAATTGGCAGAGGAAAGCACTAAAGTGGATAACTTGCACCGAGATGGTGAGGAATTGGCTCCCCCGACTGGACTTGAACCAGTGACATACGGATTAACAGTCCGCCGTTCTACCGACTGAACTACGGGGGAACATCAGGCAAGGAGGAGCATCATACAGAGGTCGCATTTCGGGGTCAATAGCCGTCAGGGGCCGAGAGCGGATACCCAGGCCCGTCAACTCGGGGTACACTGCTCTCTTGCCGTTTTTTGTCGGGAGTCGTCATGAATAAGCCTTTCAAGCTGGCCAGCCAGTTTCAACCCGCGGGGGATCAGCCTGCGGCCATCGCCCGCCTGCTCGATGGCATCGAGTCCGGCCTCGCCCACCAGACCCTGCTCGGGGTGACCGGGTCGGGCAAGACCTTCACCATGGCCAACGTCATCGCCACCCTGAACCGCCCGACCATGATACTGGCTCCCAACAAGACCCTGGCCGCCCAGCTCTATGGGGAGATGAAGGAGTTCTTCCCCGAGAACTCGGTGGAGTACTTCGTCTCCTATTACGACTACTACCAGCCGGAAGCCTATGTGCCGACCACGGACACCTTCATCGAGAAGGATGCCTCCATCAACGATCACATCGAGCAGATGCGGCTGTCGGCCACCAAGGCGCTACTGGAGCGGCGAGACGTGGTGATCGTCGCCTCGGTATCTGCCATCTATGGTCTGGGGGACCCCCAGGCCTACCTCAGCATGATGCTGCACCTGAAGGTGGGGGATGTGATCAACCAGCGGGACATACTGCGCCGCCTCGCCGAGCTGCAATACACCCGCAACGACATGGCCTTCCAGCGCGGCACCTTCCGGGTGCGGGGGGAGGTGATCGACATCTACCCTGCCGAATCGGACAAGCTGGCCCTGCGGGTGGAGCTGTTTGACGAGGAGGTGGAGCGCCTCTCCCAGTTCGATCCCCTGACCGGCGCCATCGAGCAGACGGTGGTGCGCTACACCATCTACCCCAAGACCCACTATGCCACGCCGAGGGAGACCATCCTCGGGGCCATCGATCACATCAAGGAAGAGCTCAAGGGACGCCGCGAGCAGTTGCTCTCCCTCAACAAGCTGGTGGAGGAGCAGCGCATCAGCCAGCGCACCCAGTTCGACATCGAGATGATGCAGGAGCTGGGGTACTGCTCCGGCATCGAGAACTACAGCCGCTATCTGTCGGGGCGTGCCCCCGGCGAGCCGCCGCCCACCCTGTTCGACTACCTGCCGGGGGATGGTTTGCTCATCATCGACGAGTCCCACGTCACAGTGCCGCAGATAGGCGCCATGTTCAAAGGGGACAGATCCCGCAAGGAGACCCTGGTGGAGTACGGCTTCCGGCTCCCCTCGGCGCTCGACAACAGGCCGCTGAAGTTTGACGAGTTCGAGGCCCTGATGCCCCAGACGGTGTTCGTCTCGGCGACCCCCGGCCCCTACGAGCTGGAGAAGTCCGGCGGCGACGTGGTGCAGCAGGTGGTGCGTCCCACCGGCCTGCTCGATCCTGTCATCGAGGTGCGCCCCGTCACCACCCAGGTGGACGATCTGCTCTCCGAGATCCGGCTGCGGGTGGCGGTGGAGGAGCGGGTGCTGGTCACCACCCTCACCAAGCGGATGGCGGAAGACTTGACCGAATACCTGGCGGATCACGACGTGCGGGTGCGTTACCTGCATTCGGACATAGACACAGTGGAGCGGGTGGAGATCATTCGCGATCTGCGCCTCGGCAAGTTCGACGTGCTGGTGGGCATCAACCTGCTGCGGGAAGGGCTCGACATGCCGGAGGTCTCCCTGGTGGCCATCCTGGATGCGGACAAGGAGGGCTTCCTGCGCTCCACCCGCTCCCTCATCCAGACCATAGGCCGCGCCGCCCGCAACCTCAACGGCAAGGTCATTCTCTACGGCGACACCATCACCAACTCCATGAAGGTGGCCATCGAGGAGACCGAGCGGCGCCGTGCCCTGCAGCACGCCCACAACCTGGAGCACGGCATCACGCCAACAGGCCTCAACAAGTCGGTGGGGGATGTGATGGACATGGGGGGGAGCCGCACTGCCGGCAAACCGGGTAGGGGCGGTCGCAAGGCGGCCGAGCCGCAAGGGGAGTACCATGCCCGCTCCGCCAGCGAGATCGCCAAAGAGATCAAGCGGATGGAAGAGCAGATGTTCCAGCATGCCCGGGATCTGGAGTTCGAGCAGGCCGCCGCCATGCGGGATCAGATCCAGCGGCTGCGCGGCGAGTTGATCGAATCATGAGCGGCAAGCGCTGGCTGATCTGGCGGCGCCTGCGCCGCCTCTATGCCGGTTTTCGCCACCCGGAAACCCCCTGGTGGGCCAAGGGGCTGGTGATCCTCATCCTCGTCTATGGCATCAGTCCGGTGGATCTCATCCCGGATCTGGTGCCCTTCGTTGGCTGGCTCGACGACGTCAGCCTGCTGCTGTTGCTGCTCTGGGGGTGGGAGTCCTGCCTGCCCGCAACGGTCAGGAAGGGGCTGGATACCCTGGAATGAGGGGAGAGGCGATGCCGCAGATTGTCGGGCGCAAGGCATTGGCGTAGACTCCACGCCGTTCACTTCATGGGTATGAGAAAATGGATCTGATCCTGTTTGCAATCGACTTTATTCTGCACGTTGACGTGCACCTGAAAGAGCTGTTCGAGCACTATGGTGTCTGGGTTTACGCCATCCTGTTCCTCATCATCTTCTGTGAGACCGGCCTGGTGGTGACCCCCTTCCTGCCCGGCGACTCCCTGCTGTTTGCCGCAGGCGCCCTCACAGTGGGCAGCGTGCTGGACGTGCACACCCTTGCGGGGGTGCTGATCATCGCCGCCGTGCTCGGCAACGTGGTGAACTACACCATAGGCCACTTCTTCGGGGATCAGCTGTTTCGCAATCCCGATTCGAAGATCTTCCGCCGCGACTATCTGGTCAAGACCCACGCCTTCTATGCCAAGCATGGCGGCAAGACCATCATCATCACCCGTTTCCTGCCCATAGTGCGCACCTTTGCCCCCTTCGTGGCCGGCATGGGAGCCATGACCTACCCGCGCTTCCTGGCGTTCAACCTGATTGGCGGCTTGCTGTGGGTGTTGTCGTTCGTCTATGCGGGCCACTTCTTCGGCAACCTGCCGGTGGTGCGTCACAACTTCACTCTGCTCATCTTCGGCATCATCGGCATCTCGCTGCTGCCCATGGTCGTCGGCATGGTGAAGGCCAGGATGAACACCGCCAGGGCAAGTTGAGGATGTGCAAAAGAAGGCCGCGTGCTGCAGAGCCTGCGATCACAAGAAAGGGGAGCCACAGTGGCTCCCCTTTTCGTTATCCGAGCTTGTCTCTGTCTGGACCCGGCATGGCTGGTTTGACTGCAACAAGGGTAAACAGTACTTGATTAGTGACCACTACAGGCAGCGGCTGGCGGCTAAGCTGGCCACCAGCCAGATGACAGGGGCATGGAGAAACGGGATCGGCTTGGGTGGCTGACACCGCTGATTGAAAAGGGAGCCGATGGCTCCCTCTTTGTATGCGTCATATATGGCGGCGTCAGCTTCAGTTGCAGCAGCGGCCCTTGACCAGGTTGCCGATGGCGACCACAGCAAACACCAGCAGGTAGGCGGCGAAGATGGCCACCAGCCAGATGACAGGGGCATGGAGAAACAGGACCGACTTGGATGGCTGACACCGCTGATTGAAAAGGGAGCCAATGGCTCCCTTTTTGTATGCGTCATATATGGCGGCGTCAGCTTCAGTTGCAGCAACGGCCCTTGACCAGGTTGCCGATGGCGACCACAGCAAATACCAGCAGGTAGGCGGCGAAGATGGCCACCAGCCACTGCGGCATGGAGAAACTCAGGAACTGCCAGCTGATCTCGCTGCAATCGCCGTCCGGGAAGAAGAGCCAGGGCACCCACTGATCGAGGGGCGCCCAGCTTGGGAAGTCGACAAAGCCTTCGCACACATTGAAGGGGGAGGGGTTCACCTGGTAATCCACATGCTTGAGTGCCAGTTTCAGGCCCCAGAAAGCGCTGTAGCCCCACAGCAGCATGGCGCTCCAGCGGAGATACCACTTCTCTGGCGCCACCATGCCGAGCAGGCCGGCAGCGAACACCCCGAGGATGGCGATCCGCTCATAGATGCACATCACGCAAGGGTGCAGACCCAGCACATGCTGGAAGAAGAGGGCGCACAGCTCGAAGCAGAGGGCGGACGCGGCCAGCAAGCCCCAGGCCAGGCGCTGGCTGGCAATACGGCGAAGAAACTCGATCATCTGATTGATCTCACAGAGAAAAATAATGGCTGAATTAGAGCAGAGCCCCATTTAAAAAGAAAGGGGCCTCATGGCCCCTCGCGTCATCAGTGTGCCGCGGGTGCCAGGGTTGGCACGGCGCCCCCCTGTGTCAGCCAGCCGGCCTGGTAGAACCATTCGGTGGCAGGGGCGAGCAGTTGCTCCACCGCAAAGAAACCCACCAGACCCAGTACCAGGGTGTAGGGCAGAGCCATCCACACCATGCGGCCATAGGAGAGGCGCAGCAGCGGCGCCAGCGCCGAGGTGAGCATGAACAGGAAGGCCGCCTGGCCATTGGGGGTGGCCACCGACGGCAGGTTGGTCCCGGTGTTGATGGCCACCGCCAGCAGATCGAAATGCTCGCGGCTGATGGCGCCATTGAGCAGGGCGGTCTTCACCTCGTTGATGTAGACGGTGCCGACGAAGACGTTGTCGCTCACCATGGAGAGCAAGCCGTTGGCCAGATAGAAGAGGGCGAGCTGATCCTCGGGTTTGGCAGCCAGCACCCACTGGATCACCGGCTTGAACAGCTGTTGATCGATGATCACCGCCACCACGCTGAAGAAGACGGTGAGCAGGGCGGTGAAGGGCAGTGCCTCATGGAAGGCCTTGCCGAGGGCATGCTCCTCGGTGACGCCGGTGAAGGACGTCGCGAGCACTATGACGGTCAGACCGATCAGGCCCACCGCCGCCAGATGCAGGGCCAGACCTGTGATGAGCCAGATGGCGATGGCCGCCTGGACCAGCAGCTTGGCCTTCTCTTGCGGGCTGCGCTGGGCATCTTCGTCGCGCTCGTAGGCTTCCATGATGTGGCGCACGGGCTCGGGCAACTTGGTGCCATATCCGAACCAGCGGAACTTCTCGACCAGGATGCAGGTGAGCAGACCGCAGAGGAAGACGGGAAGGGTGACCGGGGCCATGCGAATGGCAAATTCACCGAAATGCCAGCCCGCCTGCTCACCGATGATGAGGTTCTGGGGTTCGCCGACCAGGGTGCAGACGCCCCCCAGGGCCGTGCCGATGGCGGCGTGCATCATCAGGCTGCGCAAAAAGGCGCGGAACTCGTTCAGGTGCTGGCGAGACAGCTCATCAATGTCCTCGTCATCCTGATGCTGACCCTCAAACTCGTCGCGGGAGGCCACCTTGTGATAGATGGCGTAGAAACCGGTGGCGACGCTGATGACCACGGCGATCACGGTCAGGGCGTCGAGGAAGGCGGACAAGAAGGCCGACACCAGGCAGAAGGCGAGGGAGAGCAGGGTCTTGGAATGGATGCGGACCAGCATCTTGGTGAAGACGTAGAGCAGCAACTGCTTCATGAAATAGATGCCGGCCACCATGAAGACCAGCAACAGCAGCACTTCGATGTTGGCCACCAGCTCATGCTTGATCTGGTTCGCCGAGGTCATGCCGATGAGCACGGCTTCGATGGCCAGCAGGCCGCCGGGTTGCAGCGGGTAGCACTTGAGCGCCATGGCCAGGGTGAAGATGAACTCGACCACCAGCAACCAGCCAGCCAGGAAGGGATCAATGTGGAAGACGATCGGATTGATCAGCAGGAATATGACGATGGCAATTTTGTACCACCGAGGGGCATTACCCAAAAAATTCTTTGCAAAAGCGCGCCCTAGGCTGATTGGCATAATGATGGTTCTCTGTTCTGTTGTTGGTATCTGCGTCTATGCAGTCGAGCCCGACTCGACCCGAACATCCGGATATTCACCTTTATCAAATTGATTGCACATGATTTTAATCAAGGGAGCGCTAACTATAAATAACGCCGCACTGCTTGCCCAGCGGCGAGGCGTCGATATCACCATCATTTGGTGTTGCTTGGCTCCGGCTATGTCGTTGTATACATATTTTTAACAAAAAGTTCGGGTTAATGTGAGCAGAGGACTGACCTTCTGCTTGCCAGCATGACCGGCTTTGCTATTATTCGTGAGCCTTTTTACGCACTACAACAGAGTCACCACATGGTCATAAAAGCGCAAAGCCCTGCCGGGTTTGCCGAGGAATACATCATCGAGTCCATCTGGAACAATCGCTTTCCTCCAGGATCCATTCTGCCGGCGGAGCGCGAACTGTCCGAGCTGATTGGCGTGACTCGCACTACCTTGCGCGAAGTGCTGCAGCGCCTTGCCCGCGATGGCTGGCTCACCATCCAGCATGGCAAACCGACCAAGGTCAACAACTTCTGGGAGACCTCGGGTCTCAACATCCTGGAGACCCTGGCACGGCTCGATCAGGACAAGGTGCCGGATCTGGTGGCTCAGCTGCTGTCGGCGCGCACCAACATCTGCACCATCTTCATCCGTGGCGCCATTCGCAACAACCCGGAGCAAGCGGCCGAGATCTTGCGCGGGGCCGATGAGGTTGATAATTCCCCGGAGGCGTACGCCGAGTTCGACTATCGCCTGCACCATCAGCTTTCATTTGCTTCCGGCAACCCCATCTATGCCTTGATCCTCAATGGCTTCAAAGGGTTGTACAGCCGCGTCGGGCGTTATTACTTCTCCGACAAGCAGGCGCGCGAGACGGCGGATGCCTACTACAAGACGCTGCTGGGCTTGGCCGAGACCAAGAATCACGAGGCCGTGTTCATGACGGTGCGTCAGTACGGCATAGAGTCAGGCAAGCTGTGGACCCGTCTTCGCCAGGATATGCCGAGCAACTTGTGCGATAACTGATCCTTTGCTTCCAAGAAAAAACGCGCCGAATGGCGCGTTTTTTTATGCTCCTCGCCTGCCCATCAGGTCAGGCTCTTGCGATCCGGGCAGCGCCCTATGATGTCCGCGGTTAGCTCGCCGTTATCCTGCTCCAGCACCACATCGAATCCCCACAGCTGGTGCAGATGCTTGAGCACCTCATGGCGCGACTCGCCGAGGGGGATCCGGTTGTGGGGGACATAACGCAGGGTGAGGGAGCGATCCCCCTTCACCGCCACGTTGTAGACCTGAATGTTGGGCTCCAGATTGCTCAGGTTGTATTGGGCCGACAGGGTGTTGCGCACCAGCCGGTAACCCTCCTCGTTGTGGATGGCGGAGACCTTGAGGTAGTTCTTCAGATCGTCGTCATCGATGGCAAACAGCTTCATGTCGCGCATCACCTTGGGGCTGAGGAACTGGCTGATGAAGCTCTCGTCCTTGAAGTTCTGCATGGCGAAGTGCAGGGTATCGACCCAGTTGGTGCCGGCGTAATCGGGGAACCAGTATCTGTCCTCCTCTGTGGGGTGCTCGCAGATGCGGCGCAGGTCGGTGAACATGGCAAAACCGAGGGCATAGGGGTTGATGCCCGAGTAGTAGCGGCTGTTGTAGGGGGGCTGGTACACCACGTTGGTGTGGCTGTGCAGCACCTCTATCATGAAGCGATCGCTGATCTTCCCTTCGTCATACAGGTGGTTGAGGATGGTGTAGTGCCAGAAGGTGGCCCAGCCCTCATTCATCACCTGGGTCTGTTTCTGCGGATAGAAGTACTGGCTGATCTTGCGCACTATGCGCACCACCTCCCGCTGCCAGGGCTCCAGCAATGGGGCGTTTTTCTCGATGAAGTAGAGGATGTTCTCCTGAGGCTCGGGCGGATAGCGCCTGTCCTCGATACCGGCGGCCTTGTGCTGCTTGGGCAGGGTACGCCACAGCTCGTTGACCTGGGTCTGCAGGTAATCTTCCCGCGCCTTCTGGCGCCGCTTCTCCTCTGCCAGGGAGATCTTCTGGGGCCGCTTGTAGCGATCCACCCCGAAGTTCATCAGGGCATGGCAGGAGTCAAGCAGGCGCTCGACGGCATCGATACCGTGTTTTTCCTCGCATTCGGTGATGTAGTTCTTGGCAAACAGCAGGTAGTCGATGATGGAGGAGGCATCGGTCCAGGCCTTGAACAGGTAGTTGTTCTTGAAAAAGGAGTTGTGACCATAGCAGGCGTGGGCCATCACCAGAGCCTGCATCGGCATGGTGTTCTCTTCCATCAGGTAGGCGATGCAGGGATCCGAGTTGATGACGATCTCATAGGCCAAGCCCATCTGGCCGCGCTTGTAGTTGCGTTCGGTGTGGATGAAACGCTTGCCGAATGACCAGTGCTGGTAGCCGATGGGCATGCCCACACTGGAGTAGGCATCCATCATCTGCTCGGCGGTGATCACCTCGATCTGGTTGGGATAGGTA
>RCUL01000492.1_pt1 | contig 19834 bp, 22 predicted proteins | sample 2167521 | NCBI WGS metagenome assembly RCUL01 (sample SAMN09932745, study PRJNA488358) | compost metagenome | feature: garden; material: soil; isolation source: compost soil in acetic acid-enriched culture | place: Germany: Experimental Botanical Garden Goettingen | collected 2016-01-27
TTTCCATCTCCATCCAGTCGGAGGTGGCATGGCGGTCGGACTTGCGCGACTTCACCGTGCCGGCGACGGCAATCGCCTTGCCCATCAGCAGCAGCTTCTCGGTGATGGTGGTCTTGCCCGCATCGGGGTGGGAAATGATGGCAAACGTGCGTCTGGCCTTGACTTCATTAGCAATTTTGCTGTCGGACATCTTTCAGAATCTCGATTGTGTACGCGGTTATGTACACAGTTAAAAAAGTACCTTTGGCCGATTGCACAGGCCAGCGCAGGGGATCGCCCATTGTAACAAACGGCAGTCGGGAGCGCCCGGCGCGGCGGTGTCCCCGCCGACGGGGCGCGCTAGGGGCATGGATGGTAGGCGGGCGCAGGATTGGTACGGCGTTCCCCAAGGCATGCCGTTTCCCGGGAGTCCTCCACCCTGTCTCAACACGGCAGAGTAGGCTGCAAATGGGGGTTGTGGAGCGCCTGACACGCTTTAGCAATCGAACCATGCTGTTTAATTTGCACTCCCTCACTAGCACTCGACATCGGTTGTGTTAAACGATAAAAATATTGATTTTAGGGAATGTAGGGATGCTGGGAATGGAAATCACAATCAAAAACTGCAATAGCATTGATGAGGCAAATATTTCACTAGAGCCTTCTAGGCTAAATATTAAGTATGGCCCTAATGGCACGGGTAAAAGCACAATTGCGAAGGCCATTGAGCTCTCCACGAATGCTAACCAAGACCTCTCATCATTAACGCCCTTTAAACATAGAGGTGGTGATTTAGCGAGCTCTCCGAAGCCCTCTGTTCACGGTGTAGATAATTTCAAATCGATTGCCGTGTTTAACGAGGAATACGTTAATAGGTTTGTATTTAGTCAAGATGAAGTGGTAAAAATAGCTTTGAGATTTTTATTAAAAATGAGGATTACGACGCCAAAATGGCGGAAATAGAAAGCCTCATTTCAGAGATAAGAGGCGCGTTCAGTAGAAATGAAAATATAGATCAAGTTATTAAGGATCTACTTGATCTGAGCGATAGTTTTGGGAAGTCCCAGTCTGGCTATTCAAAATCTGGTCGGATAGGCAAAGGGATTGGGGGTGGGAATAAGCTTGAGCATATCCCGGTTAAGCTTAATCCGTATGCGCAGTTCATTAAGAGTGAGCGCAACGTTAAGTGGATAAAATGGCAAATAGACGGGAACGATTTTCTCGACATTTCAAGTAGCTGCCCTTATTGCACCTCGCCGACCGAAGAGAAGAAGGAAACCATCCTTGCTGTACGCGAAGAGTACGACGCGAAGTCAATAGAGCACTTGAATGTTCTTCAGGGGATAATTTCACGGCTTGGAAAATATTTCAGCCAAGACACTATCCAGAAAGTTGAGTTAATAATTAAGAATAAGACTGGGCTTAAGAAGGAAGAAATAAACTACCTGACAGGGCTTAAGGGTCAAGTTGACACCCTGCGAGAAAAATTAAACGACATAAAGGCAATATCATTCTTTACCTTGCGTGACGTGGAGAAAGTTCAACAAAAAATATCACACCTGAAGATTGATCTGGTTTTGCTGGAGTGCCTGAACTCTCCAGAGACAAATAAAATTATCAGCGTGATAAATGATTCATTGGATGCTGTGCTAAGTAAGGCAGGGAAGCTGCAAGGTGAAATAAACAAGCAAAAAAAAGGCATTGAGTCGGCAATAAATAAGTACAAATCGGAAATAAATGAATTCCTGCGCTATGCAGGTTACAAGTATTCTGTCGAAATACAGCCGGAAGGAGACTTGTATAAAATGAAATTGAGGCACCTCGATTTCATTGAAAATATCGAAAATGGGGCATTGCATCTAAGTTATGGAGAGAGAAATGCATTCTCAATCGTTCTTTTCATGTATGAATGCCTGACAAGACAGCCAGACTTGATAATATTGGATGACCCCATATCGTCATTCGATAAGAGCAAAAAATTTGCAATACTTGAAATGTTGTTTCGAGGGAGGGAAAGCCTTCGTGGGAAAACAGTTTTGATGCTTACTCACGATATTGAGCCCATCATAGATATGGTGAAAAACTTAGGGCATACGTTCCAGCCATCTCCTGTGGCCTGCTTCCTTAAATGTAGATCAGGGATTTTGTCCGAGCTGGCTATTACAAAAGATGACATCTCCAGCTTTGCGCAGATTTGCGACGAAAATATCGCGACCCATGGCGACGATATAATTAAGGTTATTTACCTGCGCAGGCACTATGAGGTGCTAAACAGCAAGGGGTTAGAGTATCAGTTGCTATCTAACCTGCTGCACAAAAGGGCTCAGCCAGTAATAAGAAATGCTTTGTCAGAGCAAGTTATGTCTTCGGCTGAAATAAGCCAAGCAACAACGGCCATTCAAGGAAAACTAGCGGCGTTCGATTATGCGGACTTTCTAGGCAGGGTCACCAACAAGCCAGCTATGACTGAGGCCTATTACGCAGCGACGAACAATTACGAAAAGCTCCAGCTTTTTAGATTAATAAACAGCGATAATCATGACAATGACGTCGTAAAGAAATATATAAATGAATCATTTCATATAGAGAATGAATACATAATGCAGCTTAATCCGCATAGGTATGATTTTATTCCAGAGAACATAATAATTGAGTGTGATAAATTCATGGCTGCTCAATAATTTAAATAGCTGTTCTCTTGGTGCGCGCTATTTATAAAAAGTCAGGGTGGCAACTATGGGCCGTGTGAGGGGCGCTCAAGGAATAAACCCCTCGCATGAGTAATTGTTGGCCAAGGCTAATGAGTAGTGAGGGTTTGATTGATATTGAATAAATAGTCAGGGTGAAAGTTGGTAGCCTTTATAAAGGTAACAGCACTACTCTCAGGAAAAAATTTACCTCTCCCGATCTGGCTCATTTCCCTTCCGGTGAAGCGGGGTGGCGGGGTGCCTGGCTTGATCCAGCCCTTCGCTTTCCCCCTTGCCTTCTCTTTCTTTTCGGGATGCAGCGGTTGCACGTTCAAACGCGGCCATAAGGTCGGGCATCTCGCGGGCCTGACCGCGTTTCGCCTTCTCGAAGGCCGCCAGCACGTCCGGGGCGGCCTTTTCGTGCGGTGCATGTTCAAGCCCAGTGATTTCTGCCAGCGAGGGCATCACGCTGTCTTCACCCCTTGCCCGAATGCGCCTGTCTCGCTGCTGGTCGCGCATGAATGCGGCCAGCTCGCGCTTGTCCACTTTCTCCAGCGATTCCGTTTTGCGCGCCACGCGCAGCCCCTGAAGCTTGAGCCGGAACGCCAGTGATTGGGCCTCCCTTGCCTGTCGCGTCTTCAACTGCGCCTGCTGGTCGAGATGCGCGCGGATGCGTTGGGTGTCCTGATAGTGGTGCAATTTATGGCGCAGGAAATTTATGCCGCTGATCCGCCCTAAGAATTCAGCCAGCCCGGTGGGGCGGTTATGATGGCGCTCCCGGCGAACTTGCCTCATCACGGCAAGGTGTGCAGAGCGCAACTTGTCCCGTTCTGCCCGGTGCTGCGCCTGCTGCGCAAGGCGCAAGGCATGCTGCCGGTATTTGAGGGCTTCGCGCTCCCGCTCCAGGGCATGCCGCCGCTCCTGCTGGGCGTGCTTGAGCGCGGCGAGCCCGTCCGCATAGTGATCCTCTCTGATTGTGCGCTCGATCAGCTTGCGGTGCGCTGCTACAAGCTTTTGCGCCTCCTCAACGGTCGGCAGGGCGTCAGTCGGAAACTCCTTTTCCAGGAAGGCGCGAATGTCTTTCGTGCGGACGGATTTGTCATCAATGAGCTTGGGCAGCGCGTTCGCATTGCCGTACAGATCAACCAGCACATAGGGGCGGTTGCCGGTGGCCAGCATGTAGCCGCGCGCGGCGAGCGCCTGCACGAACGAACGGGCATTATCGCTTTGCTGCCAGGCTTCCGTAACCTGCCGCTGGTGGTCTTGCTTGGAGAGCCCTGTCTGGCGTAGCTGCTCCTGCTCGTACAAGGAAAGCTGCCCGACATTGCGGGATTTTTCGTATCCGGCGGGAAGTGCCAGCCCGTGATCGCGGGCGAAGCCCCGCGTCACCCGCATCAGCTTGTCACGGTCGAAGGCCAGATGGACGGCCTTTTGGTGGTCGGCATCGATCCGCGACCAGACTACATGGCAATGCTCACGGCCATCCTTGATATGGAACACGACGGCGCGGGGCTGGTCTCCCAACCCCAAGACTTCCTCGGTACGCCGGATATAGTCCATGTACTGGTCGCGGGTCAGAGTCCCCTGCGCGGGATCAGGGTTGATCGACATGCTGTAGAGATATTTCTGGCAGCGGGTGAGCGTTTCGGCCTGCACCTGCCATTCCTTGAAGGCACCGTGCAGGTCGTCGGCAATGGCTCCGCGCAGGTCGGCCACCTCCGCGAGCTCATTGTCGTAGGCGTTCAGCAGGTGGGTTGCCAGGTCTTGGCCGCTGCCGCGCTGCGAGGCAAAGGGGATCATGGCCCCCTCCCCAGAGCCAGCATGAGATAGCTTCTGATCTCGGCGAGCTCATCCCGGCATTCCTGAAGCAGCGCGTCGTGAGCGCCATCGGCAGATGAGCCGCAGGCCTGCTCCAGCCGGTCATTGATGCGCGCTGCTTGTGAGAGCAGCATGGCCGCCAGCTTGCGATCAAGGGACGATATGGGTCTGGCGCGTGGTGCTGCCTGCCCGAACACGGCCTCGGTGATGAAGGCATTGATGGACTGGCCGGAGCCCTGAACACGCATGTGAAACTCCTCGCGCAGCCGCTCGGGCGGGCGGTAGGAAATGGGCGCAGGGCGTGTTTTGTGTCGTCTGGTCATGCGATCAACGTATCCGCTGCAACAAACGCTGCCTCCTCCCGCATTCCTCGCGCGTCCAGCCTCGCGCAACTGGTCGATGGGATTCCAAAGGGAGAGCTGACATCTCCTTTTGGTCGGCACCGGGCCGAAACCCCGGTCGTGGTTCAGGACGCGAAAGTCCTGATCGAGGGTCGCAAGGGGCTATGAAGTGCCCCTTGCTCGATGGGATCAGGGAGAGCCGAAGTCTCCCTGATCGTGGTGCAACGGCGAAACGTTGCGCTCTAATCCCTTGGCGACAAAGTTCCAAAAGAACATTGGCGCTTAGGGATTCCCAAGGGGGGGTCGCGGGGGACTGGAAGTCCCCCCGCAAGGTGGGCGTGGTACTACCACGCACACCTTGTGCTCACTTCGTTCGCATCTGGCCCTTCGAGTCCAGTGTATGGCTGGGGGTATGAATATTTTCTAAAAAAGCCGACTGCTGAAGCGGTCGCTCCTTTTCAAGAAATGCTTTGCTGATCGTCCTTAGCACGGCTGTGTATGCATGGATACAAATAAGTCTCCGGATCACGGCAGACAGCAATGTACTTGTACGGATCGTGCAGTGGGGACTGAATCAGACTCTGGCGGACTGATACGGATTGCAAAAAAAAAGACGAGCCTTGCGGCCCGTCATTGTGATGGTTGATCAGCGACGGCTATTCGCCTGCGTGATCGGTGCTTTCGATTTCGTAGAGCATGAAGTCGGAGACGACCTGCGTTCCCGCGAGCTTGATGTAGAGCGAGCCATCGGCATTTTTCCAGGCGACGCCGATGCGTTCATAGACGGCTTGCTCGCCTGTGCCTTTGCGGGTCTTGGCCACGAAGCCGGGTTTCCGGGATTCTGAAGGCGTGGTTTTGGTGTTCATGGTGTAGCTCCTTTTTTCGCTTTAAGGCTGGTTTATTCCAGCGACAAGCCCCCGGCAGCCATCCGTGCGGTGAAGTGTCATGGGCAACACGGGGCCTGCACCAGGGCAACGCCCGATTAAGGTGCAGGCTGGCGCGGGCAGCCCATTGACACGCTGTCAGGGCCGCAACGCACGGTGGCTAAAGGGTTTGAAGGCTTATAGCTGGGGTAAAGGCAGCCCCGATAAAAGGGAGCGCTCCGAATGCATACGTCCGCATGCAGAGCCGGAGGGGAGGAATCCGGGAGGAAGGCTACATACAGGCGTATGCAACGCTCATGGCGAGATCAGCGGTGGAGCCCATGCCATGAGCGAGTTTTTCAGGGAGTTTATGCGGAACGTGCCGCGCGGCGATTCAACGCGCCCGCTACGGGAGCAGAAAGTGCCGCAGGCGCGGTGGATGAAGCTCGAAGACATCGCGGCCAGCCGCATGCTCGACTATGACCCGCGCAATCCAGGGAAGAAAGTCCTGATCGGCGCGCTGGGGGAGAAGCTGATCGGTATCGAGGACGACCGTCACATTCTCACGGTGGCGGGCTCGCGCTCAGGGAAGTCGGTCGGGCTCATCAGCAACCTGCTTTTCTACCCCGGCAGCATCCTGGCGACCGACCCCAAGGGCGAGCTTGCCGGGATCACGGCGGAGAAGCGCGCGGCCTTGGGGCAGAAAGTCTATGTGGTTGACCCTTTCAGCACTTGCGGCAAGTCCTTGTCGCGGTTCCGGGCGTCGTTCAACCCCATGAACATCCTGACCATCGGCAGCGAGACCTTCCTTGAGGATGCGGCGCTGCTGGCAGAATCGATGGTCGTCCAGTCGGCAGACCAGAAAGACCCGCACTGGGACGAGTCCGCCAAGAACTTCATCGAAGGCGTGATCACCCATGTGGCCACGGCACCCCAGCATGCTTCAAAACGCCACCTCATCACGGTGCGGGAGCTGCTCAAGCGGGCGCTGTGGATTCCGGAGGCGGAGGAGGAAGACGGCGAAGATCAGCCGCGCCCGACCAAGCCGCTGCTCTTCGAAGAGATGATGGACAACGCCTACCGGCTGCAAGAACAGCCGGAGACCGAGGACATCGGCAGCGCCGTGATGGCGGCGGCGCTGGATTTCTACGGCAAGAAGAGCAACGAGATCAGCGGCGTTCACTCCACCGTGAACCGCCATACGAAATTCCTCGATTACTCGGCCTTTCGCGAGGTCTTGAAAGACCATGACTTCGACCTCGCGGCGCTCAAACGCCATCCGGCAGGCGTCAGTATCTATCTGTGCTTCCCGGCGACGCGGATCGAGATTTCCCGGCGCTGGATGCGGATTTTCGTGAATCAGTTGCTCGATGCGATGGAGCGGGAAAAGACGGTGCCGCCTGCCCCGGTGCTGGCCTGTCTGGATGAGTTTCCTGTCCTTGGCTACATGAAGCAGCTCGAAACCGCCTCCGGCCTGATCGCGTCGTTTGGCGTGAAGCTCTGGGTCATTCTCCAGGACTGGGGCCAGGGCAAGGCGTTGTATGGCGAGCGATGGGAAACCTTCGCCGGGAACGCCGGGATCATGCAGTTCTTTGGCAACAACGATCTGGCCACCACGGAATATATTTCGAAACTGCTGGGCAAAACGCAGGTCGAGGTTGCCCGCATGGGGGAGGTCGCGCAAGACCAGCAGAACAAAGGGCTATCGGGCCGGTCGGAGGCCATTGAGCTTCACGATCTGATGACGCCTGATGAGATCAGGCGTCATTTCGCCCGCAGTGACCCGCTCCAGCGGCAGCTCATCTTGTGGGCAGGACGCCACCCGATGATGTTGCAGCGGGTGATCTGGCACCAGAAGGACGGCGTGCTGGCTCCTTATCTATAAAGAGCCTACGCCTGTACGTATGGGCAAGGTTTTCTCTTCAGTACACGGAGGGTGTTTTGCTGGCGTCAGGGCACCATGCTTGCATTTCATGGTCTAGAGTTGTAGTGGTAGATAGTTGATTTTTTCCAATGCTGTGGAGATATGTAAATGAAAAGTCTTACTGAAGAGGCCAATAAGGAGATGTCGCCGGAGGAGCGAGCTGAACACGAAGAATATAAGAAAAAAATGTTCAAGCTTATGAATGATATACTGCAGGGAAAAGAGGAAAGGCCTCGTGAAACTCTTGTTTGGATTACTGGTGGCCCGAACCCAACCGTTAAGAAATACGAAATTTGACTTTTAGTCTCTTAATGTTATGAGCTTCTCGATCTCTCGCAGTATTGGTCTGGATAGTGCCTTAAAACTTTCGACCACTGATCGGTTTACAAATAAATCTTCTCGGTCACTGTAAATCGTTATTACTCCAGAGATTTTTTTGGAGGGCTCTCCAATGCGTACCGAGAATATGCTTTTCATTTTTCTTCCTTCGCCCGTGAAGAACTTAATTTCCTTATCGATCAGGCTGGGCTGAAGGTCATACTTATTTGAGTTCTCGTAAAGCTCCCGCAAAAAAGCTGTATTTTCTATATACGAGTATCTGTTGTGATACGCATCGGCGCTACCTGCCAAAACTCTAAAAACTTTATCGTTTCCTGGCGCGGTTTTTTGTACAGGAATTGGCAGAAGAATCCTTGGGGATGCCTGCTTGCTTTCGATTTTGTCACCAATATTCTCAACAGCTAGTCCTTCAACGCTCTCTAATACCCCGTCAACTTCGCTTAAATCATTTGGGTTGTATAGAAAGCCTTTTAGCTCTCCAAGGATAGCTGCGCGCTGTTGCTCATTCATATTTGAAATCGACCTGTACATTAAAACTTCTGCGCTGTAGTAAACTTTTTTACCGGCAAGCCAAGAGGGCTGGTATGCTTTTATTAGTGTTATAAGTCCCCCAAGAGCTAGTGATATATTTACGTCGGCATTGTTTTTCGTTTTTTCCGCGACATCCAAAGTGTCATATAAGGCTGTGTATTTTTCGAGTAGCGCAGTAGATGGGGCATTCGATAAGGCTTGTAACATCTCGATCTTTTCAGCCTTTGCGGCTCTTCCAATGGCCAGTTCGCGGCCTAAAAAAAGAAACGAGAACACTATGAATAAAGCTATAAACCAACGCGCTCCCGGCTCTACGGCAAGGCAAGCGAAGGATAGACGTTCTAGGCAAAGTGCAGGAAAAGATTGTTGAAGAGCTGCTTGGGTTTCTTTGTCACCAAGAAACGTCCCCAAGGCCGTAAGCAAAAGAGCGATAATGAATACAATCGGCACTGACGAGAGTATTTTTGTGAATGAGAGGCTTTTCAGTTTTGCTGGTATTGAGTCGATCTGGTTTCTAGGTGCTCCTTGGTTCGCAGCCATTCTCTTGGCTCCTGTTGCTATGTTCTGTTTGCTGCATGTCAGTGTTTTTATATGTAAGGATGCCAGAGATGTATTCGTTCATCGCTCAAATATCTTTTCATAAGCGAAGCATCCCTACTCTTGGCTTTCCTCATGTGCCTGCCGCACTTCCTTTTTCTGGAGCAGAAGCCCCACGGCGGCGTCCCTGCCCCATTCATAGGCGAGGTCGGAGGCAAGGCGGCCTTTGTTGTCCTTGATCAGGTAATCGCATTTGCCGCTGTTCACGAGCAGCCGGATGCAGGGCCGAAAGCCCATGGCCGCCGCGTAGTGCAGCGCGGTCATCCCGAATTTGTCCCTGGCATTCACGCCAGTGCCCGAGAGGATTTCGAACTCGACGGCGCGCACATCGCCAGCCTTCACTTTCTGGATGAGTTCTTCTTCACGCATGAGGGCGCTTGCCTGGAGCAACCGGGCGTTTTCTGCGCGCTCCTCATCCGTCATGCGCATGTCGCCATGACGCATAGAGGGATGACCAGACAAATCCACCGGGCCGTAGCCATAGGCCTTCCTGACGAGCTCGGTGGGGGAGAGCGGCTGCGCCGGTTTTTTGTCCTTTTCATTCTCGCTCATGTCATTTCTCCTTTTAGGGAGACAGGCATGAACCTGTACACGTTGGGAAGGACGACGGGCTCGGCGTAGTAAATGTCCCGTGCCCATCTATCCCGCCCCGTCGGCACACCGTTGCGCATCAGGAAGAAGCCGTTTTCAGTGAAGTCGCCATGCAGCTCGCCTGCCTGCACATAGGTCATGCGTCCGCCCGGCACGACGCCATCGAGGAATATGTGCAGGATTTTCAGGGGCGTTATGGGGAGGCCATAGCCCTTCCGGCGCGTGGTCTTTATGAATTCGCTGTCCTTGGCCTTGCGGCGGTATTTGAGGGCATCGTTGCGCTGGCGCGCGGCGATGTTTTCAGCCTGCACGGTTTCTTCGACGCGCAGGAAGCCCCCGACCTTATCGGGAATGAGGGTGAGTGTGATGGTGCGCGATTCTTTCGCGTCCGGTTCGTCGGGGAACTTGAAGGTAAACGTCCCCTTGAACGCGGACACAATATCGCCAGCGCCTTCGTAATCGTTGGCGAAGAACTCGTGCAAGGCGAGGAACGCGGCCAGGTCTTGCTTTTCTTCCTGGAAGGCTTCGGGGGCAAGCAGGCCTTCATCCATTAGGAACCTTGAAACGTCCCGCAGGCGGCCAATGCTTAAGGCCTGGTTGATGTTTTCGGCGAAGCGGCGCAAGGCCTCTGACTTGAAAGCCAGGTCTGCGTCGTCGTCCTCGTAGCGGTCGATGTTGGAGGGCGAGCCTGTGATGTCGTCGCGCACCCGCTCCCACGACGGCAAGCGACCGCCGTGCTTGTTGAGGGTGCGATACCGCCGCAGGGCAGAGCGCATCTGTTCGATCTGCCAGTCGCTGAACGCGATCTCATCGAAATCCATTCCTCCCTCCTTGACTGCGCGCGCGAGGAACCCGCGAGGAAAGCGGCGGGTGCTGCTGTTTTAGCCTAGCCCTCAACGCAAACGATTGAGGGCACGGCCATGAACTCTCCGATGAGAAGCCCGCTGGACGGGCGGCCACGCACTAAAGAGTTGACCGACAAGGCCGGTCGGCTGGGGTTTCTGGTCACGCCGCATGAGCTGACCCCTTTAGGGGCGAAGCTCGCGGATGCTGTGAGCAGCATTCTGGGGCTCGGCCTGCTGGTGGCCAGCGTGGCGACCCTGCCCGACTGGCGTCACCCGGAGCTGCCTGTGCTGGTGGCGGCCTTCGGTGGCGCAGTCGCCAGCGGGTGGGTTTTACACGTGATCGCCCGGAAAGCGTGCCGGGTTACCTCTGAGATCGAGCTGGGCCTGGAATCAATCCGGGTCAGACGACTACGGGGCTGGGAGAGTTTTGATCGCCGTATTGGCCATCAGTTTTCGTTGGTGCCGCATGACGCTGCTGAAGCCGAACGGCGACGCAATGACCTGGCCACCCGCGAAGCGGCAGCGAACGGCCAAGTGGTGCAAAAGCCCGTTTATTACGGCGACTCCTTCCATGTCGTTCTGGTGTATGCGGGGCACCGCGTCGATCTGCTGACCGTATATGGCGGGCAACAGGCCGCCGCCATCGTCGCCCGTTTGCAGTATTGCGACCAGTTGCTGGAACAGGAGGTCAAGCATGTTGGCGCGCGCAACAACCCCTATGTCAGTGCCGAATGGCCTGATTCCCCTGGAGGGCTCTGATCATGCTTCAGAAAATCTGGCTGTGTACGGAGATCGTGGTGAGCTACGCCATCTACCTGACCCTGGGATGGATCGCCTTCGAGTTCCTCTGCTGGCTGGTTGCGGCGTTATACCGTCAGACGCTGCTCTTCATCGACTGGGTGTTGCAATGGCTGATGTGGGGCACTGCCCGGCTGGGCACGCACCTTAAATCCATCGTGCTGCAAGGCCTCTTGCTGGTGTTCAACGCTGTGCTGGCGGTGTGGATGTCTGTCTATCAGCCGTGCTTTCTGGCGGCCAGAAGGACGTCCCGCGCCGTGCGCCAGTACGTGAAGCTGCGCCAATTGTTCTGGAAGTACGGACGCCATGAGTTCGCGCGTTTTGCGCAATTCAAACGCCACATGCTGGGCGAGGAAGAGCCGCAGCCCAAAGCCAAGCCTGAGAAGCCTGCGCCGGAGAAAAGCGATTATGCCAGGGCGCTGGAAGTGCTTGGTTTCACGGAAGGGCAAGCGTTTGACAAGACGATGCTTAAGGCACGGCAGCGCGCGCTGGCGGCGGTCTTGCACCCGGACAAGAAGTTTCCCAATCAGGTGTTCATGCAACAGGTCAACGATGCCGTTGACTACATCATGAGGGCAAAAAAATGGAAGTAACCAAGCGGCAGGACAAGCTTCCGTCCCTGCTCGACAAGGCGCGCCAGGAACTGGCCGCCTTCAACCGCAAGGAGCTTTGTATTTCTGAATCCAGCCCTGCGACGGGGACGAAGATGGGCAAGCCTGCGCAGGCGCATGGCGAGCGGATTCTCTACTGCTCAAAAGTGCCGCAGGCCTCTTCTGTGCTGGTCATGAAGCTGAGCGAGAAAGGCGCTGAGATCATGGACGTGATCATGCGCCGCAAGGCGCCTGTGACGGCATCCTCGGGGGCTGCCCGTGAGCGTGGGAACGGCGATCTGCGAGCCCTGCTGCTAGGCAACTATCAGGGGTGCCCGCACTGCGATAACAAAACACTCGTGTTGTGCAGCGCCTGTGGTTGCCTCTCGTGTATTGCGGATGAGGCTGACCACATGACCTGTCCGGTCTGCCGCCATCAAGGCCGCGTTGTGTGTGGTGGGATCAACATGGAGTTCGTCCATCAGAAGGCCGTGCAGCAGGCCGGTCAGCACGGCGACCAAAAAATGCTGGCAAGCAGAGCAGGCCAGCCAGCCCTGCCGCGCAGGCCGAAATAACGGCCTGCGCGGCAGGGATTCCTTGATTTTAAGGAATGAAGCGCGCCCCGGAAGGGGCGCGCGTTTTTTTGCCCCCGCACTTCAAAACAGCGAAAGCTGCTGTGTCTGTTGTCTTGTGGCGACCCATTCCGGAGACTGCGCGGCATGCTCCAGCCAAGCCAGCACATAGGCCACCGCGCCGCCTGCTGCTTCGATGTCGCCAGCGTGTGTGAAGTGCGAGCGGTAGCCGCTTTCTGAGATGGGCAGCGGCGCGCGGCCTGCGCTGGTGATTTCCAGGTGGGCGAGCGCATGGCCGTAGATGCGGCGGTGGCTTTCCGACCAGTTGGGCGTATGCAGGGTCTCGATGACGAGACCCTGCCAGATGAATGATTCCCGGATGGTGTCCATGGGAAGTCCCTTTCCTGCTGGATCAGTGGTTCCAGAACACGTGGACTTCGCGATAGCCCGTCTCGATGGTGAACACGTCGCCGCCCAGCTCCATGTCACGCGCCATGGCTTCATAGTTGATGTAATAGGCCAGTGACTCCGGGATCTGGGTGGTGCCTTCGGTGAGCTCCTGCGCGTACTCGGCCAGCGACTCGAAGGTGCCGCAATAGTCTTCCTCGGCGGCCTTGCGGGCTTCCTCGATGCTGGAAAAGTGGGCGAGCAGCGCACCCCCGAATGCCGGGAACTCCTCGATGAAGCAGGCGATTTCATGGGCGGTATCGATGCCCTCGTACTCGCCAAGCCTGTAATCATCGAAGCCTTCGTAATCATGGATGGCGTATTCCTCGGCATCGGGCACGGGCGATGCGGCCAGCATGGCGTTGATCTCTTCCTGGATGTCGTCAACGTCCTGTGTGGCGTCGATCCACACGCCGTGAAGGCAGCCGCTGTTATAGGCGGCAAGGTCTGCAACATAGATGCGGGGTTCGGTGGTCATGGTCTTTGCTCCTTGGGCTATGGGGTCATGTGCTTTGGTTCGCACATGGCCCCTGCCCGTCGGCGAGACCGGGGAGGCAAAACGCAAGGGCCCGATAAAGGGAGGGGGATCACCCGGCCTGCACAAACCCATGTGTTTTCATGGGTGCGGAAGGCCGGGGAAACCCTTTATCGGGGCGCAGCTTTACCCTTGCGTTGCGCCAGGGGCGGAGCCCCTTAGCCGCTCTTCTCTTTCACGCGAAAGGGATCGTCACCGAATGGCCGGGACAAAGGGCTCTTGGCTTTGGCCCGGTGCGCGGGCACGCGCGATAGAGCCTGTCCTGGCGGCGCAACGCCGTCAGGTTCGCCCATGTTTTTACTGTTCTGATGCGGTCTTCCCAAGCTGACATCAGCGTTCTCCCTTCTCTTCATTTCACCTTCTCTACCACCTCGTGCCTTTGGGTTCGGGCTTCTGGCACAGGCGTGGCTTTCATCGTCTGCAAGTCATGAATGACTCCTTCTCTAGCCGTTGCGGCCCGTCAAGGCGGGTGCAGTCGTAGCCGACGCCTGTGCTGGCTGTCGCCATCACAAGGCCGCGATGGGTGGCCGAAAAGTCAAAAGGAGAGAAGAGATGAAACTGCTGACGATCTTCGAGCTTGCCGCAAAATCAGACAGCGAACTGCGCGCGCTGTACCGCCAGGCCTTTAACGCCGCTGCAACCGGCGACCGGGCAAGCCAAGAGCACCGCAATGCCCTGGCCTCCCTGGCCAATATCCGCCGCGTGATGAGCTCAAGGGCGTTGCGCCCTTGAGACATTCCGTGATTACGGTCGGTCATGAGTCATCGCTCTGGCAGCGAGCGGGAGACCCAAAGACTCCTGCATGTCGTGTAGAGTAACGCCTTTGGATCGCTTTAATCCCGGAATGGTCGATGAAGTACAATCGACTCTTGGTCAATGGAGGCGTTATGCCGCTGCGCAGTGATGCGATTTCTCTGGATTTACGAGCATGCCAATGGGTCAATATCAGGGAAGCGTTACACCACTTTGTGAACTTTACTGGCTCCACGCAGAGCCAGAAGCATATTAAACCGCTTCACTGGTATGTGGCATGTCGTCTGGTATTAGAGGGCGGGTTCCACCCCGACGACATAACACCCAAACCACCTTTCAGAGTCGTAACGCGCAGAGGAAAAGATTATCTGCACTTTGACCAGTCTGTTGCAACAGGCGGTGAGCGTACGCTCCTTGGCGGTTTGAAGACAAAAAACGTAGATGTTGTCGTCACAAAGGATGGTATTGGTCCGGTTTTGTCAATTTCCTGCAAAGGGATGACGGGGGCATTTAGGAACCTGACGAATCGCATGGAGGAAACTATCGGGGAATGCACTAACCTGCATATCACCTATCCGGCGATGGTCTTTGGTTATATGTTCGTTATCCGCGCAAACCGAGAGGTTGCGGGTATCGCAGAGGAACTGCCAGGCGAAGAGGAAACGCCTGCGCGCCAATTGCAAAGGAACGATGTCGCCATGCAAGAAGGTGGCGCTCCCGTTGAGTCTATTTTCAGGTTTCACTCTGCCCTTCGTGAACTGACAGGGCGTCGAGGGATACGTGATGATGTCAGCCGCTATGAGGCGGTGACTCTGGCATTAATCGAGCCCAATGGGGATCGGTCTGGGGACACGCTCGTGGGCTTTCCTCCCCAGGACAGCCCGCTACGACTGGAGCAGTTCTTTTCAACGCTCTATCTTCGGTATGAGGAGCGTTACCTGTTCGGCGCGCCTGACCTGAAACCAGTAACCAAACGATTGGAGTGGGAACCATCATCGCCCGCATTCGTGAGCGACGGTAGCGATGGTAATAACTTCCCGATTCTGGATTATGAGGTTCGGTTGAGAGAGGAAGAATAAATTTAAGAACGGCAAGCGTGAGATCAGGGGTTTAACACCCTTGATCTCATCATGCTATTCTCCATTTCCACCGAGGGCGGCGCACTCACCGGGAGTGAGTCCATATAGTTTAAATACGGCGAGGTTGCAGGCCGTAACGTCCTGCTTCTCTGCGGCCTCAGAAAGTTCCTGTCTCAATTTCTCGGGAACGTCCTTCCAGAGCGGAAGCCTGATGCGCCGGAGGTATTGCGCCTGGAATCGCAAATACCCGCCACGCATTCTGGTGGAGTAAACTGAAACAAAAAGCCGTGCTATGCCGGAAAGCAGTACCGCTTGCAGCGATTTAAGGTTCCAGTCTTCCGATAGGATAAAATACAAATTGTGGTGAGGGTATAATTTTCCCTCGTCGTAAACGATATGGGCGTCGCCCTTTATGTCGGGAATCAGCAGCTTCGGTTTTTTCGCAAGCGACGGCGTAATCCGGTCGATGGTGCGATACCAGGAAGACGGCTGGCTTTTGGCAACATGTCGATTGGCGATGACTTCCTTGTGAGCATCGAGATAGCGCTGGAGTCGCGGATATTTATCCAGATCGACTAGCCCCCCTTCATCTTTGAAGGGATTGATGACGCCGTAGCCACGCCACTCTATATGCCCGCTGACGATGTCGCGGGTCATGGCAAGCGGCAGCTTGCGATCCGGTTCGACATCGAGCGCGTCGTAGGGCGCGATAAAGACCTTGTCCGCGCCGGTTGCCACGCCGATGCCGACCTTGCATCCGGCCTCTTCCAGGGGTGGGAATGCGCCTTCAAGACGGCGCACAAGATCCATCTGGTCGGAGGATTCCAGAATCCAGGGCTCATCGCCTGCGGTGACGCAGGCCATCTCGCGTATGGCCTCCTCACCTTGGGGCAAGGTTTTCCCGGCAATGCGGGCAGCAAGTCTTTTCAGGTGTGAACGCTCCAGCTCCGGGCTGTGTGCGATGCGGGTCGACCCGGGTTTTTGCCGGGAGATAACGGTAATGGCCGGATAGGCGATCACATCGGAGTGGAACGCCTGCGTGCCGGTCATGTCGATGTAGAACTTCAAATGGAAGCCTGAGGCGACCATATGCCGCAGCGGCCCGCCATAGCGGTTCTTCATCCAGCGGTCAGCGCAGATGAAGCCGAGGTTGCCGCCCTTCGTGAGGTGGTTGAGCGAACGCTCGATAAAGGGCACGTACAAGTCTGCCCGGTCATAGATCGTTTTGTACCGCGCCCTGTATTCGGTCATCAGCACATCGGGGACGAGCTCTTGTCGGACATAGGGCGGGTTGCCGACGACAAATTCGAACTGCCCCGGAATCTCGGCCAGCAGAAAATCGTCCTGTACGAGCCAGCAATCAGCCAGCGCCACGGCGTCTTTGGTGGAAATCCCGGAGTCTTGCAGCGTCTTGATGACCACGGCCTTGGTCTGGAAAAAGGTTTCCTTGTGCAGCTCAACGGCGCGAATGCAGTCCCGCAGGGCGCTCAGGGCGTCACTTCCGCAATCAGCGGAGCGCCAGGCTTGCAGCAGGCGCTCGATGGCCGGAAGCAGGAAGTCGCCCCCGCCGAAGGAGGGTTCAAGCAGGCGCGAGGTGTGCAGCGGAAGGTCGCTGGTGTATCCGCTTAAGTCCAGAATGAAATCGACAACCTCTCGACGGGTAAAAACAGCCCCTCGTGCTTCCACACCACCCGTGGTCGCCAGTTGATTGACTGCTGCTGTGACAGGACAGGACTCATGAAGTGAAAGCCGGTCAAGTCTAAGAGAAGTTGCCATGGATCTTGGCCTATATGGATCTTGAATTAAATATTGCTGTTCGGCTGTTCGCTAAGGGGCCGAACTTTAATGGCTGCGATGCGTTTCCTTGCTTCGGCCAGGTCAAACTTCAATTGGCGCTGGAGCCAGCTTTCAGCACCGCCGCCAAATACCAGATCAAGCCGGATGGCCATCTCTGGAGAAATTCCGGATTTGCCCGTTAATAAATTGGTGAGCGCCTGTCGGCTGACCCCTAAAATTTCAGCCCCAGCCGTCACGGACAGGCCGCTGCGTTCCAGGCATTCCTGCCGCACGAGAACGCCGGGGTGAAGCTCTTCGACGGACATAGCGTATCCTCCCGCTTCCTTACGTCAGGATGACATAGTCAAGCGTCAAGCGACACTTGTCAATGCGCGCTCGGCGCAGGAGGCAGGTAGGCTTCCCTGATTCGTGATTTTTCACGAAAAATCTATGCATCTTGTCAGGATTTCTCGCCACAGACTCGCCACAAGCTCAAAACGACCGTCGCGGACAATGGCGGATTTCCGCGGTTTTTTACGGGTGGCATTTTGTGGCAAAAACGACCCCGAAGGGTCGTTTTGTTTCCAGAATATTCAGCTAAGTCATTGATTTTAAAATGGTCGGAGTGACAGGATTTGAACCTGCGGCCCCTTGCACCCCATGCAATAAAAAATCATTTATTTATTTAGCTTTAGATTGCACTCGCCACAGATTTGCCACAAGAAATTAGAGTAGCCCACTCAACATGCCTTCTTGTTTGGCAGAAGCACCTGTCCCGTCGTCCAGCAAGTGACCATAGACATTCAGTGTGGTCTCAATATTAGTGTGTCCCATCAACTTCTGGATTTTTTTAAGGTTGACGTTCTTCTCAATCAGCATAGACGCATAGAAGTGCCTGAGATCGTACGGTCTATATTTCGAGCGCGTGACTAGCGTTCCGTCTTTCTGTTTTTCCTCGACTACAAGTCCTGCTTTTTCACAAGCAACATCAAATCCGCGTCTTTGCCACAGCCGCCTGTCCTGCCACTGCCCGGTTTTATCTGGAAAGATCAGGTCGTAATCGTTAGGTGCGGCTAGGTTTTCGGCATAATGCTGCACTAGCTCTAATGTACCTGAACTTAGCTCAATAAATCGTCTGCCTGCTGGTGTCTTGGTGACGGATATTTTGCTGCCGTCACCCTCTATGGCGCGATCTACCTGAATGCCATGAGCCGTGAGAGCGGAACACGCGGCGGCGAGATATTCCTGGGGTCTCATACCTGAATCAACCGCCAGATATAGCATGGGGCGGTATCGCTGCCAGGCTTTGGCAATGGTCTGGTTTTTGGCGTTGCTGAGAGTGTCGGCGGCCTTCAAAAGCTCAACAATGTCTTTCTTGCTGGGTATGACCGCAGGAGCGTCATATCTGGATTCACTTCTGATGCTGACCCCCGCTGCGCAATTATTAGGCGTGTATCCGCGTATGGACATTTCTTTCATTACCGACTGGAGGGATGAAAGCACCTTGCCCGCCAGTGCGCGGCTGACATCACTTCTGAGCAGCCAAGACCTGAATTCTACAATATCAGGTGGCGTGAGTTCATGGAGAGGCTTTTGCCAAGAGTAATTGGTGATGAACTTGGCGCGATATTGATAATTTTCTAATGTGTAGCGGGTGACGGGCTCGCGACCATTCAACCCTTCTTTCTCACATACGTTCAGCCATTTTTGCACGGCCTGTTCTACGGTGTTTATCTCAGAGCTTGACTTGCCCGAGGAAAGGCGTGATGCAGCGTCTTCTCTAAAGGCAAGAGCTTCTTTTCTGGTGTTAAAAGTTTTATAGGAATAGCCTGTGCGGGATGACTTGTCCGCGTAGCGGACTTGGTAGGTTGTTCCCTTGGCTCCTGTTCTCTTTCTGATGTCGGACATGATTCTGCATATCGCATTTATCCCTTGCGGTCAAACGCTCCTTTAAGGCTTTTCGCATTTATATGTGCGTTGTTTTGAGCGTCAACCTGGCAGGTGTTGTAAATCTCTACCAGCAGGTTCTTATCAATTTTCAGTCGTCCATCGATGGGGTCAACGAAGAACGGCAGCTTACGTTTTCCATGCGCGTCCGGGTCTGCTGCGCGCTTGATTTGTCTTTGGGTGAGCTCAATTCCGTTTTCGGCCAGTACGCTTCTGGCTTGCTCTATATTCACGTAGCGAGGAAACTCCATGGCAATATTCCCCTTCCAATATTTTTCCCTTAAATCTTGTAGTCATCAGCCGCACTGCGGTATGGCCCGTTACTGTGCAGCTTGTTGACCTGCTGTCCAAGCCTGTTGCGTGGCACCACCTCTTCGCCAAACTCATTTACAGGGTTTACATAGATTGTGGTGTTTTTAAAGTGCTTGACGTTGTAGTCATCTTCCAGCTCTTTGAGCGCTTCAAACAAGGCCTGGCGCAACTGGGCTATCGTCATCTCTCCTCTGATTATAATTTGCATTCTGCGTAAGTCTCTTCGTGCTGTATAAAATGTATTGTTATTTATATCTTTATGATGGGGTTATATCGGTTTATAAATTCTTAATTTTTACACTCTATAGTTGTATATTTTGCCCGGCGATTCCCTGATGATCTGCGCCAATCCATAGCGATCCGAATGCGTCTCAAGAGGAATGCGCGAGGAGTGCACCTGATAGACATCGGGTAGGCTGAAAACCATGCTCCATAGAGGAGGTTTGCCATGGTTGCCTACTACTCGACGAGGGATTTATGCGAGCGGTTTCGATGCTCAAGCCGCACGCT
>RCUL01000493.1_pt1 | contig 19785 bp, 19 predicted proteins | sample 2167521 | NCBI WGS metagenome assembly RCUL01 (sample SAMN09932745, study PRJNA488358) | compost metagenome | feature: garden; material: soil; isolation source: compost soil in acetic acid-enriched culture | place: Germany: Experimental Botanical Garden Goettingen | collected 2016-01-27
GGAACCCGTCTGGACCCTGATCCTGAGCACCTTCTTCTATGACGAGCCGCTGGGCGCCGCCAAGCTGACTGGCGTCGGCCTGGTGCTGGGGGCACTGGTGCTCTACCAGCTCCCACTGCTGCTGCGCAGTCGCAAATTCAAATCGTCCAACGAATAAAAAGCTGCACCCCGGCAAGAACGGGTGGTTATCAGCCATAAAAACGGGCCTGCACTTGCAGGCCCGTTCTTTTTGGCAGGGAACCGTCCCATGGTCGCGCCTCCATCAGGTCATGGGCATCCATGACTTCGACGACAGAGTGGTGGTGGCTCAGGTTGCGGGGGATTGAGCGACGAGGCCATGCCGTTGAGCGTCCTGGGGATATGACATAAAAAAGCCCCCGCATTGCGAGGGCTGGTGCATCGGAGACGGGGATCACTCGATGTTTTGAATTTGATTACAAAGTAAAAATTCAATTTCATTGAAAATCAATGGCATGTGGTCTTTTTTGTTGTTTTTATAGAAAAAACTACCCAAGGTACTACCCAGGCCATGGCTGTAGCCCTTTTTCACATTGATCACCATCTATTTGTAGCCTGTCGTGTCTTGCTAGGCCGTGCAGTTACTGAATATAGCCTGTTCATTTTGTCGAATAAAATTCGATTGTATTTGGTGCTAGTTAGCCAGAAAAGTACCATTGCAGCATCAATGAGTCGGCTTGTAGTACTACTGCGAGGCAACAATATGAAAGAGAAAATCCGCATCCTTTCTGGAAATTTTAACCCCCGCGGTAAAGTGGCTGTGATCAACACCCATAAAGGTGACCGAGTTCTGTATCCAGACGGGCTTGTCAAAAAGGGGTGGGTTGGCGCATATGGCCGTGTATTCTGGCTTTGGCATCCGGCAGATAAAGTTCACAGTTCCCATGGCGGATTTGATGAACAAGGCAAGGGTCACAACAGTTGGGACATTGCCGTGAATTACGAGGCTCTGCGCTAATGGGCATCTCCAGACTGATCCGATGCTACCACGTCATCCTGAACCATCCCCACGCTGGCTAAGTAGAGGTGGGAAAAGTGGGAAACCGGGAAAACTGGGTCTGGATGTGAGGTTGCAATGGTTGGCGCTTATGTTTTGTCTCTGGCCAGGCTTCATTTCACTTGGTTGACTACAGAGTTAAACGCCGCGCTCTGGTACTGAGTCCATCCAGAATCGAGTCCGCAATCTGGACGGGAAATGTATCTGGTAACTGCTGACGGACGGCCGAGATCACTTCATCCAGACTACTTGCCATTTCGTTTAGGATCATTTCCATTTGCACCTTTTCAAATCCAACTGCTTTGGCAGTTTGATAGAAATGGCGAGGAAATATCTGCTCTATCGCATATTTCTTGCCCTTGGTCGCGGTCAGGCCCATGGCCAGCTTTGCATCGCGTGGGTGTAGACCTCGACCACCAAATGCGGGATACATGGAGAGGATGTCGTAAAATGGTGTCAGGCGAAAACGCCCTTCTGGTTCGATAAAGACCGAGAAGTTCTTTGCATGGCCATCGGTGGCCGCCAGCAGCCAGAACAGGACCTGAGATTTCATGAACAGGTAGCGATCCTGTTCTGGTGTCGCAGAGCCCAGCAAGGTTTTCATGATGTCAGTGATCCCCGGTCCTCCATGGCTCTCGTATTTCCGTGCTGACGGAACATTCAATACCTGACAGAAATCTTCTTGGGGAAGGCGCATGATCCAACTGCGATCGGCAGCGTAACGTCTGTCGAAGCGTTCCACAGCCAGTGCTTTGACCTGACCAACCTGCATCATGAAGCAGTGAGGAACGGGTAGACCAAACTCCTTGGCAATCAGAGTGCAGAGATATTCGTTTTCTACGCTCTGGGAGAGGTCTATCGAGTAGGAGTGGCTTTCAATCTTGCCGATAGGGAGTTTGATAATGTGGGTTGTCGGCGTTGCGTTGAGTGGCAAGTACCAACGGCCATCGATATAGAGCAGCGCAGTCTTTTCTTGCGCCCCGGCGATAGAGATCCGGAACTCCTCTTGCTCCCTGACCATCCCCAAAGGGATTCCTGATTTGTAGCTGGTCAGGATCTGCTCGAGCTCGTCATCGGAAAGTGCCTTGTAGTCGATTCGCCTGACATCTGGAACGTCGTGCCCTTCGGTAACCAGCTGTAATGCCCCTACGCTATCCTGGCCAATGCAACTGAGCAGATCGAAGGGCTGGGTTGATGCCGCTTGATAGCGTGCTACAACCCTGTTCCTCACCTCTGTATTATCTGGCAGCAGGTTGTCGAAGAAGTTATATGCTTCATCACCTCTATACGCTTGATGGCGTAATGGCATGGAGAGCGAGATAGGACGGCAGCCCGGTTGTGCTAGCCATGACTCATGGTACTGAAAATGATGGGCACCGCTGGTTGCTTTGGCGAATGTGCCCACCCGATAGCCATTCATGTAGACAGCCAGATTGGCCATTACCACTCCTCCTTCCAGCCCGATGCCGGACTATCGGATGACTGATTTCGGGGCTGGATATCGAGCGACAGCTCGAGCGCTGCGAGGATCTTGAACAGGGTCTCTAGCTTGGTGGACTCAGGGTTGAGCTCGAAGCTGGAGACTGTGTCTTGCCTAATCCCCACTTTCTCGGCCACTTTTCCCTGAGAGAGCTTTTGAGAAAGCCTGGCATCCTTGATACAGGCGCTCAGCTGCTTAGCGCTGGTTACTTTCATGATTCGATTACCTGGTCGCGTGCATTCTTCCAATTTACACGCTACGACAGGTATATCAATGCTTACCTGCTATAGAGGGTAAACATCATTTACACGTCAAACTCGGTATCTAAGATTTCTTCCCCATCGTTTATAGTGTAGCTTTTTATTCTAATTCAACTATTTAGCTGTTTTAATCGATACAAAAATTTTTGATTGGAGTCACCACGTTATGACAAAGCTTCCATTTTTCCTAAGCTTAATCGAAGCATTTCGCCCCTGTTTTTGATGCGATATCAGTTTTTTTTCGGCCAATTCAATGTCATCAGGATGCAGTTCATCTAAAGTGACACTAGGTGCATTTTTTAATGCTAATCGCTGCTGAGCATTCAAGGTGACGTTAAACTGAACTCGTTTCTTTTGAAATGAATCAATGTGATGGCTCATATGTTCTATAATTTTCACATACCCTTTTTTAATACGATCGCTTTTTGTAACATATGGTTCATTTTTTTCATTTTCTCCAGATTTAAATCTATCATTAAGATAAATAGCAAGGAGGTCAGCTTCGGTATTTATATTTGTATGTTTTCTTTTATTCCACGTAAAGTAATGAATGCCTGATTTATTATTAGATCGGAGGCTCGTCTTTTGTAGAAGACATAATCCTGATAAAAGATTTAAGGCTTCCTTGAACGTTAATACTTTGGGTTCTTTTGCACTGCTAAGTAATTGCCGCTCACCATAACTTGGTACGGGCAAAGTCTCATAACCAAATGCATGATTTATTTCCTCTGGTGTGGATGCAAGTATTTTATGAGAATTTGAATTTTTATACTGTGCAAAAGATGCATGAGCACGAAGTGCAGCTATTACTATCTCCAAATCATTCGGTGAGATAGGGTCTCGCAAGTTAATAGATAAATTCAAATCAGTTATAATTTCCACCTCATCAATATCTTCTGCTTGTTCCATCATTAATTTAATATCGAGTTTTTTACTATCAAGAGGATCACTAATATCAAATTGGATTTTGTTTGAATCCTTACTGACGGCGTCAAGTGGGATCTTGAGTTTTTCGGTAGAACTATATATTTCAAAAAAAGGCCCATGTGAGTATGGTTTTATTATATTTATAGGTACTGGGTGGGTTGAAATTACAGTCATGTAGTTTCCTGCTTCACAAAACGATAAATTATCTTTTACCTTTTCTCTTCTACGCTTTATTCCATAATTTTTTTGGTGATAAAAACCATATAGTTCTACGTATTCAATCCACTCTAACAGCAGCTCAGGAGGATATTTATGAGGTATGACAGTATTGAATTCTTTGTATTCCATAAATATTTCAGATGATATTCCTTTAAGCGCAACTATTGTTTCGTTTTTGGTTTCGTAATTGTCCTCTGCAATCTCTTTGATCAATGGGAAAAGATATTCACTCCATTCGGAAGCGCCTCTTTCCTCGACTACGTGGTTAACCAAAGCTCTTTTATAAAGATAAGTGTTTTCGCTCTCCTCTGAGAATCCTGCAGAGGAAAATTTATTAGAGATACTTATGTAGAGTTCAACTATACGAAGATACTCCTCCGGGTATTGTTTAATTACAGATATTTTATATATCTCCTGAGCTACTATATTCCTCACTTCCGCAAGTGCGCTCAGATTGCGTTCTTCTCTCATATTATTCATCAGCTTATGCCTATAGGGTATCGAACATCGCACTAAATTCTAAGTGAATCAACTAACCAATAAAACACTTTTTTTTCATGCAAAAAAAGTAGTTTATTTCTGTTGGATCATCCTTAAAGTGAGGTTTAGTGGTAGGGGCTACAGGCAAGTTCGCCATAGCTAACCACTATAAAAATGACTTTTTGAAACTAAATTGGAGAAGGCTATGAGTAACAACGTAGGTATTCATATATTCACAGATGAGTCGTTAGCTCGCCATGACTATGAGCTGGCGTTAAAAGTGAACCAGGCCACTACAGCCCATGTCACTAGAGCAATGGCCAAAATGAATACTCCTCAGCAACTGCGTGCTCTCAGTGCTGTTGGGCGCGCTGAATTGATGTTTAACGATGAAACGCTGTTTAAGATCATTGGCTCTGTTGAAAATTAAGGAGGCTTTAGGGACGGTGCGAACAACTACCTCATGAAAAATTAAAATCTTATCCATTTAATATCAATAGGTTATAAGTTGGCGCTTTTTACGATATGACTTGTTCGCATCTTTCTTAGTCTCAGTGATCTCTGTGAGATGACTGGGACTACTATTATGTATCCCACAGAAATTTATTTGGTATCACCATAAGCTGATTTGTAGGGAGCTACAACAGGCGTTATTGCACATCTCTTTTCTTAATAGAGTTTTTATTTAATATTTTTTGACTAGGGACGTTGATATACATCAGCGACATGATATACCTATTCCTGCAAGCATTGATTCTCATTTTGGCAATAGAGGGATATTTATATCCACAGTGACAAAGAGTAACGGGATAGGTGTTTATTAAATATATATACGATTTATGGTATCCCGATAATCTACTCTGCTTAACAGAAGTAAAAGAAACAGCCAAAGAATCTCGATGATTGAGCATGTCTTGTCTGGTCGAACAATTTATGAAGGACATTACCGTCAGGTTTCATATTTGGTTCAGCTATTTTGTCATTCGATACAGGATTACTGGTTGGTATGGTGCCGCATTCCTAAGTTTTTGTACGTAACTTCCAGTAACCTGCTGCGTCGCAGTTTGGCTGCTGACCTGTTCGGTGAGTCGAAAGATGGCTCGTCTCAAAGCCCGGCTTTGTGGCTTTCCTACTTTGGCTTCCATCCAGTAAATCGGGAATCGTTGCCAACTTTGCTTAAATACTCAAAGACAACTCAAAAGCTACCTATTGGTGAAGGTGCGGATTTGAAGTTTATATTCTCAGATCAAAAGGCTACCGAAAGGTCGTGTTTTGATGCTGCGCGGTAGTTCCAAAAAGGTATACCCCATAAAAACCACTCGACGCCCTCTCGAAAGTAACATTGAAACCACTTATATTGAACCAATTATTGGGAACCAGTTTAAACAGACCAATGGAGGTTTCAATGTTCATACGGGCGTATTTACGTGCATCGACAGTGGAGCAGGATGCTGAGCGGGCACGAGAGCTGCTGATTGGTTTTGCTGCAGAGCATGGCCATCAGATAGCCAGTTTCTATGTGGAGAATGAGTCTGGTGCAACGTTGGACAGGCCTGAGCTTATGCGGCTGATCCGCGACGCTGCAGATCGTGACATTGTGCTGGTAGAACAGATTGATCGTCTGGCCCGTCTCAATCAGACGGATTGGCAAACATTGAAGCAGTTGCTGGCTCAGAAACAGCTCTCAATCGTTTCTCCGGAGCTTCCGACTTCCTGGGTGGCGTTACAGGGGGACAGCCGCTCCGAGTTCACCAGCGCCATCTTGCAGGCTGTAAATGGCATGCTGCTGGATATGCTGGCAGCCGTCGCTCGCAAAGACTACGAAGATCGCCGACGCAGGCAACAGCAGGGTATTGCCAAGGCTAGGGATGAGGGGAAATATCGCGGTCGCCAGAAAGATGAAAAGAAGCGTCAGCACATCGCACAGTTGTTGAGCACCGGACACAGCTACTCGGTGATCCAGGAAATGTTGGGCTGCTCCCGCCATCTGATTTCGTGCGTGGCAAAAGAGGTCCGTTCAGCAAAATAGCGGGTCATTTATCCGAGGCACCCATGCGACGCTTCTCGATATACAGCCACGCAGCAAAGGCGCCAAACCCTATCAGGAATGAAAACAGGAGGATCAGGATGACGATGCTGTTCATGGTGATGGCCTCAGGTGTAGCGGATAAAGGATGCAATCAGGTGATCGTGTGACAAAATTCCATATCACCATGGACTCTGCTCATGAAAAAATCAACAACGTACTGAAAGTATTGAAATTTGTTCGTTCGCGACAAACATGATTGCGTGGAATCACGCTGGATGTGGAGCCATGGAATGAACACTGTCATTTCCAACCAATTCCCATCCAGTTTCTTTCCACATAACTATCTATCTGGAAAAGTGGTGCGAATTTTCCACATAGTGGAATGGCCGTTCAGAACGAGTTATGTGGAATCCTGATCGAAGACTTCCTATCTATCTGGAAATTTCGTGCCGTTTTTCTATCTGGAATATTGGTCGTCTTGTTTGAAGGGATGATGGACCTTGGTGTGCTGAAATATGGGGGGCGGATTCCTATCTATCTGGAATCTTGGTCTTTGCGTTCAGCGAGAGCCAAACCGGCTGACTTGCTATGGAACTAACTCAAGCTATGCCCTTTAACACGCATTCAGCGCAACATTAAGGCGTCATTGCCAGACGTTTCCTGGACCAGAAGGCCCGTCATCAAGAGCTGCTCCCCCATGTTGCTTTATGAGTCTGAAATCAACAAAACCCGGCTGATTTTATGAGAGAATCTTGAGCAATATTGTCCCCCGACCGGAAGAGTGCTCATGGCCGAGATCAACAAAGCAACCCTCACCGAAGCTGACATCATCTCCAAATACCTGCTGCCTGCTATCAAGGCGGCGGGGTGGGATGACTTGGCACAGGTCCGCCAAGAGGTGAAGCTGCGGGATGGCAAGGTGGTGGTGCGCGGCCAGATGGCGGCACGCAAAAAGGTCAAATCGGCCGATATCGTGCTCTATCACAAGATGGGCTTGCCACTGGCGGTGGTCGAGGCCAAAGCCAACAAGCATGACATTGGCAAGGGGATGCAGCAGGGGCTCGATTATGCCCGCCTGCTGGATGTGCCCTTCGTATTTGCCAGCAACGGCGATGGCTTCGTATTTCATGACAAGACCAATCCGGCCAAGCTGGAATCCGAGATCGCGCTGGAGGATTTCCCCAGCCCGGGCCAGCTTTGGGACAAACTCTGCGCTTGGAAGGGCTACACCCAGGCCCAACTGCCCGTTATCAGCCAGGACTACTACTCGGATGGCAGTGGCAAATCTCCCCGCTACTACCAGTTGCAAGCCATCAACAAGACCGTAGAAGCCATATCGAAAGGTGAGGATCGGGTATTGTTGGTGATGGCCACCGGCACTGGCAAGACCTACACCGCATTCCAGATCATCTGGCGTTTGTGGAAGGCGGGCGCCAAGAAGCGCATCCTGTTTCTGGCCGATCGCAACATTCTGGTCGATCAGACCAAGATCAATGACTTTCAGCCCTTTGGCTCGGCCATGACCAAGGTCACCGGGCGCACGATCGATCCCGCTTATGAGATCCACCTTGCCCTCTATCAGGCGCTCACCGGGCCGGAAGAGTCACAGAAAGCCTTTAAGCAGGTCTCTCCTGACTTCTTCGATCTCATCGTGGTAGATGAGTGCCATCGGGGCAGCGCCGCTGAAGACAGCGCCTGGCGCGAGATACTCGAGTACTTCTCATCGGCCACCCAGATTGGTCTCACCGCCACGCCCAAAGAGACCGAAACAGTCTCCAGCACCGATTACTTCGGTGACCCTGTTTATACCTACTCCCTCAAAGAGGGGATCGAAGATGGCTTTCTTGCCCCCTACAAGGTGGTGCGGGTCGATATCGATGTGGATCTGCAGGGGTGGCGTCCCACCAAAGGGCAGATGGACAAACAGGGCAACCTGATTGAAGACCGTATCTATAACCAGAAGGATTTCGACCGCACTCTGGTGATCGACGAGCGTACCCAGCTAGTGGCCGAGACCATCACCAACTACCTCAAGAAAACCGACCCGATGGCCAAGACCATCGTGTTCTGCAACGATATCGATCATGCCGACCGGATGCGACGGGCGCTGGCAAACCTCAACCCCGAGCAGATGCTGAAAGATGACCGCTATGTGATGAAAATCACCGGCGATGATGACCTTGGCAAGGCCCAGCTCGACAACTTCATCAACCCGAAAAAGCCCTATCCGGTCATCGCCACCACCTCCGAGCTGATGACCACTGGCGTCGATGCCAAGACCTGCAAGCTGGTGGTGCTGGATCAAAACATCCAGTCCATGACCAAGTTCAAGCAGATCATCGGCCGTGGCACCCGCATCGACGACAAGTACGGCAAGCTCTGGTTCACCATTCTCGACTTCAAGAAGGCCACCGAGCTGTTTGCCGATCCTCGTTTCGACGGCGAGCCGGAGCGCGTCATGGTGGTCAAACCGGTAGACATCAACAATCCGGATGAAGGCCTGGGCGATATCATCGACGGCGCCGATCCGCTGCCAGCCGATGAACCCGGCGATAATGACGATCCGTTTGCCCCCGGGGTAGATGAACAACCCGGCAGCTACACAACCGGTAGTGATGGTGTCCAGAGTAGCGCAGGGGGGCAGGGCGCAGGCCCGCTGGGTGGTCCAACGCCCGGAGTCAGCAAGTATTATGTCAACGGCGTGGCGGTCAGCGTCATCGCCGAGCGGGTGCAGTATTACGATGCCGATGGCAAGTTGGTGACCGAATCCTTCAAGGACTACACCAAAAAGACCCTGCTCAAGGAGTTTGCCACCCTCGATGCCTTCACCAAACGCTGGCAAGCCGCCGAACGCAAGCAAGCCATCATGGATGAGCTGGCGCAGGCGGGCGTGCTGTGGGAGGTGCTGCAAGAAGAGGTGGGCAAGGATCTCGACCCGTTCGACCTTATCTGCCATGTGGTATACGATCAGCCGCCGCTGACCCGCCGCGAGCGGGCCAACAACGTCAAAAAGCGCAACTACTTCACCAAGTACAACGACACTGCCCAGCAGGTGCTCACCAGCCTGCTCGACAAGTATGCTGATCAGGGTGTGACCGAGATTGAGACCAAGGATGCGCTAAAAGTGGCCCCCTTTACCGAGTTGGGTCGCCCGCTGGAGTTGGCCAAGAAAGGTTTTGGTGGCCCCAAACAGTTCGAGCAGGCTATCACCGAACTGGAGCAAGAAATTTATCGCGAGCAACAGAGCGCCTGACGCCAAGGCTGCAACCGAACCACAGTGCGGCCATGGCAATCATGGCCGCTTGTTTTATCGATCTTCCTGACGCATTCGCCCCTGTATTCGTCACCATTTTTGTAAAAAGCAGAGAATCCCATGTCATCCATCAGCTCAGTCATCAAATCCATTCAGGACATCATGCGCAAGGACGCCGGTATCGACGGCGATGCCCAGCGCCTCGGCCAGCTCTCCTGGCTGCTGTTTTTGAAAGTGTTCGACGCCCAGGAAGAGGAGCTGGAGTTTGAGCAGGATAACTATCGCTGCCCCATCCCAGAGCGCTTCCTTTGGCGCAACTGGGCGGCCGATAGTGAAGGGCTGACAGGCGATGCTCTACTTGATTTCGTCAACAACGATCTGTTCGACAGCTTGAAAAACCAGCCTGCCAATATCGATCTCAACCCCCGTGGCTATGTGGTGAAAGAGGCGTTCAGCGATGCCTTCAACTACATGAAGAACGGCACCCTGCTCAAGCAGGTGATCAACAAGCTCAACGAGATCGACTTTACCGACAGTAGCGAGCGCCACCTGTTTGGCGACATCTACGAGCAGATCCTGCGCGACCTGCAAAGCGCCGGTAACGCGGGCGAGTTCTACACCCCCCGCGCCGTCACCCGCTTTATGGTCAACCGCATCGACCCCAAGCTAGGCGAGCGGATCATGGACCCGGCCTGCGGCACCGGCGGCTTTCTCGCCTGCGCCTTCGATCATGTCAAAGAGCACTATGTCGAGACCTCAGCCGACCATCAGATCCTGCAGCAGCAGATCCTGGGGGTCGAGAAGAAGCAGCTGCCGCACCTCCTTTGCACTACCAATATGCTGCTCCACGGCATCGAGGTGCCGGTGCAAATTCGCCACGGCAACACCCTCGACAAGCCGCTGTCGAGCTGGGATAGCGATATCGATGTGATCCTCACCAACCCGCCCTTTGGCGGCACCGAAGAGGATGGCATCGAGCAGAACTTCCCGGCCGATCTGCGCACCCGCGAAACCGCCGATCTATTCCTGCAGCTGATTATCGAAGTCCTGAAAAAGGGTGGTCGTGCCGCAGTGGTGCTGCCCGATGGCACCCTATTTGGCGAAGGGGTCAAAACCAAGATCAAGCAACTGCTCACCAGCGAGTGCAACCTGCACACCATAGTGCGGCTGCCCAACGGCGTGTTTGCCCCCTATACCGGCATCAAGACCAATATCCTCTTCTTCACCAAGGGTCAGCCCACCCAGGATGTCTGGTTCTACGAGCACCCCTATCCGGCTGGGGTGAAGAGTTACAGCAAGACCAAGCCGATGAAGTTTGAGGAGTTCGAAGCCGAGATTGCCTGGTGGGGGGATGAGGCGGACGGCTTTGCTGCCCGGGTAGAGAACGAGCAAGCGTGGAAGGTAAGCATCGAGACCATTATCGAGCGTAACTTTAACCTCGATATCAAAAACCCCCATGTCGGTGAGCAGATAAGCCATGACCCCGACGAGCTGCTGGCGCGCTATGCCACAGAGCAGGCTGAAATCCAGACCCTGCGTGACCAGCTAAAAGCCATTCTGGGTGACGCCTTGGGCAAAGGTGCGGCCAAGCAAGGGGAGCAGGCATAATGGCGATCGAGAATCTGATTACCGACCATCTGGATCTCTGGACTACGGCGGTGCGCCCCAAAAGCAGTGCCGGGCGCGGCAGCAATAGCAAGCTGGAGCTCACCGGCATCAAAAAGCTGCGAGAGCTGATCCTGGAGTTGGCCGTGCGCGGCAAATTGGTGCCGCAAGACCCCAGCGATGAACCGGCCTCCGTACTGCTGGAGCGCATTGCCGCTGAAAAGGTGCTGCTAGTCAAAGAGGGCAAGATTAAAAAGCCCAAGGCCTTGCCGGAAATTAGTAAGGAAGATAAGCCATTCGAACTGCCGGAAGGGTGGGAATGGTCAATGCTTGCTGAGATCGCAGCGATCAATCCACGCAATGAAATCGATGATGCTGTTGACGCATCATTTGTACCCATGTCTTTAATCAGCACCGCATATAACGGGCAGCATGAATTTGAAGCAAGGAAGTGGGGCGAGATAAAGAAAGGCTTCACCCACTTTGCTAATGGGGATATTGGTATAGCAAAAATAACACCATGCTTTGAGAATAGTAAGGCTGCCATTTTCAGTGGCTTAATTAATGGGGTTGGCGCAGGAACGACAGAACTCCATATAGCTAGGCCATATACAGATTATGTTTCAGCATTATTTATATTATTAAATATAAAGTCACCTATATATCTCAAAAAAGGTGAGGCAGGAATGACCGGAACCGCAGGTCAAAAGCGGCTTGCCAAGGATTTTTTCTCATTATATCCATTGCCAATTCCACCATTTGCAGAACAGCACCGCATCGTTGCCAAAGTGGATGAGTTAATGGCTCTCTGCGACCGGCTGGAGCTGCTCAGTGAATCGCAGTCGGCGGCCCATCAGACGCTGGTGGAAGCCCTGCTGGCGACCCTGACCGACAGCACCGACGCCGATGAGCTGGCGCAAAACTGGGCGCGGCTAAGCACTCACTTCGATACCCTCTTTACCACCGAGGCCAGCATCGACGCCTTGAAACAGACCATCCTGCAACTGGCTGTGATGGGCAAGCTGGTACCGCAAGACCCGAGCGATGAACCCGCCTCCGCCCTGTTGGAGCGTATCGCTGCCGAAAAAGCGCAACTGGTCAAAGAGAAGAAGATTAAAAAAGAGAAACCGCTACCCGCCATCAGCGAGGATGAAAAACCATTCGAGTTACCTACTGGGTGGGAGTGGTGTCGTATTGGCGATTTCTCAAAATTAATATCTGGCAAGGGCTTTAAGAAATCTGAATACAGTGAAAAAGGCGTGCGGCTATTTCAGATAGCTAATGTAAGTCTTGGCTATACTAAGTGGGAAGTCGAAAATTTCATGCCAATGGATTACTTAGACCTTTATCCTGAATTGAAATTATCTTCCGGAGATGTACTAATTGCACTCAATAGGCCGTTATTAAATAAGAGGATGAAGATCTGTATCCTATCGGCCAATGATATACCTGCTATTCTGTACCAGCGAGTTGGCAAGTTTGAGTTTGATATCGAAAAAATCAACGCAAAGTATCTTTACTATTTTATGCAGTCTTCATTTTTTATAGAGCATTTACATGAGAGTTTACAAGGTTCTGATCAACCATTTATCAACCAATCCCAGTTGGTCAGGTTTTTATTTCCCTACCCACCACTTGATGAGCAGATAAGGATTATTAATAAAATCGATGAATTAATGGCCTTGTGTGAACAACTTAAAGCCCGCCAGCAAACCAGCCAGCAGACCCAGCTTGCTTTGGCCGAGTCGCTGGTGGAAGGAGCCCTTGCCTGATGCCCTACGCTCGCCCCTGGCTTAGCTATCAACAGCAACTGGATCAGCTGATTGAGCGCGGTATTACGGTCACCGACCGGGATGCCGCACTGAGCTATCTGGAGCGGATTGGCTATTACCGTTTAAGCGGCTACTGGTACCCCTTTCGCCGCTTTGAGCCTGCGGCTGAGGGTGAAAGCAAACGGGAGACCCGGGCAACCGACCAGTTTTGCCAAGGTACCCATCTGCTTGATGCGGTGGAGCTCTATCTGTTCGACAAGAAGCTGCGCCTGATGGTACTGGATGCGCTGGAGCGGATCGAGGTGGCATTGCGGGTCGATCTTGCCTATCTCCTTGGCAAGCGAAATACCTTTGCTCACCTCGATCGCAGCTACTTCCACCCCAGCTTTATCCGGCAGCCAGCATTCAGGGGAAGTCACCAGACCCGCTTTGAGGCGTGGATGGAGAAATACCGGGGGTTGGTAAAGCGCTCCAAAGAGGATTTTGTGCGCCACTACCATCAGCGCCATGGCGAAGAGCTGCCGATCTGGGTGGCGGTGGAAGTGTTTGATTTTGGCGCTATCTCGCAGTTGATCGGCATGATGAAGGTATCGGATCAGCAGCATATCGCCAGCAAATACGGTCTGGACTGGCAGGTGTTTGCCAGCTGGATTTACGGTCTAAGTTACCTGCGCAATATCTGCGCCCATCATAGTCGCCTCTGGAACCGCAACGTGACGACGCAGGTGAAGTTGCCCAAGCCAAGAGAGGTGCAATGGTGCGATTTCCTGGCAAAAGACGATGAGCGGCTCGCCAAGCCATTCGTGTTGCTGGCCATCACGCGGCATCTACTCAAGGTAATTTGCCCTAATACCCAGTGGCATCTGCGCCTGCGGGATCATCTGCTGACGTTCCCCACGCAAAAGTCGGTGCGCAAGCTGGGGTTGGCAAATATGGGGTACATAGAGAACTGGCAGGAGTGGTGGTAAATCCACCAAATAAGAACCCCAGCGTAAGTTGCGAAGCAACCAAGAGGCCGGGGTCGTGTTGCGAAGAAGAATAGGGGGGAACCTCCATTCAGTCAAACTTTTTTACCCCATTTTGTGACGGATAGAGTGGTAGTCGAGTGGGTATTAAAGCAGGATCTCGAAGGCTCTTTAGTTACGTGAGAGCCTGCTTGAAATATCAACATTACAAGGAGTTGCGATGCTACATGCAATCCTGCATGGCAAGGCTGGGCGCATCGAGCGGGAAGGGGAATCCCTGCGCTGGCGCGACCTGTTTAAAGGCAGCGAAGATCTGCTGACCGCCACTTTCTTTGGCCGTCTGTCCCACCTCTCGGACGGTGCTCTGGGGGCTGTGCTGCGCTTTCTACTCGGTGACAATCCGCTAGACCCGGCCACCTTTCAACGGCTGGAGCTATGGCCAAAACTAGCATCGCTGCAGGATCGCCGTTATGTCGAGCCCGATGTGCTGCTCCACTTTGACGATGCTCTGGTGATTATCGAGGTGAAGCCCCCGTTCGGTGGCGACCAGTATCGGGAGCAGTGGCTGGCCCAGGTCAAGGCTGTGGTCAGCGAAGCCGAGTTTGATGACTATGAAGATCGGCTCTATTACGTGGCTCTCGGTAATATCCCTGTCGCTCCGCTGTCTCCCCCAGATCTGCCCGAACGCTTTGTCCAGATGACCTTGCGTGAATGGGAGCCACTGCGCCGCTATCTGCAAACTGCCTCCGAGTTTGAATCCTGCCGACAGGATCGCGCCATTCGCGATGAGTGGCTGCAGGCGTTTGAGCTGTTTGGCATGGCTCCGGTGGTACCTGAATGGGCGCCGTTGTTTGCCTACGCAAGGCGGCTGGATCTGGATTGCGGGGTGATGTCAGAGCGGGAAACTCCCCCACCGGCTGAGCAGACGGGTTGGGCAGCTCTGCTCGACTATGCCGGGACATTGCACCTATCTCGCCCCGATTTCTCCTTTTTGAATCACTGACTTTGGCTAAGGATGCCGTCATGCCACACGATCTTGAACAGACCAACCAGCTGGTTACCCAACTGCAACAAGCCCACCGACTCGCCGCCGGTTTCTACCAGCGTATCCTCCCGCTATTCGATCAGATCGCCAGTCAGGCGCTGGACGCCGAGTTCTGGTATTGGGAGCCCAGCGAAAACAGCCGCCCCTGCCGCTCGGGAACCCGCCCATCCAGCAGCTGGGCATGGGACTATCTGCCACTGTTTGCATCTAACCATTGTTACCGTGATTGGGATAGCGATACGGCTGCAAAGGACGATATCACTCTGGCTTTCCGCCTTTATATTGATAGCGATTTTCGCCATACCTCAGCGCGGCGTGCAGGGGTAAAAGGCCAGCCAGATCCTTTGCAACTCGATGGGCAGGCCATCGTGGAAGTGAGCCTGTTCCGTTGTCTGGAAGATAGCGACAAGCATTTCGATGAGCTGTGGCGCCCGGTGCCTTGGCCCCTTCCTCAACCGGATTGGAAGCAAAGTGAGGAGTGCAGCCAGCTCGCCTTTTGCTCCAACCATGTGCCGCTCGCTCAGCTGCTTGCCGATCCTGATGGCATTGGCCGTTGGATCGAAGAGATGAGCCATCGTTGATCCTATGGTTGGCTTGGGATAGCCAACCTGGTGGAGCCAGATGAGTTAACTGGAGGTCTCCTGCAAAAATTTCACATGTGAAATTTTTTCCATTTCATCTGGCTCAACCAACCCCCCTTCCTGTTTCCATCTTAAATTTCACATCTGAAAAATTTTCCAGAAAACGCTGTAAGTGCCCAAAACGGGCAGTTACAGAGGCGAGGCTGAACGAGTCTGCATCTTATGATCGCTCATGACACATCACGATGTTATGGGAGGACATATGAATGCTCATTTTCAGTTCACAACCGACAATCTTCTTACCTATGAGGAAGTTTGCGCGGTCACTCGACTGTCTCAGCCGACATTGCGCCGATATGTAAAAGCTGGGCGCTTTCCCCACCCGATCAAACCCAATCCAGCTGGAAAGGCTGTGCGATTCCGAGCCGCCGATGTGCGTCGCTGGATGGCTGAGCTGTGATAGGGAGGCGGGATGGAGTTTCGATTGACGGATGATGGATTGGAGTGCCTGGACCGGGACCGATGGTTGCGTGTTGGTAGTTGGATCCGGGTGTCGGCCAGAACACGGGACGCCTCATATCAAAGGGGATTTGGCGCCTTGATCCAGTGGCGAAATCTGGATGGTGTGGTGCAGCAGGAAGTGATTTTCAACCGAGTGCTCTATGGGGAGCAGTCGCGACAAATCCGCGAAAAACTGGTCGATGCGGGTTATTGGTTGGAACCATATCCACAGAGCTGGCCTCGCCTGCAGCTCTATTTGATTCGAGAAATGGCAAAGGCACCCACCGGTATCTGTGTGGAACGCACAGGGTGGCATGAACGGGTATTTGTCACACCGGATTGGTCTGTGGGTTCGGCTGGGGAACCCTATTTTTATGCTGGCCAGCTGGGTGACGTAAGGCCGCAATGTTCAGGTTCATTGGCTCAGTGGCAGGCAAATATCGGTGAACACTGTATCGGTAATCCGATGATGATTTTTGCTGTGGGCGTGGCCCTGATGGCTCCGCTTCTGTATCCCGCGGGTTTGGAAAGCGGCTTATTTCATCTGGTGGGCCATTCATCCACAGGGAAAACGACCCTGTTGGCGGTCGCCGCATCAGTCTATGCAGGGCATCAGTTTGTGAGAGGGTGGATTGCTACCGCCAATGGCCTAGCGGCAGTGGCCGCCGAACAGCATGACATGCTGCTGCCACTGGATGAGATCGGTATGGCTAAGCCTGAGGACGTGGATGTCATCATCTACCACCTTGTATCCGGGGCGAGCAAGCTGCGCGCCACGGAGAATGGTAGTCTCGCCAGATCAACCCATTGGCGCACACAGGCGTTGAGCTCTGGGGAGATATACCTGTCTGAGATTTTTGCATCGTTGGGCAAAAGGCCGTTGGCCGGTCAGCAGACCCGATTGATCGAGATTCCGACCTTTGGCAGGTATGGTGCATTTGATGAATTGCACAACCTTCAGAGCTCACAGCAGTTTGCCGATCACATAAAGCTTCAGACAGGCCAATATCACGGAAGCCTGTTTAAAGAGTGGATATATCTGCTGACATCCACCGATGAGTTGGCTCGCTATGTTTCAGGGGAGACCCAGCGACTCACCGATCTCTGGCGTACAAGTCAAATGTCCTCCCAGGTTGTCAGAGTGCTGAGGCGATTTGCGCTGGTTGCAACGGCCTTGGGGTTGGCATCACGCAATTATTTGGTGCCCTGGGAAGAGGAGGAATCCATCGCATCTGTACGAGCAGTGTGGCAGCAATGGCTGGCTGCCAGAGGCCATGTGATGAACCTGGAAGAGCATCAGGTGTTGGCTCGTTTGAAGGAGCTGTTACCGAAATGGGAGAGGGGATTGCAGGCATTAGATCAACATCGCACCGTTTCGTCGCTGGGATACACCCGCGAGGTCAGTGGCGAGCGGCAGTGGCTGATCGATAAAAATCAGTTTCTGCAGCAATTGGGTTTGCCTAGCCAGTACATGCGGGAGGTAATGCCGCTGCTGCAGCGAGAGTGGTTAGCTACCAATGAACCGGAACGGGCGACAGTGAAGATCATGATTCAAGGGAAATTCTATCGCTTCTTTGCCCTGTGGCCGGATCGCATTTATGCGGGAATACAGGAGTTGGACGGCGATGAATGAATGTTTCCCACTTTCCCATTTTTCCCAGCGCTGTTTTGAGGTGTCATACCATGGATAAATCTCTATTTGCGGCTCCGAATGATGAAAGGAGAGCTCAAGTGCTTCACTGCTCTGGCCAATGTGAGCGGTTGGTCCGAGAAGCGGATCGCCGAGCCATTACTGGCGTTACTCGAACGCTGTGGTGGAAGATGGAGAGGGAGGGGCTGGCGCCAAAGCGGGTGAGACTGAGCATCCATTGTGTTGCCTGGCGACTGTCTGATCTGCTTTGGTGGATTGAGCAACGCAAGGCTGCCTAGAGGTAGAGTTGAGCCCCTGTTATGGGGCTCTTGTATTAACTGACTTCATCAAGTTTGGCGCCAGTGTAGTTGACCGGGCCATTGACGATGGGGGCCAACCATTCACCGAGTTTTATGTGTGCCTCTGTGCGCTCTGCAAAGTAGGCATGGCGGTTGTAGATTTCATCAACACGACTCCCCGCTTGCTGGTTCAAACAGCGTTTGGCCAGGGCATCATCAAATCCCATTTTGCCGAGCATTGTCCTCGCGGTACCGCGCAGGTCATGAACGCGTCGTTTATCAAACGAGAAGAAGTTCTGTTCGAACAACTTTTTGATTGCATGATTCAGAGTGTTTTCGCAGACATGGGGTGTTCGAGCCTGCTTGCTGATCCTCCTGGCCGGGAAAACCCACTCACTGCCACAGCTACGAATTTTCAGCTCTTTCAGCCAGGACATGGCAGGTTCGCTGAGTGGAATGTCGATAGACTTGCGCTTTTTGGTGCGCTCTTTGGGGAGATGCCAAACCTTCTGCTCCAGATCAAACTCGCTCCATGGCGCAGCCAGCAGCTCCATTTTTCTTGTGCAGGTAGCGATCAGTAGGGCACTGGCCAGGTAGTTTTCACGACTGAACTGGGCCGGGATCGCACGAAGCTTGGTGAAAAACTCGATCACCTCCGGTTCTGTCATTGGATAGTTGGCGGCCCGCTCTGGCCCACCTGCATCTCTGGGGCGGAATGGACTGGCAGGATTAAAGCGAGTGACATCCAGCTTCATACCATGATCAAAGGTACGTTTGAGCATACGCATCACATCATTCGAAATGGTCGGCCTTGGTGGTTTCCCGCCATATCCGTTGGTGATATCGCGCAGGATTTCACTGATATCCAGCGGTCTGATTTTATCTAGTTCAAGATGACCGATGCGCCCGGCGATCTCGCGCTCATAGAGGCTGCGCTCTTTTTCATATGAGGCAATTTCGCGTTTGCGTAACTGGTGATAATCCTCAAAGAGGTCATTCAGTGTCTTGAACGGGTTCCTGTTGATCTTGAGGCGAACCTGAACCGGGTCAACACCATCGCGCTTGATGGCCAGCCGCAGCTTAGCCGCTTCGTCCCGGGCATCTGCCAGAGACCAATCGGATACCTGACCGATGGTGTACTCTCGCCGAAGTTTTGTCGTGGGCGTGGTGTAGCGCAGCATCCAATAAGCTTCCCCGCGAGCAGGGGTCATCAGGTATAGCCCGTTACCATCGGCGTGCCGTACGGCGGATTTTTCCTTGATCAGTTTTTTGACTGTTTTGTCGTACAGCTTGCCCATTTTCCTGCCTTAAAAAATTGGGGAGTACAATTTCGCTAGCAAAACTATAGCGAGATTGAACTCCCCAATCTACTACCCACCACCACCCAAACTAAAATGCGTTTGGATGAATGTTGTGATTTTCAAAACAAGAAAAGTATTTGATTTTAATATTATTTTTATCCTGCATGGATAAAGAAAACCATCATTCAATATTTTGAATTTGCTCGCGCATCTGCTCGATGAGGACCTTCAGTTCGACTGCGGACTGGGTCACTTCGGCGTTAATCGACTTTGAACCCAGCGTGTTCGACTCGCGGTTGAACTCCTGCATCATGAAGTCGAGACGACGACCGCAGGCCCCGCCCTTCTTCATGATCTTGATGGTTTCACTGATGTGCATCTCCAGGCGATCCAGCTCTTCGGCCACGTCGATCTTCTGGGCCA
>RCUL01000495.1_pt1 | contig 19774 bp, 19 predicted proteins | sample 2167521 | NCBI WGS metagenome assembly RCUL01 (sample SAMN09932745, study PRJNA488358) | compost metagenome | feature: garden; material: soil; isolation source: compost soil in acetic acid-enriched culture | place: Germany: Experimental Botanical Garden Goettingen | collected 2016-01-27
CCATCTGATTTATTGACGAAGAAGTAATAGGTGTGACAGCGCCATTGGGGATACATAGTGTACTGATCCAGGGCACTGAGGGATGATTTAGGAAACAACGTCATGGCAACCCACCGCAGTTGCTTGCTCTTCAATGCTGCCCATTCCACACGATGACATACCAAACACTTGTTCTCTTTATGGTTTTTACTACATAGTATGGTGAGTGTGGGCTTTTGATAGAGATGGAAAAGCTATGGTCGAAATACCGCTCGTGATGATATTTGTTGATATGGCAGAAAATGCCCTCAGCGAAATAGTGGATAATCCTGAGTATCGAGAGGAGTTGTTAACAGCCGCTCAGTCTATCGATGACTGGGTTCAAGAGAAGCTAGGGAAAACCAACAAACGAACCTTGCAAGAAAGCATCCAATTAGCGATGGATACCTCTATCGTGCGGGACAAGGAGACCATTTGCGCGATTATTGCCGTTGTCTCTACGCTGTACGCGACATCAAGCAGCCTGCGCGGAGCTGTTGTCGGCGGAACACTGCTGGCGCGTTTTGGTGAAGGTGTTTTTCCTCATATTAACAAACAAGAAATTCGGTTTGCTAAGCCAGTTAACGAAAAGCTTTATTCATATTTTTTCAAGCATAACAATGCATCGTATAAAACAGCATTAAAAGATTTTGATTTTAAAAAACATGCTGATTTTTCGAATATAGGTGTTGGTCAGAGTTCTTGGGGTGCTATCTCGTTGTTCAACGCGCGAGGAGTTATGGAAATATTACTTAATTATGGGCCGAAGATTTTAAAAGCAATAAAACGTTTCCTAATCTTCAATCCCACGTAAACTCGATTTGCTATCCCTCTGGTTGGAGAGACCAACGAAGAAGCCCACCGTACTGGTGAGCCTAGATAATCAAGCGCTTGAAGATTCGGTCCATCGTGGAATTTGAGTCAAAAGAGGCCGGGTTGGGCTCCGCGCTTCTTGCCGGAAGCAGGCCGCTTGCGAACAGGCGGAACAACCTCAGGACCATCGCTTAGAAGGCGGCTTGGAAGAGTTGCCACTGTTCTGTTTGAGGCGATCCTCCAGTTCGGCAATACGATCGAGGAGCTTGCCAATCAGTTCGTTGGCCTGCTCCAGGGTGGATGGTACGCCTGATGGAGGTATGGTGATTTTGCTCATAGATGCAGCGTGCCTGACGGACGGGATCAAGCAAGCAGGTAAGTGGGATCAAGAGACGATCGTCCCACTTTTTGTTGTGTCAACGCGGTCTCGGTGAACGCTTACGAGCTAGGGGGATGTCCTGAGGGATGATTTAGGAAATGACAACATGGCAACCAACCGTAGCTGCTTACCCTTCAATGCTATACCAGCTCTTGCAGCGAGTAGAGGATCATGGATAATCAGGAAAAAGACTATTAGAAGCGGTTATTCTCACCTTAGGATTTTTTATGCAGCACAAATATCTAATTAACGATAACGACCCAGATATCGCATATGTTCTTGAAACACATCCAGACCTTACGCCAGACATCTTATTTGAAGAAATCGATGGTAAGTTCACTCTTAGAAAACAGTCTATAAAAAATTATGTCTATAGTAAATTTTCTCGAATGAATGATCTTTTTAATTTAGAATTGCTGAGTAAGTACATTTATTATCTTCATGCCGAATGCGTCAAAAAATCGAAAGTGCAGGGTAAAGTTTATGATGCTCTAGTTGCATTTGGATGGCGTTTCATTGGGAAAGAAGACATTACCGAAAATCTATCTGGTGAAGTAAAACAACTGTATTCTGCATTGCAGATTGAATTTGAGAAATGTGGCTCAATTTATAGTGAGACAACCGATGACTCATCATTTTACGGTGAAAATAATGCAATAAAAGAATATGCAACAAAACTTTCCGATTCGATGATAGCTTTCTTGGATAAAGTGGACATCCCCTCAAATATAAACATAAAAGACAATACTAAAAAAAGGAATATTATCAAGGCACACTTTGCAAGAGCCTGGCTCGTTGAGCCGGCAATTAAGATGCTAAAAAAAATCGATAAGGATACATCAGATCCCTATTTTATAGACTTAGTTGGCTTTATGTGCATGGCTTTTGGCACTGCAGCATTTTTTTGTTTTGTCGAAAACAGACGAAACATTGTCTGACCGTAGGTCGAAGATAAAATCTCCAGACGAATACTCCATTACAAACCAAAGGAAATCAGAATTTCAAGGCACCACAATAACTGACCTTGCAGTACGGAAGCTCGCAAGAAACCTATACATCAAGTTAGTCATATATTATTTAGAAAGAAATTGGGATCAGGTCTCAGCACTATACAGTACGCCAGAGAAACCCTTTGCATACACTATAGAAAACCTATTGCTTGTTTTGATAAGCATTTGTGATGATGTTTTTATTTATGATGGTGCCACACCAATCGACCTCTCTTCTAGGCCGAAACTCGACAACCTTGAAACCCGGCATGAAAATAGAGTGATGCGGCGTATACTTAATAAGATTATCGGAAAGGATGGCCCACTCCTGCCTGAGCCGACAAATAATGAGAATGCTATTTAACAAAAATGGCATTTCCTGAATGCATGTGATGTCAATGATGTAACCATCCCCGATGGCCTAGCATCCTCCTTTTTCTGAAGGAGGATCTATGTCCATTACTAATCTGAAACTGACAAAACGAGCACTTGAGACCTTACCACCGCCAGCCAATGGCAAGCAGCAGGTATATCGTGATGCTGACGTAAGGCAGCTATACGTGTACCGGTACGCTCTATCTACGTCTTTCGTCTTCGACACAACTCATCGTTACAAACGGGTCTTCGAGACCATTGGCACCTATCCGCAGCTCTCCATACAAGAGGCTAGGGATGAGGTGCATGCGAGGCTCCATAAACTTGCCCGCAATACATATCCCCTAGGACAAAACAAAACCCTCCAAGAGATCTTTGAAACCGCCTATCTCGACGATATGCAGCTGCATAAGCGCAATACGCAGTCAGAGCTGTCCAAGGTCAGAAAACACATCCTGCCGGAGTTTGGAAGCCGTCGTCTAAAAACACTGGATCGCCAATCCATTGTGTCCTTCCAAAGGCGACTTGCTGAACACCTCAAGCCTGCCACCGTGAACAAGATCTTGTCTGCCCTGTCGAAGATGCTGACCTTGGCCGTGGAGCATGGATACCTCTCTGTCTCACCGATGAATGGGTTACGGCAACTCAAGGAACATAACGAACGAAAGCGGATCCTGAGCCTTGATGAACGGTCTCGTTTTATCGATGCATGTTATGTCCAAAACTCGGAAGCAAGTCGGTCGTTATTACTGTCTCTCTACACAGGGATGCGTATTGGGGAGGTGTGCTCCATAGAACAAGCCCACTTGCACCTCGATGAGGCTTACCTGATCCTGCCTACGACCAAGAATGGATTACCTCACCAAGTGGCCCTGACGTCTCATGCCATCAGACTCATCGAAACACAGCAACTACTGGTCAACAAACAGAGATTCCTTTTCCCCTCCTCCCAATCCTCTTCAGGGTACATGAGTTACCCACGGCATGCCTTTCAGCGGATTTGTGCTGCCGCAGGGATCAGTGACCTTTGTATTCATGACCTCCGCCGAACCTTTGCCACGGAACTGATGCTACAGACGGGTGACATTGCCATGGTTGCACAGGCCCTGAACCACTCATCACTACAGATGGCGATGCGATATCAGCAACGCACCACGACCCACTTAATCCCTCATATTAATGCCACTCAACAGCACTGGCTCTCTGCAGACATACCACTGCCCACAGCGTGTTGCAGTTGAGTTGCGCGGAACACCATTAAGACCCATTCGTAACCAAAACACGCAAAATTCCGCAATGCATGTGTTGTCAATGCTTTGGGGGATCAACTTCTGAATACTGCAATCCAGTCGCACGAACAGCACAAACGAGAGGAAGCAATGGACGAAGACAAAATGATCACTCGAAGCGAGTTGGCCCAGCGGTGGCGAGTCAGCAAGAGCTGGGTGGACAAGCAGATGGTCATCGCCCCTGAGACGTTACCCCCGTTTGTAACCATCGGTCGGCAGACCCGCTTCCCCATCCAGGAAGTCATCCGCTGGGAAAATGAACGAATTTCTCGGCTTACTAACTGATAAAAAGGTAAACATTATGGCAATGCAAAGCACTACCCAAGCTCAAACCAACAAAACTTCTTCGTTCGTGCGTTGTGGCACCAACTTGTTGAAACTCAGCGCCCTTACACGGGGCCTGGTACTGCCGTCACAAGGTGACGATGGCACCTACTACCTCAGTCTCTGGCAACGAAATAACCCACAGCAGGCGGCTGCAGGGGTGAAGTTTGATACGGAAGAAGAAGCACTGGCTGAGATGACCCAACTGTGTAAACAAGTTCAGCGCCAAACCAAAAGCAACCTGCTCGTGCTCGCCAACGGCTTCGTCGACATTGAATGGGTTGATCGTGTTGTTTCCATCGATAAGAACGAGGCGTTGCTCATCGGCCTGTTCAATGAATCTCCGCAGGTACAACCCCATTGGCTTGTGTTCAAGACCGAAGAAGAACGCAGCGCTTGCTTAGACACCATCACAGCCCGGCTGATCTAAGACATCCATCCAAGCAACTGTAACAGAAGGGCCAGAGGGCCCTTTTTCAATTTCTAAGGCCAGACAAAATGAACAACTCGGCTATCCCCCTCGGTCTGTACGACATGGATTATGACCACGTCATGCGTGAAGGCAAAGTAATCACCAAGCCTGCCGATACCAGCACGCCCTCATCTACTGATGAGGCAATCGACCCGTTTGCTACGGCGACATCGCCGTTGGAGGCTGCTCTCGCTTCTATCTGGGAGCCCCCCTTACTCAACAACGGCAAACTGGTTAGCGCAGACGGGTCCTCGATTGCTGACGACACGCAAATCCCCGGCTACCTGTTGTCAGCACAGGAGAATTCTACCAACAAGGCGCTGCGGTTACGCACCCAGCATTATCTCAAGCCTGGAGAGACTGTGGTTCCCGCAAAAGGGGCTAGGCTCCATATAGGTATAGACAGCGAATACGTTTACAACCCCAAGACAAAGCGTAACGACATTCTCTCCTACCAGTTCTTTGCTATGACAGAGAAAGGAGAACATTCAGACATCATTTACCCCGCATCCAATCGGATATCTGATCGCCTGAGTTTCGATAAATTCCTCGGCCACATCGTAGTGGTATGTAAGGAAAAAGGGATACTCACGGAGTGGCCCAAACATGTCTTTGTGTATGCCCATTTCCTGCGGGCAGACCTTGCCTCGTTTGGCGACTTCTGGCGGTTCAAAACTCAGGTTAATGGTATTCGCCGAACAGTGGCATCCATACACAATGCCTATGGCATCGATCTTGAGAACGTCTTGCACCGTCAAGCAAAACCGGCCCCGCTGATTTTGCGAGACAAGCAGCGTAAAGCACAAAGAACCTTGATCACCTTTGTCGATACTATGCTGCACACCCCTGGTGGTGCTGGTCTTGCCGCCGTTGGTGATCTCATTGGCTTACCCAAATTGTCTCTCCCTGCGGGTCACTCTATTGATCGCATGGATGAACTACTTGCCAGCAACAAGGCAGCCTTTGAAGCTTATGCCCTGCGCGATGCCGAAATCGCGGTCAAATATGGCCTACAACTCCATGAATTCACTAAGACACTGGGGCTTTCATCCCTGCCAAAGACGATTGGCGGCTGTGCCACATCGGTGTTCCTGAAACATCTGCGCGAAACAGGTCAAGACCGGGACCTGCTATTTGGAACCCATGAGGTGGTGCAAACTGGATGGAGCAAAAATGCATCCAGACCTGTGACCAAGAAGGCTCGGGAAATGGCCCCTGAAGCAAAGCTATTCGAGGGTTTTGCCATCGATTGCTACCACGGTGGACGGAATGAATGCTTTTGGGGTGGCCCGACCCCACTATCGCTCTTCAACGATTTTGACCTCAGCGGAGCCTATACCACAGGGCTCGTTGACCTTTTTCCCCTTGATTATGAGCGAGGACGAATGACCACGAACACAGCCGACTTCTGTGGCCATGTCTTTGGTCTTGCTCGCGTTAAATTTAAATTTCCATACGGGACACGTTATCCCAGCCTACCGGTGCGTACTGGAATTGGCCTGTTGTTTCCCCTCACTGGTGAATCTTTCTGTACCGCACCAGAGATAGAGGTCGCACTCCGTATGGGTTGCCAGATTGAGATACATCAGGGTGTCATCATTCCTTGGGCAGATACGACGCAGCGCCTGTTTGAGCCCTTTGTCTCGCAGGTTCGGGAAAAACGCCAATCGTATGTGAAGAAATCCTTCGAAGAGCTACTTTGGAAAGAAATCGGTAACTCTCTCTATGGCAAGCTGGCTCAAGGTCTGAGGGGCAAGTCAGCCTTCGATACATCCAGTGGATTGAGCACGCCCATTGAGCGCTCAGCCATCACCAACGCATTTTTTGCCGCGCATACAACCGGTCTGATCCGCGCTGTACTAGGAGAAATCCTCGCCTCTATCCCCACCCACAGGACAGTGGTGAGTGTCACCACGGATGGCTTCCTCACCGATGCAACCTATGACGAACTTGTGCTGACTGGCCCGATATGCCGCCGCTTTCAGGAACTGGGCGAGCGACTGGATGGCCCTGGCTTTCGGATGCTGGAGCAAAAACATCAGGTTAAACAGGTCATCGCGATGAAGACTCGTGGTCAACTCACCCCAGAAGGCGTTGAGGGTCAGCCCCAGATCCTGGCCAAGGCTGGGGTTAAGCCCCCCTGCACTAAGGAGCTGCATCAGGCGTACATGCTTGACCTGTATCTGAATCGTACCCCCGGCCAAAAAGTCGATAGTGACCATTTAATATCTACGACTGAAATGTGGATCAATGAACGCGATCTTGTCTCCGTGAGCAGGTCAAAGACTCTGAATCTTGAGTTCGACTTCAAGCGGCAACCCATGCTGCCATCAATGCAGCACGTGCTGGGCACCGAGCATATTTGTTTTGATACTCGCCCCTGGCCGACGGTAGCCGCCGCTATGGAGCAACGTGTGGTATTCGACAACTGGCGGCGGACGAACTGTCTGAAGACCCTCGATGACTGGGAAAACTGGGAGGATTACTTCGCCTGCAAGGCGTCGATAAAAGGATTGCCAATGCGTATGACAGATGAAGGGTCACTTGGCATCCTCAAGAGGGTTTTCCTGCGTGCTTATACCCAGTCCGCCTTCGGCATGACGAAAACGATGGGGTACGATGAGCTGGCCGAATGGCTGACGATCAATGGCTGCCCAACCAGCGTGGATGACTGCAAATCCGCTAAACGCGCCAAGTTGGTCGGGCAGTGTGTACCGGTGACGACGCGCACCGTCCGCCTGGTGCGGGTGATCCAGCAAGAGTGTCCAGGGTTAGAGCTGGGGGCGCTGTTCAAGCCCGAGGACCTGCCACAGCTCCAAGGCCGGTTGAATAACCCCAAGACCGAGATAGCGCAAATCACGCTGGATGCGCCGAGTCATGAAGTGATAACCGACTGATTGATATAGCAATATCTGGTTGGTGTAATAAGGCGATTGGGGAAGCAACATAATGGTTGCTTCCCCTTCTCTTTTTAACTGGCTCTGTGATGATGACATGCGCTCCAGAAGACGAACCACCTGAGCCGCTTTAGACGACCGATAGCCTATCAGTGTGACCCGTGGGCATGAATGGCAGCAACGCAGGGTAAAACGGCGAGATGGATGGTTAAAACCGCTTCTCGAGGCAATCGCCTAACGCCCTGCTATGGGACTACCCCAGACTCAACTACAACGACCATAATCACTTCGACTCATTAGGCATTGGAAATGCCATGCGTTAACAGCCCACTGTGTGTTGAACGCCATTGCACTATTCACAATTTAAACCGTAACACATTGTTTTTCATTGAAATATTTTATTTTGCATAAAACTTTCATGCAAGTATACTTTGGACTATTGATTGTAAGGCTTGGAGAACTACCAATGGCAGATCCGTTTAACCCATCAGATACAAGTAACCCAACAAATACAGGCTACCAAGTTAATGTTGAAAACCATCAACAACAAGAAATTAAAGTAAGTAGAACGACTCAAGCTCTTGCTCGTGAAACTGTTGATATCTTAACACAGACAAAAGAATCACTAATTCGTGATATGTCTTCGCAAGTGATACCAACAGACCAAATACCCAGTTATTTTGTAAAATTAAACGATGTTCAGGGACAAATTGAGCAGCTAGCCAAACAACTTCACGAAAATGTGAGTGAAGAACTAACTGAACGAGATATAAAACACTTAGCTAAGAAAGCTAAAGAAATTGGTCAAGAAAGAGCTGGAAAGCTTTTTGGTATGAAACAACCGGAAGTATCAAGAACTCTTAGCGGGAAATAAAATTAATATGGTACAGTTTAAAACTTTCTAAGCCATAACGCCGTGCTCTACAGTAAATCTTAAGCACGGCGGAAATGTTTTCCAGCAGTATTATATTGTTAGCACTTTGAAATTAAATATTCAAAGCCGCCATCCTTTCTATATCGCTCATATTGATTATATCCAACATTTATAATTTCATCATGACCTGAAACCTGAGGAATTGGAAAATCGTAAACTAGCTTTAGATAAGTAAGAGACTTGTGCTTCCAATAGTACTTGCTGTCAAATACACGACCTTCATAATTCCGTAACACATCCAGTAAATGTGGCATTAATACTTTTAATGGCCTTTGAGCAACATAGTTGGCTACATCTTCTCCGCCTGCATTTTCTGTGACTCTCTTCCAGTAAGAAAAAGAATAAATATACCTCCTCTCTTCTTCTTTTAAGTCTCCGTATGCAATAGTGGAGGACCAAAGCAAAACTTTACTGACTTCCAAGAATGTCTCGAATATATCTAATTGGTCAACGGGCATATGGAAGTCATAATGAAATACATCCGCATAGAGATCAAAGAAATGCTTTAAATTTTTTAGTGCCATTCTGTGGCTGTAAATTTCATCCATCAAGGATGGTGAGTGTGCATATAGTTTAGTAAATAATGATGGGATGATTGCGTGATGCTTGTCATCGTGTTGCACAAATTCGATTGTTTTAGTTTTATTAGAACCGTCTATAAGTTTTATCACCTGCCAGAAAAGAGGCTTTGATATGTATATATTTTCCGTTTTAAGGTCGACAACATATGCAATAACATGTGTTTTATGACTCAACTCCGCCCAATAATTTAATGTACTCTGTTTAATGCCACCTACTGTAGGTACTGAGTCTGTTTTCCTAATAGTTAAATAGTCTGAAGACTTTACCTGTGCTTTTATATATTTCCCTGTTACTTTATCATCTTCAACCAACTCAATCTCAAAGTCGATGCCATAGTCATTGTCGGTTAAATTTCTAAATATCCCTAAATCCCTTAACTTATAAAGTAGAATAGCGTAAGAATCGGATTCTGCTTTGTGTTGTTTAATTCTCTTTGGGAAATCCATCTATCATTGATTCTCTAGTTTGTTTTTTTGTAATGCTAGCGATCAGCGGCGCACTTTAGCGCGACCGCTGCGGGCTGGAACGAATTGTTAATACGAGTTCAGATTGAAACTCTATTGAATACTCTGCTTGCGCCAATTTTCGATGGCTATCGACAACCGTTTCTCCTTGACTGGATTTTGCCATTCATCCCAGAAATTCACCGTACCGCTATTCGGTTTATTTTTGGGCTCATCGATCCTGATTCGGCTCGGAAGTAAGCTCGCATCACCGACAACCAAAGCCTCGCCGGTGTCAAGTGTGGGAAGTATATCACTGAACCCGCCAAGACTATCAGGAAGCAATCTCTTGATAACCCCCTGGTCCTCAGCGTTTGTCAACCTCATGGATACAAAGTTGCTGCATTGGCTAAGCATCGTCTTATTCACCTCGGAGGGACGCTGGCTTATCACCACAAGGCTAACGCCGTATTTACGGCCTTCTTTAGCAATTCGCTCGAAAATATCCAGTGAGATATCATCGGCAGAATCTGCCATATTGCGCTGAGGCATGTAGAGGTGCGCTTCATCGCAGAGGAGTGCGATAGGGTGGCGTAACTCAGAGGGAGTCCACTGCTGGACGGAGAAAGTGACCCGTGCGACGAGGGAAACGATCAATGGCAGGACGTCTGATGGAACCTCTGAAAAATCGATAATCTTGATCCCGGCCTTACCATTCTCACCAGTGCTGCCCAGAACGGCATTGGTGAACTTCTCAAGCCAGCCAAAATCCAGAATATCTCCGCCGCCATTGAACATGAAGCCAAGGCGTCTATCGGAGATTTTGTTCTCAAGCCGGGAAATCATGCGGGCAAGCTTACCGAAGAAATCGCCTTGTTTTTCTGTGCCAGCCTTGGCGCCGGGAACCATTTCTACGTTGATTTCATTCAACCGCCCAATAAGGACATCTAGAGAAAATGGAACCGGGCTGTCGACAGTGAAATGCTTCAACACTTCCTGCTGATCGTTATCTTCTAGGTACTTTTGCTTCGCCTGGTTGATTTCACGAGCCATAATCATGGCTTGGTTAGGCGCGTTTTGGTCACTGCGATCAACGAACATGGACACGAGCGCTTCATATGAAAGCAACCAATAAGGTAGGTAAAGCACATCATCATCAATAGTACGCTTTGCCTCAACATCCGCCGGTCCGGCGACCTTGAAGTGTTGAAGACCATCACCGACTAGAGGCGCATATTCTCCATGAAGGTCTAGGACAATGGCATTCGCCGTTGAGAGTCCCGACATCTGCTCGATGATCTTTGCGGTCGTCCAGGACTTACCCGAACCAGTGCTACCACCGATGAATGCGTGACGTTGGAAGAATTTATTGCCATTTAGATAGGCAACTGCATGCTCGTCCAGCGTGTATTTCCCAAGTGTCAATGAGTTGCCACCTGCTGCTACATTGGAAAGCGTCCGCATGAAGCCTGTGAGGTTTTCGCCTTCCAGCGAAAAGCAATTAGCATCGATTTCAGGAACACTTTCGAGGGTGCGACGAAATACGTTTTCCCTCACTCCGTCACGATCCAGCATGGTGCCAATCAGGGTGATACGGCACAAATTGAGCTCCGAGTTCTGGTCGTTGATTCCATCATTGATAATACTTTCGATGACGCGCTTGCGGGTCACCTGCGTGATGAGGCCAATGAGGTGCTGCCCAGGGCGACTGCTTTGGAGGACAGCGAGATGATTAACTTGTAATCTTTTGAGTTGGTCAACGTTTTCCACTTCCACGATCACGTTTGTTGTGTCTACAGAAGCCACCTTTCCAAGGGCTTCTTCGTCCTTAAAGTTAAAAATAGACATTTCTCATTCCTACATAATTAGTGACATATATCCTTCGAAACTCCAGATATTTTGATCAACGACCACTGGAGACTTACTCAGGGAAGAGTAGACAATCGACTGATTGTCAGTTTCGCCTCGTTCTATTGCCAAATAATTTTGTGCATTGCCATTTATAATGAGTTTTCTGGCGGCAGCAGAAAGAGCATAAGTAATAATTGTAATCGGCGTTTTCTGACGCAGGCATTTCGCTACAAGCTTTGGCTGAATATGTTCATCATTGAAGCCGTAGCCAATACACAGATACGAATTGGCATGTTTTATGGCCTCATCAGCGTTGTTTATAATTGAGCGAAAAGGCTCTAAATGTGTTTTTTGATATTTATGCGCCCCTGGCGTAACGATCTGCGCTTCGTAATTTTCTGGTATAGAATGGATGTTAACAAGAGCAACAGTATCTTCGAGAGGGGACTGAAACCAGTCTAGAGAGCCGTGTACTTTCCATATATTAACCCGGCGGGAAGCAGTTATTTCAGTTGGGGTTGATAGTTGACGAAAGTAACCATGTGTGAAGCCGGTGTAGTGATGTATTCTGCCTTGATCACAAGCATACTCTGCCAAACGATCATAATTTGTAGTGATGATGTTTATCATCTTGAGACTGCTTTTGAACATATGCTCAAGTAAGCGACTCAAGGGGAACATGGCATTGTTTTGAAGAGAGTTTTGAAAAATATAAATATCTTCCTGGTTAATGAGTGTCCAAGTTGCTTTAATAATTCTTGCGGTCAGCGTGTCGGAAAGAGTGACTTTATGCAATGCAGTCTCGAGGTCTATCCCTTCTTGTAAAACCCGACAGAATTCACTCCAAGCAACGATCTCTGCATCGGACAAATCAGAAATATCTGTGTGCATGACCAAATGATTCGCAAGAGCCACCATTCCAGACATTCCGTGTGCGGCCGAGGCACCACTGCCCAGAATAATAGCAGGAGCCTTACCATAAAAATCCTGAGCTTGTTTTTTGTAGTCGAACTGGGACATATTGCTCTTCTCTTCCTCTATATTCTATGCATTCATTTTTGTTAAATTAATTTTTCATGAATAACCGCACTTCTCACTGTAGAGCTCCGTGCTCATCGGATTTCTTGGTGCAAGATGTAAAAAAAATGTGAATGCAGTACTTTGTTTGCTTATAGCCCTACAGATCGCACTAGTTCATTATTTGACCTATAGAATACCTCTTCAGAGGAAGTGCCTGATTTAAAAATCGGTACACTAAAACACCTCTCGTAAAGCCCCACAGTTTCCTCTTTGAGATGAAGAACGGGAACACGCCAATGAAACATTACTGAGATGCAATGCTCACCATATTTGTCGAAATGCCTTTTAACTTCAGGTGAAGATTCGTTATCAGATTTTTTCAAAATGGCAGGTACAGCATTTATATCATCAGTAACCAAAAAATTTAAGTTTGGGTTTATAAGAGCGGTCAAATCAATAGCTGCTACTCCTTTTTGATTTCTACAATCATTCTCGATAAAACGCTTCATAGATTGCTTGAGAGCATTTTCTATGTTTTTCCCCACAGTCTCTTCTTTTGCTGGCCTTTTGCATTCAACAAAAATGGAGTCCTCAGCATTGTGGGCATTAAAATCAGCAATAGTGTTAAAGTTGAGGTCGTACCCAGCACGTTTGAAATATCTAGCCATATATAGTTCAAACGAAAAATTTCTCGCAGAGCTAGGCTTGGCAATGCTTAACTCATCACTATACAACTCAACCCCTGAAAGGGATTTTTTCAAACTTTCATACACTTCCTTGCACTCAATTTCTTCTAGTTTATCTTTTATTTCAATCACCTCATAAGCTTCATAAATAGCACTGGCGTAATTTTTGTTGGTGACTATTTCCAGAATAGTCTCATTCCCCCAGTTATGAATAAGAGATTCATAATGTGTTTGATATCTTTTTAACCGACTAGGCCCTATGTTAAAGCCTTTAGAATCAAGCCAGTTTAATGCTTCTACATATTTTTTAAGAGTAGTAGAGAGTTTTTCCTTTGTTAAGACGGAATTCGTAATCACAGACATATGTTTTCCTGAACGAGGTTCTTCGAGTAGAAGATAACAGATATACCCAACGGTGTTTTGCCGTGTACCTGCATTAGTGGATGCCACATAGCATGAGCATCCAAAATAAGACTTCATACCTATAAATCAACGACATCAAGGCATTGCCTCGTTGCTTTGTCTAATGTGGCAATCCACGCTACAGCCCCAGGCTGCCGCTACCAGATTGCTCAGGCATCAGGTTGCGGCAAACACTAATTTGCGTAAGAGTCCTGCCATATCACCACCACATTGGACCTAGCGACGGGTTATGCGTTTACCCCAAGATTTCAACTTTTTCTCGCGCCAGTGGTAAGTGAATATTTTTTATTACACCGTTTTCAAATTCAACTGTAGCGCTATGGCCAAAGTGGTTATTGGCATTGGTGGTTCTAACAAGACCTTTTATTTCCCCGATACCAAAAAGAAAGTGCTTTATTCGTGTACCTACATCGTAGGATGCCTCTCCTTCTAGAACGAGTTCAACACCAGTGAGTTGGCTCGAAATCGGGTCGCTTTTTCCAAAATCAATTTCTCTTGCCTGCCGTTTCGCCGATATTTCATCTTCGGCTACGATGTTTACCTCAAAAGTTTGCTCGACCCTAATTTTTGCACTGTAGTACTTTGGCATACCGATACTCCTTACATTATATTTTACGTATAACACCACATTCAGGGGCTTGCTCCGCTGCAATGCCCTGTTAGCCGTTTGGAGGATTGTTTGAGCTTTAGCTTGAACGCCTTATTAGCTTTTTATGGTGTAGTATATGACTTACCTTCTAATAAACCATTTGGTGATAAAGTTAAACTAAAGCGTTTAAACAAACCGAAAAATACATTGTACGGCATATCAATTTCAACTACGTTTAGAGTAAGAGCATCACCTTCAACTCTCATTTTTTCTTGGATATTCTCATAACCTGAAACATCAGAATGTAGGAATCTGACTGTTAGTGTATTTTGTCTAACATTATGCACAGACGAAAAAACCTGAATTCCAAATACATAGTCTTCTTTAGTGATTTTTTGGTTATTTCTTAAGTAATCAGTTGCATACTGATTATCATCACGATCTGCATGAACAATCCCATCAAGATCTTTATATTGAACACCTGGTTCAAAAATTGTCATAAGTAGTACCTCTTGGATTTATTGATTGATGCAACGAAAAGAAAGCTAACAACTATACTCACTGGCGTTATGCTGCATATTTGCGTTGGTGGATGTCACATAGCATGAGCATCCCACATTCGACTTCATATCCATAAATTACGCATCATCAATGCATTAAACAAACTCGTTGCTCTAACCGATCTGACGCTCACAGCTGATTTCTACCTACCCAATTTTGAGACCTCTCGAATCGCCAGACGCACCCGCTCTAGGCTGTCGCTACCAGATTGCTCAGACCTCGGGAAGTAACAATAAGCACAAGACCTGTGAGAAAAAAAATGGGCTAGACTCCCAGCGCCTTTTTTGCATTTGAAGCTATCACGGACGAACAAGCCTCAGCTTCTTCTCTGAGCATGCCAAGCTTTTCGGAATCCACTGAACTCGTTTCAATTCGAAATAACTTATTTGCAAAGTTCAATACGGCTTTGTACGAGTCATTGTCGAGAAAAATGACACTCGAATGTGCATGAGCTTGTAATTTAAACATTGCTTCATTAAACTGCAATTTTTGTGCTTCGAATGAAGCTTCGTCGTGATTTACATCATCGAGTTCAACATCAAGCACCATGTCCGCATAGATTATAAGTCGACTAAGATAGTCTGAAATATCTGAATAACATTGTAATTTTTTATCCCACCATTTTTCAGACTTGAACTTACGCAAAGCAAATTTAACTGATAAAAATGACACTGGTATTGCTATAACCACTGATGAGACAAGTTCTAATACTACCTTTCCGATTTCATCCAAACTCATAGATTTCCTTTTTAGCTCTAACAGCTATATTCAACGGCGCTTTGCCGCATATCTGCATTGATGGGCCCGTATAGCATGAGTATCAAAGATACGACTTCGCACCATAATCCCCCGCATCAATCCTACACTCGAGCCCGTCTTCCTACCCAATGTGGCGAACACGGCAGATTTTCTACCTAACCAACATTGAGATCCATGCGGCTCGCAACACGCTACCGCCCCAGGCTGTCGCTACCAGATTGCTCAGACCTCAGGTTGTGACAGACACTAATTAATGATGCGTAAGAGTCCCACCTTATCACCTCATTGAGTTGATGAACATTTGCGGTCATCACACTATGAGCGGTTGCGCGAACCTTCTTGGTTGTCGACCGTTCAGGGGGCAGAGACACTTTGGGACTGACTGCGCAATCAATCCCTGTTGCATAAGAGGATAACCACATAACCAACTGATAATTAATGTAAATCATGCTTGGTGGAATAACGCTATTGGGGATACACACATATCTGTCTTTCTCCCTCCTCGCTGATGACAAAAAAACAAGCCACCCAGCCACGGGCCGGGGATACTTGTTTTGGGGGATAGGTGGTGAAAGGGACACCTGAAACAGCCGAGGGATGGACTAACCTACTGAGCCGCTGACCGGTTTTGAGTTGGGTTAGTCCATGGCTCCTTGCCCTGCATGGAAAGGTAAACTCCACAGCACCACTGCCAGTGCCGAACCGCCGCGGGTTCCTGTTCCTCTCCTGTCCGGTGCGACGGTTACGCAGCCACTGAGACGGTAAACACGCCCATCTGGTAGTAACTGACGAAGTTCGACTCCCACATCGTATAGAGCTCCCTGGCCGACGCTGGTCCCATCTGGCCGTAACGGAGCAGGTAGTATTCCTCGCTCAAAAAGTTGAAGTCGATCTCCTTGACCAGCTCAGCCATCTCTTCCGGCCCCTGATAGCTAAAGTCCGTCACGTAATCGAATTGCCACCGGTCTTTACGCTTGAGCTGCCGTATTTCTACCGGATGAAACCCGCCACGAACCGGGCCGTAATCCGGGTCTCGGAAGTTGAAGACCAGACTGGATTTTCCCTTCAGCACCATTCCAGATCTAACCAGTTCCTGATCCAGAATACTCATCAATGCCTGACTGACAGGCAGGGCAAAATCGCCCGCAAATGGGATCGTCATAATCACCTCAGATTGATTGTTTAGGGGGGCTCACCCTTGGACAGGTGAGCACTATGCAGGGGTTATTCGATGGTGGGTGCTACGGTGCAGAGCTCATTGGTTAGCGAACCCAAGCGCTCAAGGTAATCAGGCACCAGTTCGTGCAGCATCGGATTGCCGTCAGCCTTCTGGATCAACTTCAGTCCGTCCGAGCGCAGAATGGCTGATAAGAATCCGGCATTGTTGGCGCTGCCCCCTTTAAACAGTCGCTTCATGACGCTGGATTTAAACGGCTTGTCTGCGGGCAAGGAACGCAACACATCGTCAATCACCGACAGCGCAATCCACTCCTTGCTATGCAGACCCCCACCCTGATTACCGGTGATTTTCAGGAACAGCTCGCCAGTGTCTTCATGACGACCGATGGCATAGAAAATCAGCCCTTCTGATCGGGTGCTGAGTTTCTCGGCGGTATGGTTGAGCAAGGTGTGTATGGGTGCAGGGCCGCCGGGCACGGAGTCTGCGGTGTCGCCGGGTCCAGGCCTGGCCTTGTCGGCGTCAGCCGCAAGGGCTGGCGAAAGAGGCTCGGCGCAGCCGCTTGCTCCGGATGTGAGTGGGCTCTCTTCGGCGGGCGTGGTGCTGGCAGGTTTAGGGGTCTCTTCAACGCGGTTTTTACGGGGTCTTGTCATGATAGTTTCCTTACAACATCGTTAGATAACCAGAGATTGCGATCTCCAGATCATCGGTAGATGGGTCATAGATAAAGGGTCATAGATAAAGGGTCATAGAAAACGCGATAGCGTGGCAGGACCGACTCCATCACTGTCACAGTGATCTCATTCGATCTTTCGCGGATTGACGGTGGTGCGACTTAACCGGCAGTGCGGCTAATGCCGAGGTGATGACTGATAAGTCATCCAGATAACCGGCAAATGGAATGGGATCGGGTACCACGTCGAACGGGTTTACCAGATAAGCTAGCGCACCGATGATGAGCGCATAGCACCAGACCGGCAGATCGCCATCCGTGAGCAGGACATACAACAGCACGGCCTTCTCCAACAGCTCCTTAATCCCCTTGATCTCTTTTAACTTGCGCATGATGTCGCTATGACTGGGATTACTCATGGTGCATCGCCTCCAGGGTGGGAAGCAGCGGTGCATCTGAGTGGATCAGCAGGTAAATCCCCGCCCCCTCATCGTTGAGGATGGCCAGCAGCAGACGCCAATCTTCGGATATGGCGAACTCTTGCTCCGGGTAACGCAAACCGAACATCACCTGATTCTGGGTATGCTGTGGCAAAACCTGAAATTCGCTGACCGAATCCCCCTGCTCGATAATGACCATACTGCACCCGGTCTCGACCCAGAACGCCCTCGCCTCCTCTACTGATGAAAAGGGCTCGATAATTTGCTCCATGACCGAGATATGGAGTGCCGGGTAGGCCGCGAGCAATGTCTCCTCCGGCCATTCCATACAAGTTTTCATCGTGTTTCTCTCCAACAAAAAGGCCCTTAAGCTCAGATGAACTTAAGGGCCTGGGAACTGTGAAATGTGGACCAACAGCCGATGTGACAGCGCTGTCTGGTTATTAATATCTGTTTATAAACAATACCTTTTCGGTCACTCCGCCTGGATCATAGACGAGAGACCTTCGCTGATATTGCGACTGCGCTCAGAAGTCAGCTTTGCATACCGCTGGGAGGATTGAATGCTGGCGTGGGCCAGTTGCGCCTTGACGTCATACAGGCTGTATTGCCCGGAAGAGACCAAGGCACTGGCGACCGAATGGCGAGCTGTATGGAAGCAGACCTCATCGCGGTCTTCGATACCGGCCTTCTGCAACACCCGTTCATAGGCACATCTGGGTTCACCGATGGGCTTGCCCTGACATCGAATATGCTGGCTCGCGAACACATAGGGATTACCGGCTATTCTGGGGAGCTTCTCCAGAATATCGATAGCCAATGTGCTCAGGTAAATGATCCGGCTCTTGCCATTCTTGGTCAGGGGTACGAACAGCGTCTTATCCTCCCAGTTCACATGTTCCCATTTAGCGAGTAACACTTCGGACTTTCTCGCCCCCGTCAGGTAGAGCATCGCGATGAAGCTGCCTGCGGCTTGATTGCGATCCTGCAATGCCACCTCAATGACCCGTTTCATCTCTTCAATTGATAGGAAACGCGTCCTGGCATTGTCCTCCTTCAACAGCTTGATCTTGGCCGCCTCGTTGGTGTCCAGAATGCCCCAGCGCACCGCATAGCTGCCCATGGTCTTTAACTGGGCCAATACCCTGTTGGCGGTACTCGGTGCGTAGGCCGTCTGCTGAGGGTTGTTAGGGTGAACCATCTCCGATTGCAACTGCAGGACATCCATCGCCTTGAGTTGTCGATAACGCATGGCCCCAAAGCGTGGTTCGATGTTGTGTTTAAACCGCTGAATATCGCTATTGATCGATCGTTTGCCGATGGTCTTGAGGTGCGGCAAAAAGGTCTGCCAGAAGAACTCCGAAAGGGTGGGCTCAGTTTTGTAGCTATCCCGCTCTGCTACCGGGTCGATACCGTCTGCCAACATCGCCTTGTACTTGCGGGCAATGGTCCTGGCTTGGCTCACATCGATATCGCCGAATCGCCCCAGGGCGATGCTGCGCTTCTTACCCTGGAGGGTATAGCGCAGTAGGAAACGCTTACTGCCCTGGCTTTTTCCTGACAAGAGTTTTAAGCCAATGACCTCTGTATCTGAGAACTCCAGTTCAGTAGCGCCAGCCTCTCGTTGTTGTGCGGGCAAAGCCTTGATGGCTGCATTGGTAAAGCGAAATTTGGTCTGCATAGATACCTCCGATGATGGGTTAGATCATGGGATTAATATCTGTTTCAAAGGGGGATCAATGCGGGTTTGGGAGGGGGTGAAGAGGAAGAGGTAACGGTGAGCGGCACTTGTCTCAGCACCAGAGACAGACACCGGAAAGGCCCGGAGCGCAGGCTAACCACGTGTCCTTGGTTATGTTGGGACGAAGCGCAGGTTGTTCGCAACGAGTCGCAGGAAGTAGTAAGTCGCTTAGACAAGAAATGGACAAGAAAGGAAAAGTGAGAGAGGGGAAACGCTGGGGAGCAGAAACAAAAACGACGCAATGAAGCGTCGTATCTGTTTAATCTGTAAGGCTTTTTTCTTCAATTTTAATGGTGCCCGAGGCCGGAATCGAACCGGCACGACGCGAACGTCGAGGGA
>RCUL01000496.1_pt1 | contig 19697 bp, 21 predicted proteins | sample 2167521 | NCBI WGS metagenome assembly RCUL01 (sample SAMN09932745, study PRJNA488358) | compost metagenome | feature: garden; material: soil; isolation source: compost soil in acetic acid-enriched culture | place: Germany: Experimental Botanical Garden Goettingen | collected 2016-01-27
TCGCCCACCACCCGACCGCCATCGCCACCACCCTCGACGGCCTGCGCAAGCGCGTGGGCGATGCGCCGGTGGTGGCGGTGATCGAACCGCGTTCCAACTCGATGAAGCTCGGCGCCCACCGCGACGGCCTGCCGGAGTCGGTGAAGCTGGCCGACCAGGTCTTCTGGTACGCGCCGCCGAACCTCGGCTGGGACCTGGCCGCCACCGCCATCGCCTGCCCGGTGCCGGCGCAGGTCTGCACCTCGCTGGAGAGCATCATCGCCGAGGTCAAGGCCCTGGCCCGCCCCGGTACCCAGGTGGTGATCATGAGCAACGGCGGTTTCGGCGGCCTGCACGGCAAGCTGGCCAAGGCCCTGGAAGACTGAGGAGGCAGCGGATGAGCGGACCCGCACGCGTCACCCTGGCGATGACCGGCGCCTCGGGCGCGCAATACGGCCTGCGCCTGCTGGATTGCCTGGTGCAGGAAGACCGCGAGGTGCACTTCATGATCTCCAAGGCCGCCCAGTTGGTGATGGCCACCGAGACGGACGTCACCCTGCCGGCCAAGCCCCAGGCGATGCAGGTTTTCCTCAGCGAGTACACCGGCGCGGCGCCGGGACAGATCCGTGTCTACGGCAAGGAAGACTGGATGGCGCCGGTGGCCTCGGGCTCCGGCGCGCCGGGTGCGATGGTGGTGGTGCCCTGTTCCACCGGCACGCTGTCGGCCATCGCCTGCGGCGCCTGCAACAACCTGATCGAGCGAGCCGCCGACGTGGCGCTGAAGGAGCGCCGCCAGCTGATCCTGGTGCCGCGCGAGGCGCCGTACTCCAGCATCCACCTGGAGAACATGCTCAAGCTGTCCAACCTGGGCGCGGTGATAGTGCCGGCCTCGCCGGGCTTCTACCACCAGCCGCAGACCATCGACGACCTGGTGGACTTCGTGGTGGCGCGCATCCTCAACCTGCTGGATATCCCGCAGGACATGCTGCCGCGCTGGGGCGAGCACCACCTGAGCGTCGATGAATAAGGGCCTGGCCGCGGCCTTGCTGGCGCTGGGCCTGTTGCAGGGCTGCGCCAGCGTCGGCACCCTCAATGCGGCCAAGCCGGGGGCGCCGATCATCTATTCCGGAACCCGCCTGGACTGGTATTCGCTCAATGGCGGCTGCTGCCCCATGGACCGTTTCGGCGTCGAGGCGCCGCGCTACCCGGCCCTCGACCTGCCGGCCAGCGCGCTGCTGGATACAGTTTTGCTGCCCTTCGCGGTGGCGGCAGAGCTAGGGGTGGGACTGGGGGTTACCGGCGGGTACTGAGTCATCGCTGCCGTAGGGTGGAAATCCCGGTAACGGATTTCCACCAGGACGTGGTGCGGCGCTATTGGTGGATAGAAGAGCGCTATCCACCCTACAGGCCAGGCTCCTGGCAGACATCCACCCAATTCGCTTCCACCAGCTCGGCCATGCGCGTCGGGGTGATGCGCACCGCGCTATGGACCGCGCCGGCTGCCGGCACCACTTCGTCGAAGGCTTGCAGGGAACGGTCGCAGTAGACGGGCAGGGCGGTGGCCAGGCCGAACGGGCAGACGCCGCCCACCGGGTGGCTGGTCAGGACCTCCACCGTTTCCGCGTCGAGCATCCTGGCCTTGGCGCCGAAGGTTTCCTTGAACTTGCGGTTGTCGATGCGCGCGTCGCCCCGCGCCACCACCAGCACGGCATCCTCGCCGATGCGGAAGGCCAGGGTCTTGGCGATGCGGCCGGGCTCCACGCCATGGGCCTCGGCGGCCAGGGCCACGGTGGCGGTGCTGGTCTGCAGTTCGATGATGTCGATCTCGGGCGCCTTCCTCGCGAAGAAGGCACGTACCGATTCAAGGCTCATGGGCGATCCCTCAGGGTAAAGGCCGAATCCTTGTTCAGCCGCGGGCCCGGCGTCAACCGGGCGAACACGCGTTTCAGGCGGCCAGCCCGCGCACCTCGGCGAGACTGTCGGTCAATCCATAGCGCCCTTTGCCGTCACGCACCACGCGGCCCATGGCGATGGCCGGGTCGTGGGTGAAGACCAGCCGGCCATTGCGCGCCAGCAGGTCGGCCAGCAGGGCCTCCTTTTCTTCGATCAGGCCTTCGGGGAAACGGTCGTAGCCCATGGTGATGGGCAGGTGCACCCAGGGTGCGCCGGGGATCAGGTCGCCACTGAACAGCACCGGGCCATCGGGCATGTCCACTTCCGGCAGCAGCTGGCCCGGGGTATGGCCGTCGCTCCAGTGGAAGCGCCAGCCATCGCCGAGGCTGGCGCTGCCGCCGCCTTCCTCGATCAGCTCCAGGCGGCCGCTGGCTTCCAGCAGGTCGAGCAGTTCCGGAATGTAGGACGCGCGGTCCCGCGCATGGGGCTGGCAGGCGCGCTGCCATTGGCGGCGGCCGGTGACGAAGCGCGCCCGGGGGAAAAGCAGCCGCGGCGGTTGCCCCGCTTCCCAGGGGGCGAGCAGGCCGCCGGCATGGTCGAAGTGCAGGTGGGTGAGCAGCACCACGTCTATGTCGGCGTCGCTGAGGCCTGCTTCGGCCAGGCTGTCGAGCAGCACATGGCGTTCTTCCTGGACGCCGAAGCGCTGCTTGAGGTCAGGCGAGAAGAAGGCGCCGATGCCGGTCTCGACCAGGATGTTGCGAGCGCCGTCCTGGACCAGCAGGGCGCGGCAGCCGAGGTCGATGCGATGCTCGGCGTCCGGCGTCATCCAGCGCTCCCAAAGGGCGCGCGGGGCGTTGCCGAACATGGCGCCGCCGTCGAGTTTCTGGCTGTTGCCGAGCAGGGTGGTGAGGGTACGCATGGCGGGGGTCCGCATCCGATTGCAAGTCGCCAAGGCTAAACCCTGGCGACTGCGCTGCCCAGTCCCGGATATCAGCGGCCCAGGCGGCGCAGGTCGTCGGATTCGACGGTGCGCACACCGTCTTCCTCTTCCAGCGCCAGGCGCCAGAGCGCACGGGCGAGGGTGCAGGCGCCGATGCCGCGGTACTTGCCCGGCAGCCAGCGCATGAAGGGCGCGGCCAGGCGTTCGCCGAGGCGGAACTCGCTGCGCGGTCCCATCAGCAGGGAAGGGCGGGCGATGGTCAGCTGCGGCCAGTCCATGGCCTTGAGGGCATCTTCCATCTCGCCCTTGACCCGGTTGTAGAAAACCGGGGAGGCACGGTTGGCGCCCACGGCGCTGATCACGATGAAGTGCCGGGCGCCCATCTCCCGGGCGCGTTGGGCGAAGGCCAGGACCAGCTCCAGGTCCACCGCGCGGAAGGCCTCCTGGGAGCCGGCCTGGCGGATGGTGGTGCCGAGGCAGCAGAAGGCGGTATCGATCCGGCCGTTCAATTGCGGCAGCAGCTCGGTCAGTGGCCCGACGGGATTCCGCAGGTGCGGATGCTCGGCCAGGGGACGGCGGGTAGGGGCCTGAACCTGCGCCACGGTGGGTTCGTTGAGCAGGCGGTCGAGCAGGTGCTCGCCGGTGAGTCCAGTGGCGCCGGCTAGCAGTACGTGCTGGGGCGTCAGATACATAGTGTCTCTCCGCTGATACAGACTCAGCTTAGTGGCTGCGGGCGGTTTTGTCGGCGCCCTGGGCGCTTTGCGCGGTCAGGGCCTGCTCGGCCTGGTGCTCGCGCAGCACGCGCCAATGGGCTGTGACGGCCTTGGGCGCCCAGATCTGCGGCTCCGATGCCTCGAAGTCGTCGGCCTGTTCCCGCTCGGCGACTTTCGCCCTGGCGATGCCGAAGGCGCGCTCGAGATCGTCGGTCTCGCTGAAGGCGTCGGCGAACAGGGCACGGCCGAAATAGGTGAAGTCGTTCTCTTCCGAGCAGCCGAAGGACACGCGGTCGGAGCGGGCGGCGGTCATGATCAGGGTCTTCTCATCCTTCAGCGGTGGAATGAAACCACCGGAGTAGCAGGCGGAGATCACCAGCACCTTGTACCTGTCCTTGAGCGGCACGAGCAGGTCCGCCAGTTCCTGTGCCGGCAGGTGGCCCAACTGCAGGCCGGGTTGCTCCAGCGCCAGTTCGTGCTGCGGCGAGCCATGGCTGGTCAGGTAGATGAACACCAGGTCCTCCGGGCCGCTGCGCCGGGCGATGGCCTGGATGGCGCGGGACAGGGTCTCGCGGGTGGCGAGCGGACGGTCGGCCATGTGCTCGCGGTGGTTGACCAGGGTGACCTGGCCGTGGGCGCCGAAGCGCTCGGCCAGCAGCTTCGACACGTAGTCCGCCTCCCGCAGGAACACGCTCTGGCGGCCATCGCCGGCCAGGCTGAGGGAATACAGCTCCACCGCGGAGGTGGACGCCGGCAGGGCGTCCAGGGCCTGGTCGAGCAGCCTGCCCTGAGCCAGCACGCCGATTTCCAGGGGGTTGGGCAGCGCCTTGCCCTGCTCGTCGCGGATGCGCGTGCCGTCCTGCCAGATGCCGGCCTCGCGCTTGCCGTCGGCCAGGGTCAGGCTACCGCTGCCACTGTAGAGTCCGTCATTGAAGTGGCCCTGGTAGCGGCCACCGTCAGCCAGGGACAGCTTGCCCTCGCCCTGGTAGCGCCAGTGGCGGAAGTGGCCGTTGTAGTGGCTGCCGTCGGCGCCGATGAATTCGCCCAGGCCGACCAGGCTGCCTTCCTTGAAGGGGCCGCTCCAGACGTCGCCGTCGGCACTGGTGAAGCGTCCCTTGCCGTCGAACAGGCCATTCTTGAAACCGCCGATGTAGTGGGAGCCGTCTTCGCCCTGGTAGCTGCCCTGGCCTTCCAGCTGACCGTGCTGGAAGCGCCCGCTGAAGCGGTTCCCGGCTTCGTCGGTGCGTACCCCTTCGCCTTCCGGCTGGCCGGCGTCGAAGCGGCCCTGGTGATTGCTGCCGTCGGGCCATTCGAGGTTGCCGAAGCCGTGGTACTTGTCGTTGCGGAACTGCCCACGGTAGGTGGCGCCGCCCTGGCGCAGGGTGCCCTCGCCCTCGAACTGGTTATGCGCGAAACCGCCTTCGTAGGTGGTGCCGTTGCCGTAGCTGAGACGCCCCTGGCCATGGAACAGGCCGGCCTTGAAGTCGCCGACATAGACCAGGCCGTTGGGGCCGTGCCATTCGCCGCGACCTTCCGGCTGGCCGTCCTGGAACCGGCCCTCGAACCAGGTGCCGTTGTTGTAGTCCAGGCGACCCGGGCCCTGCAGCAGGCCGTCGACCAGTTCGCCGCGGTAGCGGGAGCCGTCGGGCAGGCGGGCGTCCGGTGGCGTCAGGGGCTCCCCTTCGCCGCAGGCCGTGAGCAGCAGGGCGAGGGTCAGGGGCAGAAACGGCTTCATCGGGTGTCCTTGTCCAGGCGTCTGCCCATCAGTTTGGCGCAAAAAAGCCCGCTATTGCGGGCTTTTTTGGGCAGACGGCTTCCGCACTCAGACGAAGCAGAGGCTCAGGGACTCGGCAACGTAGGCGGGTTTCTGCTGGCCTTCGATCTCCAGGGTGCAGAGGGCCTTGATCAACCACTGGCCAGGGTTCTTCTCGGTGACGTCGATCACCTTGACGGCCAGGCGCACGCGGGAGTCGACCTTCACCGGCTGGATGAAACGCACGCTGTCGAGCCCGTAGTTGACGACCATCTTCAGGCCCTCGGGCATGATCAGCAGGCCGTCGATCAGCTTGGGGATCAGCGACAGGCTGAGGAAACCGTGGGCGATGGTGGAGCCGAAGGGCGTCTGGCTGGCGCGCTCCGGATCGACGTGGATGAACTGGTGGTCGCCGGTGCATTCGGCGAACTGGTTGATGCGCTGCTGATCGATGGTCACCCAGTCCGAGTGGCCAAGCTCCTTGCCAACGTAGTTCTTCAGTTCCGCTACTGGTACGAACGCCATACGTCATCCTCCGTGGATGCAGTGTTGTAATTCTTATGATCCGGGGGCCGGACCCTGCTCTTGCGTGAGCGCGTAGATCACCATGCCCGACCGGGCCGGTCAAGCTGCCATGCCCCCTGCGAATGGCGGGTTATAGCGCGGTGGCGGGCAAGCCTATAATGCCCCCGTCCCGGCCGAGGCGCGCTCGCCCGGCCGGACCCTACCCGTGGAGATTTTCATGCTGTTGCGCGGACTGACCTGGCTGGTGCTGTTCCAGCTGATCGGTAGCGGGCTGAACGCCCTGTTCCTGTCCATGCTGCCCGGGCCCATCATCGGCCTGGTGCTGCTCTTCCTCTACCTGCTGGCCCGTGGCGAAGTGAGCGAGCCGCTGAGCCTGGCCGCCAGCAGCCTGCTGCGCTACCTGCCGCTGCTGCTGGTGCCGCCGGCGGTGGGCGTGATGGTGTACGCCGAGGCCATCTGGGAGGATTTCTGGGCCATAGTCGGCGCCCTGGTGCTGTCCTTGCTCACCGCCTTCCTCTTCTGCGGCTGGCTGATGCAGAAGCTCATCGACCGCCAGGCGCAACGCCGGGAGGACCCATGAGCCTCGACTGGCAGGCCGCCGTGCAGGCGGTGGTGCACCATCCGCTGTTCGGCTTCGGCGTCACCCTGGGCGCCTACCAATTGGCCCTGGCCGCCTACGAGAAGACCCGCTGGGTCTTCCTGCAGCCGGTGCTGCTGTCCATGCTGCTGCTGATCGGCGTGCTGCTGGCCTTCGGCATCGACTACCAGGAGTACCGCCAGAGCACGCAACTGCTCACGGTGTTCCTCGGTCCGGCCACCGTGGCCCTGGCCGTGCCGCTGTTCCTCAACCTGCGGCGGATTCGCCAGCTGTTCTGGCCGACCCTGCTGACGCTGGTGTTCGGCGGGCTCTTCGCTACGCTGTCGGTAGCGCTGCTGGCCTGGTGGTTCGGCACCGAGCGCATGGTGCTGATGACCTTGTTGCCGAAATCGGTGACCTCGCCCATCGCCATGCTGGTGGCCGAGCAGCTCGGCGGAGTGGCGGCGCTGGCGGCAGTGTTCGTGCTGATCACGGGTGTGCTTGGGGCGATACTGGGGCCGGAACTGTTGCGCCGCTGCGGCGTGCGCCATCCGGCCGCCCAGGGCATGGCCCTGGGGCTCACGGCCCATGCCGTGGGCACTGCACGGGCGCTGCAGGAAGGTGAGGAGTGCGGCGCCTTCGCGGCCCTGGCCATGAGCCTGATGGGCGTGGCCACGGCGGTGCTGCTGCCGCTCGCCGTTGCGATGATTGCCTGAGGTCGATGCATGAAGTTGCCGTTGTTTCCGCTCAACACCGTGCTGTTCCCGGGTTGCACCCTGGACCTGCAGATCTTCGAGGCGCGCTACCTCGACATGCTCGGACGCTGCATGAAGCAGGGCGAGGGCTTCGGCGTGGTCTGCATCCTCGAAGGCCAGGAGGTGGGCGAGGCCGCCAGCCGTTTCGCCGCCATCGGCTGCGAGGCGCTGATCCGCGACTGGCAACAGCAACCCAACGGCCTGCTGGGCATCCGGGTCGAGGGTGGTCGGCGTTTCCACGTCAGTTCGGCGGAGGTGCTGCGCGACCACCTGACCCTGGCCGATGTGGAGTGGCTGAGTGATGAGCCCGAGCGGCCGCTGCGGCCCGAACATGCCGACCTGGCCGCCCTGCTCAATGCCCTGGCCGAGCATCCCATGGTCCAGGGCCTGGGCATGGGTGGCGAGGTGGACGGGCAGCAGGCCCTGGCCAACCAGTTGGCCTATCTGCTGCCGTTCAACCTGAAGGAGAAGTTGCATCTCCTGACCCTGCCCACCCCCGATGAGCGCCTGGCATTTCTCCAGGGGCTGCTCGATCGGTTGCAGGGCGAGTCCATCGCCTAGCGCCTCAATAGCTGTAGCGTGCCATGGCCTCTGGCAGTGCCCAGGTGGCGACGCCGCCGAGCAGGGCCAGGCAGGCCGGCAGGATCAGCAACCAGACTCGCGGGCCCATGGCAGTCAGTGGCGCCGCACGCTGCATCAGCGCCAGGCAGGCGGCGGAGATGCAGCCGGCCAGCAGGCCGCCGGCGAGTATGTCGGTGGGCCAGTGCACGCCGAGGTAGACCCTCGACAGGGCGATGGCCAGGGCCGGCAGGCAGGCCAGCAGCAGCCAGGTCAGGCGCAGACGCCCCGGCTGGCCGCGGCCGGCGAGGATGCCCAGCACCAGGAAGAAGGCGAAGGCCGCCGAGCTGTGACCGCTGGGAAAGCTGTAGGTGGAGAGCGGCTCGACGAGGACCTCCGGCCGCGCCCGCGCGTAGAGCTGCTTGAGGACGGTATTGGCCAGCGCCGTGACCAGCAGTGTGCCGATGGCGAAGCAGGCGGCGCGCCACTGGCGGACCACCAGCAGCAGGATACCGAGCAGGGCGCCGGCGAGTAGCTGGGTGTTGAAGTCGCCCAGGCGGGTCACCAGCACCATCAGCCGGTCAAGGCCGTTGTGGCGCTGTTCCTGGACCAGCGCCATCAGGCCCTGGTCGAGCGCCTGCAGGTGCGGCCAGCCGAGCAGCAGGGTCCCCAGCCCCGCCAGGCAGAGCGAGGCGGCCATGGGATTGGCCCAGCGCTTTTCGCCCAGGGTGCTGTGGATGGTCAGGCCGAGGATCACCAGCATGGCGACTATCACCACCCCGGCCTCACCCCAGAAGCCTTCCGGCAGCGGCAGGCGCAGGGCCGCGCCGGTGGCCCAGCCGGGCGCCAGGTAGGCCACCGCCCAGCCGGCTGCGGCCAGCATGCTCACGGCGATGAAGCGTGGAAACGGCATGTCGAGCATGCCCGCCACCATCGGCAGCATGGGCCGCAGCGGACCGATGTAGCGGCCCACCAGCAGGCTGGCGACGCCATAGCGCTGGAAGTAGTTCTCCGCACCGCTGATCCATTCCGGATGATCGCGGAGCAGTGGCAGGCGCCGGATGTTCTGGTGGAAACGGCGACCCAGGCCATAGGAAATCATGTCGCCTACCAGCCCGCCGACGTAGGCCAGCAACAGGGTCTGCCAGAGTTCGAGGGCGCCGCTGCCGGCCATGACGCCGACGGCGAAGAGCAGGGCGACCCCGGGCACGACTATGCCGGCGATGGCCAGGCATTCGATGCAGGCGATAAGGAAGATGGCCAGGCCCAGCCATTCCGGGTTGGCGCTGAGCCAGGCGGTGACCTGGTCGAACCATTGGCTCATGGGTGGATGTCCTCGATCAGCTGGTAGTCGCGTCCTTCGACCTGGCCGCGGCGCAGCGGGTTGCGCGTGCAGTGGGCGGCATAGCCGGCATCGACGAAGCGGTAGGGCAGGTGTTCGTCACGGCCGTGGGGGATGCCCAGGCGCGCGGTCTGGATGATGCTGCGCGGGCGCTCGCCGACGTCTTCGACGAACAGCCGCTGCGAGTCGAAGCGCTGGCCGTCCCAGTCGGGCACCTTCAGGCCGAGGGCCTTGCACAGCAAGGTCTGACCGGCGCAGAGGCGCTCGGCCGGGCGCGGCCGGCCCTGGGCGTCGGGATTGTTGCGCTGCATGGCCGCCAGGGCGTCGGCGGGCGAGACGCTGTCCATCCAGGGGTGGCCGGACTTGATCAGCACCGCGTTGCCGGCGCCGTGGGCGCTGAAGTTCAGCGAGTCGCCGCCGCGGGCGTAGTACATATAGATGTGCCCGCCATCGAGGAACAGCGCCCGGCGCTTGTGGGTGTATCCGAGGGAGGCGTGGCTGCCCTTGTCCACCAGGTAGTAGGCCTCGGTTTCGATGATGCGCGCGGCCAGCCAGCGGCCGTCGACGCGGTGGCGGATGACCTTGCCCAGCAGCTCCCGGGCCACTTGCTGGGCATCGCGGTCGAAGAATTGGTCCGCCAGCGGGTGGGCGCCGGGCCAGGGCAAACTTAGGATGGGATCGCGGGACATTGGGCTGTCGCAGGGTTCCGGCTGGGAATAGGCTGGCGATTATACGGAAGCCATGCTGAGCCGAAGCTGAAGTACGGCGTCGGAAACGTCACGCAAAATAACAAGAGCCCGTCGCCATGTCCCGATCCACCCGCCTCGACAGCGCCCATATCACCCCCAGCGCGCACTACACCGGTTACATCTGGTATCGCCACCGCTTGGCCGAGGCGCCCTTCGTCACGCCGTTCGGCCGCCTGGCCTATGGCCTGCTGGCACCGTTGAGCTGGGGAGCCCGGGCAGCGTTCGGGCTGGATCTCGAACGCTTCCTGCTGCAGCGCCACCTGCTGATCGATGCCCAGTTGCACGAGGCCATCCAGCGGCGCGGTGTGTGCCAGGTGGTGGAGATCGCCTGCGGGCTGTCGCCCCGTGGCCGGCGCTTCTGTGCCCGCTACCCGGAGCTGCGCTACCTGGAGGCGGACCTGCCGCCCATGGCCGCGCGCAAGCGCCTGTTGCTGCACGAAGAAGGCTGGCTGGATGCGCGGCATCAGGTGCGCCCTGTGGATATCCTCGCCCAGCAGGGCGGTAACGACCTGCAGGCGCTGTTCGCCGGGCTGGACCGCGAGGCGCCGCTGCTGGTGATCACCGAGGGGCTGGTGAACTACTTCGCGCTGCCGGTGATCGAGGCCTTCTGGCGCCGGCTGGCCGCGCAGATGCGCCAGTTTCCGTCCGCCACCTACCTCACCGATCTCTACCCCGACCTCTGCGAGCATCCGCGCTATCGCCAGTTGCGCTGGGGCATCGACCTGGTCGGCCGGCTGACCCGTGGCCGCTACTACCTGCACTACCGTGGCGACCGGGCGATAGTCGAGGGCTTCGGCGGTTGCGGTTTCAGCGAGGTGCGGGTGCATGATCCGAAGGAGCTGGGCACGGGCCAGGTCGAGGCCTGGCCGGGGCTGGTGCGGGTGGTAGAGGCGCGGACCTGAACGGGTATTCAGGGGTGGTCCTGCCTTGTGGGGGCGAATTCATTGGCTATGTCCCTGTTAGCTGTTGCTAACAGGTGCAGGTCAGGGCTCGGGGCCTTGTAGGGTGGGCTTTAGCCCACGCTGGCCTCCGATGGTGGGCTGAAGCCCACCCTACGGGCCTTTGCGCTACATCCCAACACTTAACGCAGACATAGCTAATTCATTCGCTAACCGGTCCGCAGGATCGGTCTGCGGATTCCGAGGGGGACGCTTCGCGTCCCTTTGCGAATGAATTCGCCCCCACAAAGAAGAGCCCACCGCAGTTCGCAGGAGGGCTTGTCGCTCAGGCGCACGACGCCGCGCGGGTTTCCGTCTGGCCGACCAATGCCGCCAGTGCCTCGCTGGCCAGCGCGTCGGTGTGGGGGAACACCAGCGCCAGGCCGTCGCCCTCGCGGCGCAGGGGCAAAAGGTCCAGGGCCGGCAAGTCACCGGCCTGCAGGCGCCAGCCGCGCTGAGGCAGCGCGGCCGGCAGGTTGCCCTGCACCAGTCCGCCGAAGAAACCGAGCTCACTCACCTCCACCGGCCACTCGCCGGCTTCGGCATGCAGCAGCCGGCCACGCCGGTTCAACGGGGCCACCCTGGGCTCCTGGCGCCGTTCCAGGCGGTCGAGACGGTCGCGCGCCAGGCGTGTGGCGCCGGGGCTGGCCAGGGGCAGGGCGTTACCCTGGAGGAAGGGCCGGTAGAAGCTGGAACAGGCCTCGCGTTGCTCGAACTGGGCCAGGTGGTCGCCGTTGTGGATAAGGGCGCAGTCGGCGTCGGCACAGGCGGCGGCGAAGCCGGCATGTTCCCAGGGCTGGGTGAAGTGGTCGTACTCGCCGGCCAGGACCAGGGTCGGGCAGGCCGGATGCCGGTCGAAGCCCGGGAAGTCCAGCAGGCGGCGGCTGTTCTGCTGGTAACGTTCGGCTTCTTGCGGGGAAAGGCGTTGCATCTGCCGCAAAAGTGCCTTGCGGAACACCAGTGAGATGCCGGTCTCCTCCAGGCGCAGGGGGTTGATCAGTCCGGTCAGGGCCCCCTGGGCGAAGCGTGGGGTCTGGCCTTCGGCCAGCAGGGCCAGGCCTTCTTCCAGCATGCGCCGGGCGCCGGGGCGGCCGAAGGCGGTGATGCCCGCCAGCAGCAGGCGCGCGCAGCGTGCGGGATGGCGCACGGCGAATAGCGCCGCCAGCGCCGAACCGTAGGACAGGCCGATGGGCATCAAGGGCGGCAGCTGGAACTCTTCGGCAAAGGCGGCGATCAGGTCGGACAGCTGCCCCAGGGACAGTTCGGGCGCCAGCTGCAGGTTGCCGCCCTGGCTCGGCAGGTCGAGGAGGATCACCGGGTGCCGGGGCAGCAGTTCCTGCACCTCGGCGCCGAAGGAGCGGAAGCTCTGGAAGGCACCGCCGAGCATCAGCACGGGCTCGCGGCGGTCCTCGGCGTACCGGGAGAAAGCCTGGTAATGCAAGGTCCAGGGACCGAGCCGGACGACGCGGGGCGCGTCAGCCAGGTGTTGCGGGCTGAAGTCGGTCTGGTAACGCATGGCGGGTTCTCCGGCGCCGGGGCGCTTTCTTGTTCTTCTGCGGCGACTGCGCCTTGAAGGTAAGCAGCAGGGACGGATTTGTTTACCCAACCTTCGGGCGGGCGCCGCCGCCGGGTGTCACCGTCCCGGCCCCGGCCGCCTGGGGCCCGGTTTGCGCCGTTACCCACGGCAACCCTGGAATGGTCTGTCTACCATCCGCCAGACGCCGCTGGGCGCGGGCGAGCGCGGTCGCTATAATCTGTCGCTTTCCCTCGACCGCCAGAATCGCGTGACCATGACTGAGTCCGTTCTCGATTACATGACCCGCCTGGGCCGCGCCGCTCGCGCCGCCTCGCGCGTGGCCGCCCGTGCCAGCACCGCGCAGAAGAACCGCGCCCTGCTGGCTGCCGCCGATGCCCTGGATGGCGCTCGTGCCGAGCTGTCCGCCGCCAACGAGCAGGACCTGGCCAATGGCCGCGCCAATGGCCTGGAACCAGCCATGCTCGACCGCCTGGCCCTGACCCCGGCACGCATCGACGACATGATCGAGGGCCTGCGCCAGGTCGCCACCCTGCCGGACCCCATCGGCGAGATCCGTGACATGCGCTACCTGCCGTCCGGCATCCAGGTCGGCAAGATGCGCGTACCGCTGGGCGTGATCGGCATCATCTACGAGTCGCGGCCGAACGTGACCATCGACGCCGCCAGCCTCTGCCTGAAGTCCGGCAACGCCACCATCCTGCGCGGCGGCTCCGAGGCCATCCATTCCAACCGCGCCATTGCCGCCTGCATCCAGCAGGGCCTGGCCAAGGCCGAGCTGCCGGCCGAACTGGTGCAGGTGGTCGAGACCACCGACCGCGCCGCCGTCGGCGCGCTGATCAGCATGCCCGAGTACGTCGACGTGATAGTCCCGCGCGGCGGCAAGGGCCTGATCGAGCGCATCAGCCGCGAGGCCAAGGTGCCGGTGATCAAGCACCTGGACGGCATCTGCCACGTCTACATCGACGTCGCCGCCGACCTGGACAAGGCCATTCGCGTGGCCGACAACGCCAAGACCCAGCGTTACGCGCCCTGCAACACCATGGAAACCCTGCTGGTGCACGCCGCCATTGCCGAGCGTGTGCTGCCGCCGTTGGCCGCCATCTATCGCGACAAGGGCGTGGAGCTGCGTGGCGACGCCGCCACTCGCGCGCTGCTGGGCAATGACGTGCTGGAAGCGACCGAGGAAGACTGGCGCACCGAGTACAACGCGCCGATCCTCTCGATCCGCGTCGTCGACGGGCTGGACCAGGCCATCCTGCACATCAATACCTACGGCTCGCAGCACACCGACGCCATCATCACCGAGAACTTCAGCGATGCCCGGCGTTTCCTCACCGAAGTCGATTCCGCCTCGGTGATGGTCAACGCCTCGACCCGTTTCGCCGATGGCTTCGAGTACGGCCTGGGGGCGGAGATCGGCATTTCCACCGACAAGCTGCACGCCCGCGGCCCGGTCGGCCTGGAAGGCCTGACCAGCGAGAAATACGTGGTCTTCGGCGACGGTCACGTACGCACCTGATGGGCAAGCGCATCGGCCTCTTCGGCGGCACCTTCGATCCCGTGCACATAGGTCACCTGCGGGGTGCCCTGGAAGTGGCCGAACAGTTCGGTTTCGACGAACTGCGCCTGATTCCCAGCGCGCGCCCGCCGCACCGCGAGACGCCGCAGGTGTCGGCGGCCCAGCGCCTGGAGATGGTGCAGCTGGCGGTGGCCGGCGTCGCGCCGCTTGCCGTCGACGACCGCGAGCTCAAGCGTGAGCGGCCATCCTGGACCATAGAGACACTGGAGTCCCTGCGCACCGAACTGGCCGCCGAGGACCAACTGTTCCTGCTGGTGGGCTGGGATGCCTTCTGCGGCCTGCCGAGCTGGCACCGCTGGAGCGAGCTGCTCGAACACTGTCACATCCTGGTCCTGCAGCGGCCGGATGCCGACAGCGAAGCCCCCGAGAACCTGCGCGACCTGCTGGCGGCGCGCACCGCGGCCGACCCGCATTCCCTGCAGGGGCCGGCCGGACAGATCGCCTTCGTCTGGCAGACGCCCCTGGCGATTTCCGCCACCCAGATCCGCCAATTGCTGGGGGAGGGGCGCTCGGTGCGCTTCCTCGTGCCCGACGCGGTATTGGCCTACATCCATGCGCACGACCTGTACCGTGTGCCGAACTGATTCACTGAGGTAGTTGAACCCGATGCAAAACGAAGAAATCGTCAAGGTCGCCATCGCGGCCCTGGAAGACATGAAAGGCCAGGACATCACCACCATCGACGTGCGCGGCAAGACCAGCATCACCGATTTCATGGTGATCGCCAGCGGTACTTCCGGTCGTCATGTGAAATCCCTGGCCGAGAGCGTGCTGGAGAAGGTCAAGGAAAAGGGCGTGCGCCCGCTGGGCAGCGAAGGCCTGGATGGCGGCGAGTGGGCCCTGCTGGACCTGGGTGATGTGGTCGTGCACGTGATGCAGGTGGCCACCCGCCAGTTCTACGACCTGGAGCGCCTCTGGCAGGGCGCCGAGCAGAGCCGCGCCCACCATAGCCACGAGTAAGCGGGGCGTCCCTTGCGTCTACGTCTCATCGCTGTCGGCTCGCGCATGCCGGGCTGGGTGGAGGAGGGCTGGCGGGAATACGTCAAGCGCCTGCCGGCCGAGCTCAGCCTGGAGCTGGTGGAGATTCCCCTGACCACGCGCGGCAAGAACGCCGACGTGGCGAGGATGATCCGCCAGGAGGGCGAGGCCATGCTGGCCAAGGTCCAGCCGGGGGAACGCATCGTCACCCTGGAAGTCCAAGGTCGGCCCTGGAGCACCGAGCAGCTGGCGGCCGAGCTGGACCGCTGGCGCCTGGATGCGCGCACCGTCAACCTCATGGTCGGCGGCCCCGAGGGGCTGGCGCCGGAGGTCTGTGCCCGCAGCGAGCAGCGCTGGTCGCTGTCGCCGCTGACCTTGCCGCACCCGCTGGTACGCATCCTCGTCGGCGAGCAGATCTATCGCGCCTGGACCGTGCTGTCCGGCCACCCCTATCACAAGTAAGCCTTCTCCATGCCGCAGCCGATCCGCCTGAAAGACCACGAAAAGGACGCCCGCCTGGTGCGTCAACGCGTGATCGTGGGCGCGGTGGCGATATTGATGCTGACTTGCGCGCTGGTCGCCCGCCTCTACTACCTGCAGGTGATCCAGTACGAGTACCACTCGACCCTGTCCGAGAACAACCGGGTCCATGTGCAGCCGATCCCGCCCACCCGCGGGCTGATCTTCGACCGCAATGGCGTGATAGTGGCCGACAACAGGCCCAGCTTCAGCCTCAGCGTCACCCGCGAGCGGGCCGGCGACTGGCAGAAGACCCTCGATGTGATAGTCGAGGTGCTGCAGCTGACCACGGATGACCGCGCCCTGTTCGAGAAACGCATGCGGCAGGGGCGCCGTCCCTTCGAGCCGGTGCCCATCCTCTTCGAACTGACCGAAGAGCAGATCGCCCGCGTGGCGGTGAACCAGTTCCGCCTGCCTGGCGTGGAGGTGGTGGCGCAGCTGGTGCGGCATTACCCGCAGGGCGCGCATTTCGCCCATTCGGTGGGCTATGTCGGACGGATCAACGAGAAGGAGCTCAAGCAGCTCGACCCGGTGAACTACAGCGGCACCCACCATATCGGCAAGACCGGCATCGAGCGCTTCTACGAAGACCAGTTGCACGGCGAGGTGGGTTACGAGGAAGTCGAGACCAACGCCCGTGGGCGTGTACTGCGGGTGCTCAAGCGTACCGATCCGAAGCCTGGCAAGGATCTGGTGCTGACCCTCGATGTGCGCCTGCAGGAAGCGGCAGAGCAGGCCCTGGGCGGCCGCCGTGGCGCCATCGTCGCCATCGAGCCGTCCAGTGGCGATGTGCTGGCGATGGTCAGCCAGCCGAGCTTCGACCCCAATCCCTTCGTCACCGGCATCAGCTTCAAGGCCTATGCCGAGCTGCGCGACTCCATCGACCGTCCGCTGTACAACCGCGTGCTGCGCGGCCTGTATCCGCCGGGCTCGACCATCAAGCCGATGGTGGCGGTGTCCGGCCTGGACGCCGGCGTGGTGACCCCGGCCTCGCGGGTCTTCGACCCCGGCTTCTACCAGTTGCCGAACTACGACCACAAATACCGTAACTGGAACCGTTCCGGTGACGGCTGGGTGAATATGGAAACCGCGATCATGCGGTCAAATGACACCTATTTCTACGATCTTGCACACAAGATGGGCATAGATCGGATGCATGACTACATGAGCCGCTTCGGCTTCGGCCAGCGCGTGGCGCTGGACATGTTCGAGGAATCCGCCGGCCTGATGCCGTCCCGCGAGTGGAAGCGCGCGCGCTACCGCCAGGCCTGGTATCCAGGGGAAACCCTGATCCTCGGCATCGGCCAGGGCTACATGCAGGCCACGCCGCTGCAACTGGCCCAGGCCGTGGCGCTGATGGCCAATCGCGGCAAGTGGATCCGGCCGCACCTGGCCAAGACCATCGAGGGCCAGCCACCGCAGGACCCCAATCCGGTTCCGGACATCGTCCTGCGCGACCCGTCGTACTGGGATGCCGGCCGCATCGGCATGGAGCAGGTGGTGCATGGCGCCCGCGGCACGGCGCACAAGGTCGGCGCCAAGTCCGTCTACCGCATCGCCGGCAAGAGCGGTACCGCCCAGGTGGTGGCGATCAAGCAGGGCGAGAAGTACGACCGCAACAAGGTCCAGGAGCGCCACCGCGACCACGCCCTGTTCGTTGCCTTCGCGCCCGCGGACGATCCGAAGATCGCCGTCGCGGTGATGGTGGAGAACGGCGAATCCGGCTCGGGCGTCGCCGCCCCGGTGGTCAAGCAGGTGATGGACGCCTGGCTGCTCGGCGAGGACGGCCAGTTGAAACCCGAGTTCCGCCCGCCCCAGCCGCTGGCGGACCAGCAGAGCGCCAACCGATGAACAGCAATTTCGACCGCACCATCTCCCAGGAGGACGTGCTCAAGCGCCGCGCCACGCTGTTGCAGCGCATGCACATCGACGGCTGGCTGCTGCTGATCCTCCTGCTGTTGGCGGCCGGCAGCCTGTTCGTCCTCTATTCGGCCAGCGGCAAGCACTGGGACCTGCTGATGAAGCAGGCCAGCTCCTTCGGCCTCGGCCTCGGCGCGATGATCGTCATCGCCCAGTTCGAGCCACGCTTCATGGCGCGCTGGGTGCCGCTCGGCTACGTGGTGGGCGTGGGCCTGCTGATGGTGGTGGAGATCATGGGCCACACGGCCATGGGCGCCACCCGCTGGATCAACATCCCCGGGGTGATCCGCTTCCAGCCCTCGGAGTTCATGAAGATCATCATGCCGGCGACCATCGCCTGGTACCTGTCGCGGCACAACCTGCCGCCGAAGCTCAGGCACATCGCGATCAGCCTGGTGCTGATCCTGGTGCCCTTCGTGCTGATCCTCAAGCAGCCCGACCTCGGTACCGCGATGCTGATCCTCGCCTCGGGCGCCTTCGTCCTGTTCATGGCCGGCATGCAATGGCGCTGGATTGTGGGTGCGGTGGCGGCGGTGGTGCCGGTGGCGGTGGCCATGTGGTACTTCGTCCTGCACGACTACCAGAAGCAGCGCGTACTGACCTTCCTCGACCCGGAGAGCGATCCCTTGGGCACCGGCTGGAACATCATCCAGTCCAAGGCCGCCATCGGCTCGGGCGGGGTGTTCGGCAAGGGCTGGCTGCTGGGTACCCAGTCGCACCTGGATTTTTTGCCCGAAAGCCACACGGACTTTATCATTGCCGTCCTCAGCGAAGAGTTCGGCCTGGTCGGCGTCTGCCTGCTGCTGTTGGTCTACCTGCTGCTGATCGGCCGCGGGCTGGTGATCACCGCCCAGGCCCAGACCCTGTTCGGCAAGCTGCTGGCGGGCAGCCTGACCATGACCTTCTTCGTCTACGTGTTCGTCAACATCGGCATGGTCAGTGGACTGCTGCCGGTGGTGGGGGTGCCCCTGCCCTTCATTAGCTACGGCGGAACCCACCTGGTTACGCTGCTGTCTGGGTTTGGGGTTTTGATGGCGATCCATACCCATCGCAAATGGATTGCCCAGGTTTGAAACGAGTGAATGATTTGAAAGCACTGCGCAAGTGGATGCAGCTGGGGGCCGCGGGAGCGGCCCTGGTCGGCCTGCTGGGGGCAGCCGCACCGGCACTATCCGGGGATTACGAGGGGTCGCCCCAGGTCGCCGAGTTCGTCGCCGAGATGACCCGCGACTATGGTTTCGCCGGCGAGCAGCTGGTGGACCTGTTCCGCGAAGTGGAGCGCAAGCAGTCCATCCTCGACGCCATCTCCCGGCCCGCGGAACGGGTCAAGACCTGGAAGGAATACCGCCCGATCTTCATCACGCCGGCGCGCATCCAGAAAGGCGTGAACTTCTGGAACCAGCATGCCGATGCCCTGGCCCGCGCCGAGAAAGAGTACGGCGTGCCGGCCCAGGTGATAGTGGCGATCATCGGCGTCGAGACCTTCTACGGCGGCAACACCGGCAACTTCCGCGTCATCGACGCCCTTTCGACCCTGGGCTTCGACTACCCGCCGCGCGCCGACTTCTTCCGCAAGCAGCTCAAGGAGTTCCTCCTGCTGGCCCGCGAGGAACAGGTCGATCCGCTGGTGCTCAAGGGCTCCTACGCCGGCGCCATGGGCCTGCCGCAGTTCATGCCGAGCAGCTTCCGCGCCTACGCGGTGGACTTCGACCGCGACGGCCACATCGACATCTGGAACAACCCGGTGGACGCCATCGGCAGCGTGGCCAGCTACTTCCAGCGCCACGGCTGGGTCGCCGGCGACCCGGTGGTGACCCGCGCGCGCATCGAAGGCACCCGCTTCGCCGACGGCCTGACCGAGGGCCTGGAGCCGGTCAAGTCGGTCGGCGACCTGCGCCAGCTCGGCTGGACGCCGCTGGATGCGGTGGACGACAACTACGCGGTGACCGCCTTCCGTCTCGAGGGTGCCGAGGGCGACGAGTTCTGGATGGGCCTGCCCAACTTCTACGTGATCACCCGCTACAACCGCAGCGTGATGTACGCCATGGCCGTGCACCAGCTGTCTGCCGCGCTGCTGGCCCAGCGTCAGGAGCCCTGAGCATGCGCCATACCGCACTTGCTCCACTGGCCCTGGCGCTGACCAGCCTGCTGCTGGCCAGCTGCAGCTCGACCCAGGCGCCGCAGCCGTCCGCTGCCGACGGACGGATTTCCGGCCCGGCGAGCTACGCCCGGCCGCACCGCGACGGCGCGCCCTGGTGGGACGTCGACGTGTCGCGCATCCCCGATGCCGTGCCGATGCCGCACAACGGCCCGGTCAAGGCCAGCCCCTACACGGTGTTCGGCAAGCCCTACTACCCGATCAACGATGCGCGCAACTACCGCGCCACCGGCACCGCCTCCTGGTACGGCACCAAGTTCCACGGCCAGGCCACCGCCAACGGC
>RCUL01000497.1_pt1 | contig 19693 bp, 17 predicted proteins | sample 2167521 | NCBI WGS metagenome assembly RCUL01 (sample SAMN09932745, study PRJNA488358) | compost metagenome | feature: garden; material: soil; isolation source: compost soil in acetic acid-enriched culture | place: Germany: Experimental Botanical Garden Goettingen | collected 2016-01-27
GCCTGTTTCACAGCAACCAGCAACCGCAGGAAGTCGTCGAGGTCATCAAGGAAGAGCAGGCCCAACCGGTCAACGACACCGCCAACAGCGGCGACAACGGCTGGGGCGATGACCAGCGCGTGGCCGACAATGACGCCTACAGCAACGACCAGGGCGGCTTCAGCAACGACCAGGGCGGCTTCAGCGACGCGGACTACAGCGACGATTCGTCTTCCTTCGGCGACGACGACTCCTTCGTCTGACCTGCCATTCGTCCGGGGCGCTCTGGCGCCTCGGGCCGATTATTCGCGGAACAATCCTTCGGGCTGGCATACTGGGCGACTTTTCGGCCCAGGTGGTCTGCGTGCATGTGCATCCAAGAGGAAACGCGGTGAAAAAAATTGCAGTGTTCGCCGATGTGCAGAACCTCTACTACACCGTGCGCCAGGCCTACGGTTGCCACTTCAACTACGCGGCGCTGTGGGCCGACATCAGCCAGCACGGGCAGATCGTCGAAGCGGTGGCCTACGCCATCGACCGCGGCGACAGCAAGCAGCAGCAGTTTCAGCAGATCCTGCGCAACCTTGGTTTCACGGTCAAACTCAAACCCTATATCCAGCGCAGCGACGGCTCGGCCAAGGGCGACTGGGACGTGGGCATCACCCTCGATGTGATCGACGCCGCCGCGCGGGTCGATGAGGTGGTGCTGGCTTCCGGCGATGGCGATTTCGACCTGCTGCTCGAGCGGGTCATCAGCCGTCACGGCATTCAGGCCGTCGCCTATGGCGTGCCGGGGCTGACCGCCAATTCACTGATTCGCGCGGCCAGCCGTTATGTGCCCATCGAGGGCAGCCTGCTGCTCAAGCATTAAGATTTCCGAGGTTGTCGTTTTGGAACGTATCGCTGTCATCGACTTTGAAACCACCGGTATTTCACCAGGGGCCGGTTGCCGGGCCACGGAGGTGGCGGTGGTCATGCTGGAGCGCGGGCGCATCGTCGAGCGCTATCAAAGCCTGATGAATGCCGGGGTGCCGGTGCCGGCGTTTGTCGCCGGCTTGACCGGCATCACCACCGCCATGCTGCGCAGTGCGCCACCGATCGCCCGGGTGATGAACGAGGTGGCCGAGTTCGTTGGCGATACGCCGATGCTCGCCCACAACGCCTCGTTCGACCAGAAATTCTGGGACTACGAGCTTTCACAGATCGGCCGTAGCCGCAGCCAGCGGTTCGCCTGTTCGATGTTGCTGGCGCGGCGCCTGATGCCATCGGCGCCTAACCACAAATTGGGCACCCTGACCCGTTGGGCCGGCCTGCCTGACACCGGCACCGCGCACCGGGCCATGGCCGATGCGGAAATGGCCGCCAACCTTGCCCAGCACCTGGCCGGGCAATTGCGCCAGCAGGGCGTCAACGGCGTCTCCCACCAGTTGTTCTGCAGCCTGCAGAAAGTCCCCGCGGCGAAGATCGGCGAAGCGCTGAACAACTATCGCTAGGCCTTCTTGCCGTTGTGCTCCAGGTGGCCCAGCGGCAGGCGCCGCTCCACCGCGCTGGAGAGAATGATCGAAGTCTTGCTGAAGCCGAACTGGGCGATGCGGTTGATCAGTTCCTCCAGTTCCGGCATCGAGGCCACGGCCGCCTGCATGATCACGCAGGGGTCGCCGGTCACCCGGTGGCACTCGGTCAGTTGCGGGATCTGCGTGAGCTCCTCAAAGGTCTGCTGGTTGCCATGGCTGGCCAGGCGCAGCTCGATCACGCACTGGATCGGCAGGCCGATTTTCTCCAGGTCGACCTTGGCCTGATAGCCGGTAATCACCCCGCTGGCTTCAAGCTTGGCCACCCGTTCGGCCACCGCCGGGGCGGAGAGATTGACCTTGCGCGCGAGTTCGGCGAAGGAGGCGCGGCCGTTGTCCAGCAGGGCGCTGAGGAGCATGCGATCGTACTTGTCCATGGGCTTCCAGAGGCTGATTGTCGATTCAAAGGTGCAAGACCTGAATAACCGTTGTTTCAAAAGTGTACGGCTCGTTTAAACAGGTTTTGTAACTTATGTTTGCCGTGCTGCCTTTCTAAACTAACCGCCCGACACCCATAATTCGAGCCCCCCATGCCTGCCTCCCGTCGCTTCCCGTTAGTCTTGATCGGCGCCTTTCTCGCCTTGTACCTGGTCTGGGGCTCGACCTACCTGGTGATTCGCATCGGCGTCGAATCCTGGCCGCCGTTGCTGATGGCCGGGGTGCGTTTTGTCATTGCCGGTTCTTTGCTCTACGGCTTTTTGCGCTGGCGCGGCGTGCCGGCACCGACCTGGCCGCAATGGCGGGCAGCGGGTGTCATCGGTGTATTGCTGCTCAGCTGTGGCAACGGTGGCGTGACCCTGGCCGAGCACGCTGGCGTGGCCTCTGGTGTGGCCGCGCTGGCGGTGGCCACAGTGCCGCTGTTCACCTTGATGTTCGGCCTGCTCTGGGGCCATCGCAACACTCGCCTGGAATGGGCCGGGATTGTCCTCGGCCTGGTTGGCATCGCCTTGCTCAACCTCGGCTCCAACCTGCAGGCCAGCCCCGTCGGTGCCGCGCTGATCCTGTTTGCCGCCGCCTCCTGGGCCTTCGGCTCGGTATGGAGCAAAAGCCTGCCGCTGCCCCAGGGGCCGATGGCCAGTGCCGCGGAAATGCTCGTTGGTGGCGTGGTCTTGCTGCTCGGCAGCGCGTTGAGCGGCGAACGTATGACCCAGATGCCCACCGCCGCCGGCTGGGGGGCGCTGGCCTACCTGGTGTTCTTTGGCTCGATCCTGGCCTTCAGCGCCTACATGTACCTGCTCAAGCACGTGCGTCCGGCCGCAGCCACCAGCTATGCCTACGTCAACCCGGCAGTGGCGGTGCTGCTGGGGATCGTTTTTGCCGGCGAACAGATCGGTTTCGAGGAATGCGTGGCAATGGCGGTTATCATTGGCGCCGTGGTGTTGATCGGTGTGCCGCAGTGGCGCCGACCGGCAGTTGAAAAGGCCAAACCCGTTGGCGAAGTGGAAGGTGAACTCTGTAAATGAAAGGACGTTTTGCCAGGACGGCAGTGAAGATCGTGGGTTGCGTGGCAGTGGTCGCGGTATGCATGGTCATGTTGCGCGACGACCGAAGCACCTTCATGACCCTGTATTTTCAGGAGTCGGTTACCCGCACCAGCGCCAGCGACGAAATCGACCCGCGCTATGTCCAGGCGCTGCAGCAGATCATCGCTACGCAGCAGATCGATACACAAAAGATCGACCTGGTGCTCGATCCCGACAGCCGGCGGGCACTGCAGCTGCGCTTTGCCGATGATGCCCTGAATGCCAGGCAGCGCCAGGATCTGCGGGCGTTGTTCGAGTCATTCGAGCCCGCTCGTGAAGCGGCCCGGCTCAGTGGCCGGCTGATGGTCGACATGCGCCAGGCGCGAAAGCTGGGCCTGGGTGTTTATGACTTCGGCCCGGCGCCCAGGGAGATCGTCGCACTCGGTGAGGTGTCGCTGCCACTGCACTTCAGTTTTCGCTCTGGAATCGATGTGCAGTTGCGACGCAAAGAGCAGGCGACTGCGCAAAAGCCGCAGGCCGATATGATCTGTGAGGCCAATGCCAGGCTGCAGGCAGCGTTGCCCTTCGAGGTGACCGAGTTCGATGTCAGTGGCAGCGACCTGCGCGGCGAAATGAAGTTGCGCATGGCCAGCGGTGAGCAAGTCCAGGCGCCGGCGCAGCTGTTTTTCGATGATCAGCAGTTGCTCGAACGTCTGGAGATGGGCGGTATGCGGGTACGCATCGACCGCCCGGACACTGTAGACCGTCTGGTGTTCGAGTTCGGCTCGATTGGCACCGTCAGGTATCAGCCTTACATGTACTTCATCCGCAACGACCCCGAGGCATTCGACGCTTGTCGAGCGGTTGCCTACCAGAGCGGCAGGCCCTTTTCGTTCTATCTGGGGGAAGGTGTCGATCGTCTGCTCAAGGTGCGCTTTCAACCGCCAGGCTGATACCGACAGGGGCACGCGCCGGGCCTGAACAAGGTAAACTGCCGCCATTGCTGAATTCCCCTGACGGTATTGCCATGACTTTCGCCAAACTCGGCCTGATCGAACCCTTGCTGCGCGCGCTCGAGCGCCTGGACTACAACACCCCGACCCCGGTCCAGGCCCAGGCCATTCCTGCCGTACTGGCCGGCCGCGACCTGATGGCCGCCGCCCAGACCGGCACCGGCAAGACCGCAGGTTTTGCCCTGCCGCTGTTGCAGCGCCTGACCCTGGAAGGGGCCAAGGTCGCCAGCAACTCGGTACGCGCGCTGGTGCTGGTGCCGACCCGCGAACTGGCCGAACAGGTACACGCCAACATTCGCGACTACGCCGAGCACCTGCCACTGAGTACCTACGCGGTGTACGGCGGCGTCAGCATCAACCCGCAGATGATGAAGCTGCGCAAGGGTATCGACCTGCTGGTGGCCACCCCCGGCCGTTTGCTCGACCTGTTCCGCCAGAACGCGGTGAAGTTCAACCAGCTGCAGGCGCTGGTGCTCGATGAAGCGGACCGCATGCTCGACCTCGGTTTTGCCGAAGAGCTGCGCGCGGTGTACGCCGCCTTGCCGGCACGCCGGCAAACCCTGCTGTTCTCGGCAACTTTCTCCGACGAGATCCGCCAACTGGCCGCACAAACCCTCAATGATCCGTTGAGCATTGAAGTCAGCCCGCGCAACGTCACCGCCAGCACCGTTAAGCAGTGGATCGTGCCGGTGGACAAGAAGCGCAAGCCAGAGCTGTTCAGCCACCTGATGCGCAAACAGCGCTGGAAGCAGGTGCTGGTGTTTGCCAAAACCCGTAATGGCGTTGACCAGTTGGTCGAGCGCCTGCGTGGCCAGGGTGTCAACGCCGACGGTATCCACGGCGACAAGCCTCAGGCCACTCGCCAGCGTGCACTGGACAGCTTCAAGGCGCGCGAGATCCAGATTCTGGTAGCCACCGATGTGGCGGCGCGCGGGCTGGATATCGACGACCTGCCGCTGGTGGTCAACTTCGACCTGCCGATCGTGGCCGAGGATTACATCCACCGCATCGGCCGTACCGGGCGCAAGGGCAACAGTGGTGAGGCGATTTCGCTGGTGTGTGCCGACGAGGTTCAACTGCTGTCGGCGATTGAAACCCTGACCCGCAAGACCTTGCCGCGCCATGAAGAGCCGGACTTCACTCCGGACCACAAGGTGCCGATGACCGACGCCAATGGCCAGGTGCTGAAGAAGCCGAAAAAGCCGAAGAAGCCCAAGGAGAACAGCAGCAAACGCAGCCTCGGGCGTTGGCTGGACAGCGCTGAAACGCCAGCGGCGGCGCCGCAGGCCAAGCCGGTGCGCAAGGTGCCGACTTTCAACACCGGGCCGCGCAAGCGCAAGCCTTGAGTACGCCATCGCGGGTCAAGCCCGCTCCTACAGAGGGCAGCGATAACCTGTGGGAGCCGGACTTGCCGGCGATGGAAGGCGAAGCCTTCCCTTAGGCCTTGAGCCACTCCAGCAACCCCAACCCCGCCTTGCGCCCACTGGCAAAACAGGCCGTCAGCAGATAGCCGCCCGTCGGCGCCTCCCAGTCGAGCATCTCGCCGGCACAGAACACGCCGGGCATCTGCTTGAGCATCAAGCGTTCATCCAGCGCTTCGAAGGTCACCCCACCGGCACTGCTGATCGCTTCATCCAGCGGGCGAGGGCGCACCAGGGTGACCGGCAAGGCCTTGATCGCTTGCGCCAGCAACGCCGGGTCGGCAAAGGTCTGCTGATCGGTCTGCTCGCGCAACAGCGCTGCCTTGACCCCGTCCAGCCCCAGTTGACTGTGCAGATGCTTGGCCATCGAGCGTGAACCCCGCTGCTTGGCCAGGGCCTGCTGGATTTTATCCACAGGCCGGTTGGGCAGCAGGTCGATCAGCACCCTGGCGCTGCCATCGCGGTTGATCGCCTCGCGAATCTGCGCCGACCAGGCGTATACCAGGCTGCCTTCCAGCCCTTGTGCGGTGAGCACGCACTCACCCAGGCGCGGTGCATGGCCCTCAAGGCTCAGGGCGATATTCTTCAGCGGCGCGCCGGCAAACTTGTCCTTGAGCACAGCGCTCCAGCCCTCGACCTCGAAACCACTGTTGGCCGCCTGCAACGGCGCAATCTGCACGCCTTGCGCTTGCAGCCAGGGCAGCCAGGCTGCATCCGAGCCCAACCGCGCCCAGCTGCCGCCGCCCAGCGCCAGCACGGTGGCCGTCGGCTTGAGCGCCAGTTCGCCCTGTGGATAAGCGATCCGCAAGGCTCCTTCGGCGTTCCAGCCCAGCCAGCGATGGCGGGTGTGGATAACTACTCCGGCGTCGCGCAGGCGCTTGAGCCAGGCGCGTAGCAGCGGCGCGGCTTTCATGTCGCGGGGGAAGACCCGGCCGGAACTGCCGACGAAGGTTTCGATACCCAGGTCGTGAATCCACTGGCGCAGCACATCGGCATCGAAGCCTTCGAGCAGGCGGGCAACTTCATCCGTACGTTCGGCATAGCGGGCGATGAACGCCGGGTAAGGCTCGGAATGGGTGATGTTCATGCCACCGACCCCGGCCAGGAGGAACTTGCGGCCCACCGAGGGCATGGCGTCGTACAGCTCGACGGCGACCCCGGCCTGGCTCAGCACTTCGGCGGCCATCAACCCGGCCGGCCCGCCTCCGATAATGGCAACGTGTGGGCGGTCGGTGGGGCGGGTGTCGGTCATGGTCGGCTGCAAGCTGGGAAAAAGAGCCGGCATTCTACCTTAGCGGGCCGCCCGGAAACACTGATCAAAAAATGAACAGCAGCCTCAAGGCCAGGTAGTTAAAGGGCTTGAGGGGGTTTCCAGCAGGTTATCCACAGGCGGTTCCACAGTCATTGTGAGTAACCCAGCACGCGGCTGGCGCTGTGGTGCAGTATCCCGTGACGGCGGGCGAGGGCCTCGCGGTCCTTGCTGTAGCCTCCGCCAATCACGCCGACCACCGGGATGTCACGCCCCAGGCAGTGGCGCAGCACGCTTTCGTCACGCGCGGCGACGCCTTCATCGGTGAGTTGCAGATACCCCAGGGCGTCGTCCTTGTGCACGTCGACGCCGGCGTCGTACAGCACCAGGTCAGGGCGATACAGCGGCAGCAGGTAGTTGAGCGCGTCATCCACCACCTTCAGGTAAGCCTGGTCACCCATGCCGCGCGGCAGCGGAATGTCCCAGTCGCTTTCAGCCTTGCGCGCCGGGAAGTTCTGCTCGCAATGCAGCGACACGGTGATGGCATCCGCGGTGTCGTGGAGGATGCGCGCGGTACCGTCGCCCTGGTGCACGTCGCAATCGAAGATCAGCACCTTGTGCACCCGCCCGGCTTCCAGCAGGTAATGGCTGATCACTGCCAGGTCATTGAAGATGCAGAAACCGGCCGGGTGATCGTAATGGGCATGATGGGTACCTCCCGCCAAATGGCAGGCGATGCCGTGCTCCAGCGCCTGCTCGGCGGCCAGCAGCGAGCCGCCGACCGCACGCACGGTACGCCGCGCCAGGGCTTCGCTCCAGGGCAGGCCGAGGCGGCGCTGGTCTTCACGCGACAGCTCGCCATGCATGTAGCGCTCGATGTAGGCGCGGTCGTGGGCCAGGGCGAGGATATCGTTGGGGCAGATTTCCGGGCGTAGCAGCGCCGCATCCGTGGTCAGGCCGCTGGCGACCAGGTGATCGCGCAACAGGCGGAACTTGTCCATCGGAAAGCGGTGCTCGGCGGGGAACGCCGGGCTGTAGTCGTCGTGATAGATCAGCGGCAGGGGCATGGCAGGGTCTTGGTCAGAGCAGGAATCGATCTTGCCAGCTCCTTGCCTTGTTGTGCTACCAGCACTGAAGCGCCAGCAGCCGATGAACAGCCTACGCTGTAAACTGCAGGCTGTGGATAAGGAGCCGAGCATGACCCCGATACTGCAACTTGAAAGCGCGCGGCTGCAGTTGCGCCAATGGCAGGATGACGACCTCGCCGAGTTCGCCGCCATGTGCGCCGACCCTATGGTCATGCGCTACTTTCCTGCGCCGTTGACCCGGGTCGAGAGCGCCGCGCTGATCGGCCGGATCCGCGGTCACTTCAATGAATACGGCTATGGCCTATGGGCCCTGGAACGCAAGGATACCGGCGCTTTCATCGGCATGACCGGCCTGCTCAATGTTAGTTTTGACGCCGACTTCGCCCCAGCGGTGGAGATCGGCTGGCGCCTGGCCCGGCGTCACTGGGGGCTGGGGTTTGCCAGTGAAGCAGCCTGGACCAGCCTGCGCTGCGCCTTCGCTCAACTGGGCCTGGAGCAGGTGGTGTCGTTCACCACGCAAAGCAACCTGGCGTCGCAGAAAGTCATGCAGGCCATCGGCATGCAGCAGGACCTGGCAGGCAGCTTCGAACACCCCAAGCTAGAGCCTGGCCACCCCCTGCGCCCGCACGTGCTGTACCGCATCGACCGCGCCCAGTGGCAAGCTACCCTGCGCGGCTGAATTGCAGAACATACGGGCTGGCAATGACAAACCCTGTATTATTTGCAGCAGTTGCGCATTGCCTTGGAGAATCTTGAATGAGCCACGTGTTGGACGATCTGGTTGACCTGTTGAGCCTGGAATCGATCGAGGAAAACCTGTTCCGCGGGCGAAGCCAGGACCTGGGCTTTCGGCAGCTGTACGGTGGACAGGTACTGGGCCAGTCGCTGTCGGCGGCCAGCCAGACGGTCGAAGAGGCGCGTCATGTGCACTCGCTGCACGGTTACTTCCTGCGCCCGGGCGATGCCAGCATGCCGGTGGTCTATTCGGTCGACCGCGTGCGCGATGGCGGCAGTTTCAGCACCCGGCGGGTGACCGCGATCCAGAAGGGCAAGACCATCTTCACCTGCAGCGCCTCGTTCCAGTACGACGAAGAAGGTTTCGAGCACCAGAGCCAGATGCCCAATGTGGTCGGCCCGGAGAACCTGCCGTCGGAAGTCGAGCTGGCCAAGGGCATGGCCGATCGCCTGCCTGAAGCCATCCGCGACAAGATGCTCTGCGCCAAGCCGATCGAAATGCGCCCGGTGACCGCCGAGGACCCGTTCAACCCCAAGCCGGGCGAGCCGGTGAAGTACGTCTGGTTCCGCGCCGATGGCAACCTGCCGGATGTGCCGGCGCTGCACAAGTACATGCTCGCCTACGCCTCGGACTTCGGCCTGCTGACCACTTCGCTGCTGCCCCATGGCAAATCGGTGTGGCAGAAAGACATGCAGATTGCCAGCCTCGACCACGCGCTGTGGTTCCACGGCAACCTGCGCGCCGACCAGTGGCTGCTGTACGCCATGGACAGCCCGTGGGCCGGCAATGCCCGTGGTTTTGCCCGCGGCAACATCTACAACCAGGCCGGGCATCTAGTGGCCTCGTCGTGCCAGGAAGGCCTGATTCGTCATCGCAAGGATTGGCAATGAGCCTGCAGCAGATTCGCCACTGGGTGTTCGACATGGACGGTACCCTGACCGTCGCCGTGCACGATTTTGCGGCGATCAAGGAGGCGCTGGAGATTCCGCAGACGCACGACATCCTTACCCACCTGGCGGCTTTGCCGGCCGCCGAGGCCGCGGCCAAGCACGCCTGGCTGCTGGAACATGAGCGTGAGCTGGCGATCGGCTCGCGCCCGGCTACCGGCGCCGTGGAGCTGGTCCGCGACCTGGCGGCGCGTGGTTGTCGGTTGGGCATCCTCACCCGCAATGCCCGTGAGCTGGCGCATATCACTCTGGAGGCCATCGGCCTGGCTGACTGCTTTGCCGTCGAGCACATCGTCGGTCGCGATGAAGCACCGCCCAAACCACACCCGGGTGGCTTGTTGAAGCTGGCCGAAGCCTGGGACGTGGCGCCGACCGAGATGGTCATGGTCGGCGATTATCGCTTTGACCTGGATTGCGGCCGGGCGGCGGGGGCGCGGACGATTCTGGTCAACCTGCCGGACAATCCCTGGCCGGAACTGGCCGACTGGCATGCGGCGGATTGTCGGACGCTGCAGGTGATGCTCGACCAATAGCTGGCAAGGCCGGCTCCCACAGGTGGGCTGCACGCGGTCCTTGTGGGAGCTGGCTCGCCAGCGATGAGGCCCTCACACCTTACTCAGAACTCCCAGCGCGTGGTCAGCATCACATTGCGCGGATCACCGTAGTAGGTGGTATCGAAGTTGCCCAGCCCGCTCAGGTAGCGCTTGTCGAACACGTTGTTGGCATTGACTGTGAAGCTCAACTGTTCGTTGTACTGGTAGCGGGTCATCAGGTCGACCAGGGTGTAGCCGCCTTGCTTGATGAAGGTGTAGTCGTTCACCGAGCGATTGTAGATCTTGCCGTAGAACGCGCTCTGCCAGTTGATTCCCCCGCCCACGGTCACTTTATCCAGCACCCCCGGCAAACGGTAGGTGGTGAACATCCGCACCAGGTGCTCAGGCTTGCTGGTGCTCATCGGGAAGCCATAGATGCGCTGCTCGTCGGCATCGCGCGAGCGTGCGTAGGTGTAGCCTGCCGAGAGGTTCCAGCCTTCCTGCAGTTCGCCGGCGATTTCCAGCTCGATGCCCTGGGTGGTGGCGCCACTGGTGGCCTTGTAGATGCCCTCGTTGGTCGCAGGGTTGGTGCCGATCGACTCGGCGACGTTGTCCTGCTCGATGCGGAACAGCGCCAGGCTGGCGTTGAGCTTGCCGTCGAAGTAGGCCGCCTTGAGGCCGGTTTCGTAGCTGTCGCCTTCGACCGGATCAAGGGTCGCGCCATTGCTGTCCTTGTTGCTCTGTGGCTGGTAGATCGAGGTGTAGCTGGCGTACACCGAGTAGGTGTCGTCGAGGTCATAGACGACACCGGCGTACGGGGTGACCACGCCATGTTGCTTGTAGCCGGACTGGCTGTCCTGGAAGGTCGGGTTGAGGCCGTCGTAGTCGTAGTTGTCGTCGTACTTGAAGGTGCTGACCCGGGTGCCGAGTATCACCGAGAGGTCGTCCGTCGGATGCAGGCGGGTAGCGATGTAGGCGCCGTTCTGGCTCTTTTTCTGTTCGTACTTGCCGTTTTTCGGGAAGTCCGGCACGCCGATGTGGCCGTCCCAGTCAAAGATGCTGCCGGGCACCATGGCAAACTCGCTGGTGTCCCAGGTGGCGCCAGTCTGGCGCGAATGGTTGGTGTCCAGACCGACGACCAGGTCATGCTGGCGACCGAACAGGGTGAACGGGCCCGAGAGGTTGAGGTCGGCGCTGTTCTGCACCCGATGGCCTTCCCAGCGGCCCCAGAAGAACGACATGCCATCGCCATTGCGATCCGGCGCACCGCCACTGGCCGAGGCCAGGCGGGTGTCGTGGTCGCTTTGCAGCTGGTTGACGGTGAGTTTGAGCGACCAGTCGTTGGCCAGCGCCTGCTCCAGCGAGGCGAAGTAGGTACGGTTCTGGAAGTCGCGGCGGCTCCAGTCGGCGCCCGGGTTGAACGAGCGTGAGAAGTCCGTGCGGCCGCCGTCGGTGTAATACACCGGGTTACCGGTCCAGGAGCTGCCACGCGGGGTGGTGGTCTGCTGGTCGATGCCGACGGTCAGCAGGGTGTCCGGGGTGATGTCGGCTTCGAGGATGCCGTAGTACACCTCTTTGCTCTGCTGGTAGTGGTCCTGGTAGCCCTTCTTGTCCTGCTGGGCGCTGACGAAGCGCCCGCGCACGCTGCCGCTGCTGTTGATCGGGCCGGAGACATCGACTTCGCCACGGTAGTTATCCCAGCTGCCGGCACTGCCGGTCAGCGAACCCTGGAACTGCGCGGTCGGTTTTTTGCGGATCAGGTTGACCGTGGCCGACGGGTCGCCGGAGCCGGTCATCAGGCCGGTGGCGCCCTTGAGCACTTCCACCCGGTCGTAGATGGCCATGTCGACGTGGGCGGTGCCTTCGCCATACACACCGTCATACACGGTGTTGACGCCGTCGTACTGGTAGTTGGTGATCACCAGGCCGCGGCTGGTGAACTCGGTGCGGTCGCTGTCATAGGTTTGCGCCGACACGCCGGGGGTGTTGCGCAGTACATCGGAAATGCTCTGGGCGCCCTGGTCGTCCATCTGCTGGCGGGTGACCACGGTGATGGTTTGCGGTGTTTCGCGTATCGACAGCGGCAGCTTGGTCGCGGTACGGGTCGCCGCCGTGGTGTAGGAATGGGTGCCCTCGGTGGTTTCACCCAGACCCTGGGCGTTGATGCTGGTGGCGCCCAGTTCCATCGCTGCGCCGGTGTTGGCCGGCACCAATACGTAGCCGCCGTTGGACTGACGCTGAGCCTGCAGGCCGGTACCGCTGAGCAGACGGGCCAGGCCTTCTTCCACCGAATAGTTGCCCTGCAGGCCGGCCGACTGCTGGCCCTGAGTCTGGCGGGCATCGAACGACAGGGTAATGTTGGCGCGGGTGGCGAACAGGCTCAGAGTGGTGCCCAGCGGGCCCGGGGCGATCTGGAATTGCGTGCTGGCGCTCTGCGCCATGGCCTGGGCAGGCAGCAGCGCGAGCAGCGGCAAAGGCGCCAGGGTCAGGCCGAACAGCGCCAGGTGGACAGCGCGAACCAGAGGGCGGGGTGCGCGCGGACAAGTCGGGGTCATGCAGGATTTCCTTCGATTGGCTGGGCAGAGGGGCGGTCGAAATTTGCCGCTTTAACTGCGTAGCCGAATGAGAATGAAAATCGGCAACCCTTTGTGTGAAATTTCTTCAGACTGCTTCAATGCTGACCCAGTAGCGGGTCATGTAACGCACCCTGACCGGCAACGACACGCCAAGGTTTTCCAGGACGGTGTCGGTGTCGTCGATACGAAAGGCGCCGGACAGGCGCAGGTCGGCAATGCTCTCGGCACAGCGCAGCACGCCGGGGCGGTAGCGGCGCAGTTCACTGATGAAGTCGCCCAGGCGCCATTCGATCACGGTCAGCATGCCCTGGGTCCAGGCTCCGGTGCCGGGCAGGGCGGTGCTGGCGGCAGCAATCTGCGTGCGGTCGAAGCTGACGCTTTGTCCGGTCTCCAGGCGCAGCATCAGCAGCGGCTGGTCGAGCGGGCGTACTTCAACCGCATGCTCGAGCACGCTGACGCGGCTCAGGCCGTTGTCGCTACGGACGTTGAAGCGCGTGCCCAGGGCGCGCACCCGGCCTTCGGCCGTTTCGACAATGAACGGGCGAGCCGCACTATCGCGTGCGGTCTGCACCATGATTTCACCGCTGTAAAGGCGCAGCAGGCGTTGCTGGCCGTCGTAGCGGATATCCACAGCGCTGTCGGTGTTGAGTTCGAGCTGGCTGCCGTCGGCGAGGCGTACCTGGCGGCGCTGGCCCTTGCCGGTGCGCAACTCGGCCATCCAGGCCTGGCCCGGGGTGCTTTCCCGTACGGCCCAGCCGGTTGCACCGACGGCCATGAGCAGGGCCAGGGTCTTGAGTACGGCGCGGCGCCGGGCGCGCACACCGGCCAGGGCCGGCAGGGCGACATCGGCCGGCAGTCGTCCCAACTGACGCTGCAGCTTTTCTACCCGCGCCCAGGCCTGGGCATGGGCCTGGCTCTTGCCCAGCCAGTCTTGCCAGGCCTGCAACTGCGCATCGCTGGGCGGCGCGGCGTTGAGCTGCACGTACCAGGTGGCGGCAGCTTCGAGGGTGCGATAGTCCAGCGGCTGGGCCATGTCAGTCGTCCGTCAGTAGCAGGCAGTGGGTCATGGCGCGGATCAGGTGCTTCTTCACCGTGGTCACCGACACTCCCAGGCGCTCAGCGGTGGCCACATAGCTCAGGCCTTCGAGCTGCACGGCCAGGAAAATATTGCGCGTGCGCTCGCCCAGGCCATCGAGCATCTGGTCCACGGCCAGCAAGGTTTCGAGGATCAGCAAGCGGCTTTCCGGCGATTCGGCGACCCGCTCCGGGCGCAACGCCAGTTCGTCCAGGTAGGCCTGTTCGAGCGCTTTGCGGCGGAACTTGTCGATCATCAGCGCATGGGCAATGGCGCCCAGGTAGCTGCGCGGCTCGCGAATGGTGTCTGCATTGCGCGCGTTCAAAACCCGGATAAAGGTGTCCTGGGCCAGGTCGGCGGCATCGCTGGCATTGCCCAGGCGGGCGCGCAGCCAGTTCTTCAACCAACCGTTATGTTCGCTGTAGAGCGCGTGCAGGGCAGCATGATCGGGAGCGGGCATGGTGAGGCAATATCGAGTAATTGATAATTAGTCGCATTATTGTGGTTTGCTGGCGCACTATGCAAGCGCTCGTGCTTGACCTGGGGCAGGGGCAGGCAAAGACTGGTCAGCTATTTGCCCAATCGACTCAGGAGGTTTCCATGACCAGCAGGGCCATTATCGTCCAGACCGGCGGTGGTTACGACAAGGTGCAGGTAGGCACCCGCGAGGCTGCGGCGCCGCAAGCCGGCGAAATCAGCGTGCGCCTGCACGCCAACTCGCTCAACTATCACGACTTCGCCGTGGTCAGCGGCATGTGGGGGCCGACTGCGCCGCGTATCCCCATGGCCGACGGCGCCGGTGTGGTGACCGCAGTGGGTGCTGGCGTGAGCGAGTTCGCCGTGGGCGATTCGGTGGTCAGCACCTTCTTCCCAGACTGGCTGGACGGCCAGCCGTTGGTCGAAGGTTTCGCCAGCGTACCGGGCGACGGCATCGATGGTTACGCCCGCGAACAGGTGACTGCCCGCGCAACCTCTTTTACCCATGCGCCCAAGGGCTACAGCCACGCCGAAGCGGCGACCCTGACCACCGCCGGCCTCACCGCCTGGCGCGCACTGATGGCCGATGACTCGCTCAAGCCAGGCGATACCGTGCTGGTGCAAGGTACTGGTGGCGTGTCGATTTTCGCCCTGCAGTTCGCCAAGCTGGCCGGTGCCACGGTGATCGCCACGTCCTCCAGCGACGACAAGCTCGAACGCCTCAAGGCCCTCGGCGCCGACCACCTGATCAACTACCGCAAGACTCCGGCCTGGGGCGAGAAGGTGCGCCAGCTCACCGCCAACCGCGGTGTCGATCACGTGATCGAAGTCGGTGGCCCGGCGACCCTCGAGCAATCAATGATCGCTGCGCGTATCGGCGGGCATGTGTCGCTGATCGGTATTCTGACCGGCGTGGCGGGCAACCTGCCGCTGGTCCAGGCCCTGGTACGGCAGATTCGCCTGCAAGGCGTGCTGGTGGGCAGCCGTGCCCAGCAGCAGGCGATGGTCCGCGCCATCGATGCCAATGGCTTGCGCCCGGTCGTGGACAAGACCTTCGACCTGGAGCAGATCGTCGAAGCCTTCCGCTATCAGGAAAGCAACCAGCACTTCGGCAAGATCTGCCTGAGCATCTGAGCCAGCGCCTCAGATCTGCCCCAGCAACCAGCCGCGAAATGCCATCAGCGATGGCAGCGACTGGTTGCGTGGCGGGTAGATCAGGTAATAGCTGCGCTGGCTGGCAAACGGTGCACCGGCACTGACCAGTTCACCGCTGGCCAGCTCGTCGGCCACCAGGATGCGCGGTACCAGGCCGATGCCGATGCCGGCGCGCACTGCCTGGATCAGGTGCGAAGTCAGCTCGAAGCTGGGCCCCAGGCGCATGCTGCGGTGCGCCAGGCCATGGTGGGAAAACCATTCGCCCCAGGCGTTGGGGTTGTTGGCCACGTTGAGCAGCAACTGCTCATGCAGGCGCGGCGGTGACCAGTCGGCCTGGCCGGCGGCGGTGTCCGGCGAGAGGATCACCAGCAACTCTTCGGCATGCAGGCGATGACAGACCAGCCCCGGTACGTCGGCATTACCGACGACGATGGCGGCGTCGATGCCGCTGGTTTCAAAATCGATGGCTTCGATGCGTGAATTGATGTGCACCAGCATGCCCGGGTGCAGCTTGTAGAACTCATGCAGGCGCGGCAGCAGCCATTTGGAGCCGAAGGTCGGCAGGGTCGCCAGGCGCAGGCTGCCTTCGCCAGACTGGTAAGCCATGGCCTGCAAAGTAGCACTGCGGATCCGCCCGAGGGCTTCGCTCATCTCCCGCTGATACAGCCGACCGACATCAGTCAGGCGCACCTGGCGGCCTTCGCGGCGGAACAGGGTCAGGCCCAGTTGCTGCTCCAGCGCCTGCACCTGGCGGCTCACCGCGCTCTGGGTCAGCGACAGCTCGGTGGCGGCGCGGGTGTAGCTTTCATGCCGGGCGGCGGCTTCGAAAGCCAGCAGCAATGACATGGACGGCGTTAGATGGCGGTAATTCATTCGTAAAAGTCATCGATAGCGGCAGAAATATCCAGTTGTCCGCGGCGGCACGCTCCGGGATCATTGGCATATCAGTGTCTTGAGGCTGACCTAATTATGCTCAGCCAGCAAGTGTTCCGATATCCCGTGATTAGCCAAATTAAAGAGGCCATCCTTTGATGATCGCCCAGTTGCCGACCAGCGCCCCTGCTGCCGACTATTCCGATTTCCTCGCCGCCCTGCGTGCCAACGGTTTCCGTGGCCAGATTAGCGCCGACTATGCCACCCGCACGGTGCTCGCCACCGATAACTCGATCTACCAGCGCCTGCCACAAGCGGCGGTGTTCCCGCTGGATGCCGAGGACGTCGCCCGGGTTGCCGCGCTGATGGCCGAACCGCGCTTTCGCCAGGTCAAGCTCACCCCCCGTGGTGGCGGCACCGGTACCAACGGCCAGTCGCTGACCGACGGCATCGTCGTCGACCTGTCGCGGCACATGAACAACATCCTCGAGATCAACGTCGAGGAGCGTTGGGTGCGGGTCCAGGCCGGGGTGGTCAAGGACCAGCTCAACGCCGCGCTCAAGCCCCACGGCTTGTTCTTCGCCCCGGAGCTGTCGACCTCCAACCGCGCCACCGTCGGCGGCATGATCAACACCGACGCCAGCGGCCAGGGCAGCTGCACCTACGGCAAGACCCGCGATCACGTGCTTGAACTGCACAGTGTGCTGCTCGGCGGCGAGCGCCTGCACAGCCTGCCCATCGATGACCAGGCGCTGGAGCAGGCTTGCGCGCAACCAGGCCGCAGCGGTGAGGTGTACCGCATGGCCCGGCAGATCCAGGAAACCCAGGCCGAGCTGATCGAGACCATCTTCCCCAAGCTCAACCGCTGCCTGACCGGTTACGACCTGGCGCACCTGCGCGACGAGCAGGGCCGCTTCAACCTCAACAGCGTGCTGTGCGGCGCCGAGGGCTCGCTGGGTTATGTGGTCGAGGCCAAGCTCAATGTGCTGCCGATCCCCAAGTACGCAGTACTGGTCAACGTCCGCTACACCAGCTTCATGGACGCCCTGCGCGACGCCAATGCGCTGATGGCGCACAAGCCGCTGTCGATCGAGACGGTGGACTCCAAGGTACTGATGCTGGCGATGAAGGACATCGTCTGGCACAGCGTCGCCGAGTACTTCCCCGCCGAAGCCGAGCGCCCGACCCTGGGCATCAACCTGGTGGAGTTCTGCGGTGATGATCCGGCTGAAGTGAACGCGCGGGTGCAGGCGTTTGTCGCCCACCTGCAGGCTGACACCGGCGTCGAGCGTCTGGGCCACACCCTGGCCGAAGGCGCCGAGGCGGTGACCCGGGTCTACACCATGCGCAAGCGTTCGGTAGGCCTGCTTGGCAACGTCGACGGCGAAGTGCGTCCGCAACCGTTCGTTGAAGACACCGCCGTACCGCCAGAGCAGTTGGCCGACTACATCGCCGACTTCCGCGCATTGCTCGACAGCTACGGCCTGGCCTATGGCATGTTCGGTCATGTCGACGCCGGCGTGTTGCACGTACGCCCGGCGCTGGACATGAAAGACCCGGCCCAGGCTGCACTGGTCAAGCCGATTTCCGATGCCGTGGCGGCACTGACCCAGCGTTATGGCGGCCTGCTCTGGGGGGAGCATGGCAAGGGCCTGCGTTCGGAATACGTGCCGGATTTCTTCGGTGAACTGTACCCGGCACTGCAGTCGCTCAAGGGCGCGTTCGACCCCTACAACCAGCTCAACCCCGGCAAGATCTGCACCCCGCCCGATAGCGAGCAGGGCCTGATCAAGGTCAACGAAGCGCCAATGCGCGGTGATTTTGACCGGCAGATCGATGAGCGGGTCTGGCAAAGCTTTGGCAGCGCCGTGCACTGCAACGGCAACGGCGCCTGCTACAACTTCGACCCCAACGACGCCATGTGCCCATCGTGGAAGGCCACCCGTGAGCGCCAGCATTCGCCCAAGGGCCGCGCCTCGCTGATCCGTGAATGGTTGCGCCTGCAGGGTGCGGCCAGCATCGATGTATTGGCGGCGGCAAAGAACAAGACTTCGTGGCTCAAGGAGCTGCCCAAACGCCTGCGCAACAACCAGGCACGCTCCCGTGGCGAAGCCGATTTCTCCCACGAAGTCTACGAAGCCATGGCCGGCTGCCTGGCGTGCAAATCCTGCGCGGGGCAGTGCCCGATCAAGGTCAACGTGCCGGAGTTTCGCTCGCGCTTCCTGGAGCTGTACCACGGTCGCTATCAGCGCCCGCTGCGTGACTACCTGATCGGCTCGCTGGAGTTCAGCATTCCCTACATGGCCTATGCGCCAGGGTTGTACAACGCGGTGATGGGGTCGAAGTGGGTCAGCCGCCTGCTCGAGCGCCATGTCGGCATGCTCGACAGCCCGCTGATCAGCCGCTACAACCTGCAGAACACCCTGACCCGTTGCAACGTCCGCGCGGCCAGCGTGCCGGCGCTGCGCGAACTGACCCCGGCCCAGCGTGAGCGCAGCATCGTGCTGGTCCAGGATGCGTTCACCCGCTACTTCGAAACACCGCTGCTGGCGTCGTTTATCGAGCTGGCCCACCGTCTTGGCCACAAGGTGTTCCTCGCGCCCTACAGCGCCAACGGCAAACCCTTGCATGTTCAGGGCTTCCTTGGCGCCTTTGCCAAGGCGGCGATTCGCAACGCCAACCAGCTCAAGGCCCTGGCCGATTGCGGCGTGCCACTGGTCGGCCTCGACCCGGCCATGACCCTGGTGTACCGCCAGGAGTACCAGAAGGTCGAAGGCCTGAGCGACTGCCCGAAGGTGCTGCTGCCGCAGGAATGGTTGATCGACGTGCTGCCCGAACAGGCCGCGGGCGTCGGCGAAACCTTCCGTCTGCTGGCCCACTGCACCGAGAAAACCAACGTGCCGGCCAGTACCCGCCAGTGGGAGCAGGTATTTGCGCGACTGGGGCTGAAACTGCTCACCGAAGCGACCGGTTGCTGCGGCATGTCCGGCACCTATGGCCACGAAGCGCGCAACCAGGACACCTCGCGGACCATCTTCGAGCAATCCTGGGCCGGCAAGCTGGGTAAACAGGGGGAGGCGTTGGCGACCGGCTATTCATGCCGCAGCCAGGTCAAGCGCTTGGCAGACCGCCAGTTGCGTCATCCGCTGGAGGTGCTGCTGCAGTACGCCAAGGGCTGATGCCCGGTCAGGGCTCGAGGGTATCGACGCTGACGGTGATGTAGAAGAACTCGATCCGTGCCCATTGCGAGCGCTGGTTGACCGGTGTCTCTTCGGAAGCCATGAGGATTTCGTAGCCGATGCCGCTCTGTGGGGCGCGGTGGAAGTGGCGAAATGAATCCCACATGCAGCAGATAAACAGCAGGCGCGGCATGCCGAAGGCGTGGTGCAGATAGCCCTCGGCAGCCCCTGCTTCGGCACCTTTGACCCTATAGGTCGCGATTAAGGGGGCGGTCTGCAGTTCGGGTTCCTGGCGGCATCCCAGGTACTCGATGCCCTTTGGGTACGCACCCAATGCACCCAGGAAGTCTGCGCACTG
>RCUL01000498.1_pt1 | contig 19620 bp, 16 predicted proteins | sample 2167521 | NCBI WGS metagenome assembly RCUL01 (sample SAMN09932745, study PRJNA488358) | compost metagenome | feature: garden; material: soil; isolation source: compost soil in acetic acid-enriched culture | place: Germany: Experimental Botanical Garden Goettingen | collected 2016-01-27
GGCCTGCTGGATGGCGATGATCGCCCAGTTCATGTGCGCCATGACTTCCCAGTAGCGCACCAGGTCGCGGTTGATCGGCTTGCCGCTGACTGCCTCGTAACCTCGGTAGAAGTCATCGCGACTGCCCACGCCGCCCGCTTCCTGGTCGTTGCGGCCGAAGCGCCAGCACTTGGCGCAGAACCAGCCGATGTCCTGCAGCGGATCGCTCCAGCCAGCGAACTCCCAGTCGAGCACGCCGGTCAGGCCCTGCTCGTCGGCCATGTAGTTGCCGGTTCGGAAGTCACCATGCACCAGAGTTATCTCGTCGCGCGGCGGCGCGTGGCGCTCCAGCCAGCACAGGCCCCACTCCAGCGTCGGGTGTGGCGTGTGCTGGCCGTCCAGGTAGTCGCGGAACTTGCGTACTTGATGCAGAGCCGGGGCTTCCTCATACCAGGGCAGGAAGTCCAGGCTCTGCTGTGGCGGACGGATCGAGTGGATGCGCGCCAGCTCCGCGCCGAGGCGCTCGGCCAGTTGGCGGCGGTCGCCGCCATAGCGACCGTCCTTGACCATCAGGTGCGCGGCGGCGGTGCCGCCGATGCGCCGCATGACGAAGAACGGCCGGCCGATCACCTCGCGATCCTCGCACAGCCACAGCGGCTCGGGCACAGTCACTCCGGCGTCGAAGGCCGTCCTGAGCAGGGCGTACTCCTGCGGCCGGCCGTGACTGACTGACACCTCGGACGGCGAGTCGCAGCGCACCACCGCGGCCAACGTGCCGGCGTGGGGACCGCCGTTGATCTCGGCGTCGAGCAGCCAGTTTTCCTGAATGGCGCCTCCGGAAAGCAGGCGCATCTCGCGGATCTGCACCGCGCTGGCGCCAGCGGCGCCGGCGAGGAACTGCGCTAGGGCCTGGGTTGCTTGTTCGTTCATGGCGGATACCTAGAGTGAGCTGACCAAATGGCCGCCGTCGACCGCCAAGCAGGCGCCCGACAGGTGGCGACCGGCGTCGGAAGCGAGCAGCAGCATTGGGCCGTCGAGGTCATCCAGCTGACCGAAGCGCCGGCTAGGAATGCGCGAGCGCAGTTTCTCGCCCGGGGCACTGGCGAGGAACTCCTGGTTGAGGTCGGTGGCGATGTAGCCCGGCAGCAGCGCATTGGCGCGGATGTTGTAACGCGCCAACTCCAAGGCCATAGCCTTGGTGGCCTGAACTACGCCGGCCTTGGAGATGGCGTAGGGCGCCACCCCGCCGGCCACCCGTGCACCGAGGATGGAGGCGACGTTGACGACGCAGCCGCCCTTGTCCGCCGCCACCATGCGCCGTGCGCCCTCGGTGGCTACCAGCCAGCCGCCCTTGAGGTTGGTGTCGAGCACGCTGTCCCAGTCCTCCTCGCTCTGCTCGAGCAGGGCCTTGGTGACGGTGACGCCGGCATTGTTGACGATGATATCCGGCACCCCGGCGACCCGGGCTGCCTCATCAAAGCAGGCGACCACGCTGGCGCTGTCGGTCACGCTCAGCGACAGGGCATGGGCCTTGCCGCCGGCCGCCTCGATCTCGGCCACCAGCTCGGCGAGCTTGTCGGCGCGCCGGGCGGAGACAAGCACCTCGGCGCCGACCGAGGCCAGCAGCTTGGCGAAGTGTCGGCCAAGGCCACTGGAAGCGCCGGTCACCAGGGCGATGCGCCCATCCAGGCGGAAGCGGTCCAGAACGGTATGTTTACTCATGCTCTACTCCATCAAGAAACGGTCGACACGCCCGCCGGTCACTGCTGGCCGAGAATCTTGCGCGCCATGCTCCAGCGGTGCACTTCGCTGGGGCCGTCGTAGATGCGGAAGGCGCGCATGTCCTTGAAGATGCGCATGACGATAGTCTCGCCGGTGACGCCCTGGCCGCCGAGGATCTGCACGGCGCGATCGACCACTCGCCATTCGGCCTCGGCGCATACGGTCTTGGCGCGGCTCGACTCGAAGTTGGCCTTGCCGCCCTGGTCGAGAATCCATGCGGTGTGCCAGACGTGCAGACGTGCAGTCATCAGGTCCATGTCGTTGTCGGCCAGCATGAAGCCGACGCCCTCGTGCTCGCCCAAGCGCATGCCGAAGGCCTGGCGCTTGCGCGCATGTTCCAGCGCCACGTCGTGGGCGCGGCGGGCTTGGCCGAGCCAGCGCATGCAGTGGGTCAGCCGCGCCGGGGCCAGGCGCACCTGGGCGTAGCGAAAACCCTTGCCGATCTCGCCGAGCACGTCGGTGGCCGGCACGCGCAGGTTGTTGAAGCGCAGCACGCCGTGGCCGCCGGTAAAGCAGGAGTCCAGGGCCTCCATGTTGCGCACCAGCTCGATGCCGGGGCGGTCCATATCGGAGAGGAACATGGTCGCCGAACCGTCCTCCATCTTGGCCATGATGATCGCGTAGTTGGCGCCCTCGGCGCCGGTAATGAACCACTTCAGACCGTTGATCACGTAGTGGTCACCGTCACGCACCGCGGTGGTATTGAGCATCGACGGGTCGGCGCCAGCGCCGGGCGGTGGCTCGGTCATGGCGAAGCAGGAGCGGGTCTCGCCCTGTACCTGGGCGCGCAGCCAGCGCTCCTTCTGCTCGTGGGAGGCGACCACTTCCATAAGGTGGATGTTGCCCTCGTCCGGGGCGTGGATGTTCAGTGCGGTCGGGCCGAGGGTCGAATAGCCGGCCTCCTCGAAGACGATGGCCTTCTCAATGTGCGACAGACCCATACCGCCCAGCTCACGTGAGGCGTGCGGAGTGAGCAGGCCGGCGGCACGTGCCTTGGCGATCAGCTCGCTGCGCAGGTCCTCGCTCGGGCCGTGATCGGTCTGCCGTGGATCGTTTTCCATCGGAATGATTTCTTCGGCGATGAAGCGCCGGGTGCGCTCCTGGAGCTCGAGCAGCTCGGGGCTCAATGTAAAGTCCATCACAATCTCCTTGGTTCAGTGCCTAATCCATCGGCCTTGCAGGTGTGGGTCAGGCTACCGAGCGCGGCTGCGCGTCGAGATAGGCCTGCAGGTGGAATTCGTTGTCGCCGTACTGGCGTTCGGCGACCAGCGCGCGGCGCAGGTAGTGGCCCACCGGATACTCGCTGGTCACGCCGATGCCGCCATGCAGGTGGATGGCCATGCCGAGCACCTCCTTGGCCGTCTCCATCACCTTGACCTTGCAGCCGGACACTGCGCGGCGACGGCTCGACTCATCGAGGCTCAGCGCGCCGAGTGCGTGGCAGAGCATGGCGCGGCAGTCGGACAGCTCGACGAACATCTCCGCCACCGCGTGCTGCAGAGCCTGGAAGTCGGCCAGCGGCTTGCCGAACTGGCTGCGGATCTTCAGGTATTCGGCGGTCATCTCCACCGCGCGGGCCATCCCGCCGATGACGTCGGCGCACAGGCAGACGCGCGCCTCGTCCAGCGCCTGCTCGAGACTCGCCGCAGTGCCCGAGGCGAAAGCCAGCAGCTGCCCGCCGGGCACGCTTACGTCGCAGAACCGGCAATCCACCGCATCGACATCATCGAGGGTGCGGTAGCTGCTGCGCTCAACCCCGGCCTGCGCGGTCTCTACCAGCAGCAACACGCACTCGCCGTCGAGGCGTGCCGAAACGATCAGCCAGTCAGCGCTAGAACCGCCGGCCACCAGGATCTTGCTGCCGCTCAGTCGCAGGGTACCGTCGACCTGGCGGACCGCCTCTAGGCATGGCTGCAGCAACTGATAGCGGCTCTCGCGCTCGAGCAGGGCCACGCCGACGCGCAGGCCACCATAGGACAGCTCGGTCAACAGTGACTCGACCAGCTCGCTGCGCTCGGCGCGGCCGAGTATGCGTGCCGGCAGTACGCCAGCGGCGATGAACGGTTCCAGCGACAGCTCGCGGCCCAGCTCCTCGCAGATCAGGGCGATGTCGGTCGGCTCGCTGCCCAGGCCGCCGTCGGCCTCGTCCACCGCCATGGCCAGCCAGCCCAGTTCGGCAAACTGCGCCCAGTCATCAGCCCCACCATCGCGCAGACGGCGCTGGCGCTTTTCGAACGATTGCTCGGTGGTGACAAAGCGCCGCGCGCTTTCACGCAGCATTTCCTGCTCGACACTCGGACGAAAATCCATTGAAACCTCTTCTCAATCGGCTGCCACGACCGGCACGACAAGACTGCCCACACGCCGGCGCAGCGGAATAACCGGCCCGTCTGCTTCACGGACGAGCGTGCTTGGCAACCGATTCTAGGAAGCGGCCGCAGGCGAGTATTGACGCCAGACGACAGCCGCCGCAGGCCTGCGCCGCCAGCTCGGCGGCACGGCACGGCCTACACCACCGCTGCCACCATGGTCCGCCCCGCCGCTGTCGCGCCACGTCAAGACCTTGGCAGGTGCCGCCACTAGGCTGAACCCACGACGCTGCCGCAGCCCCGCACCGCGCGGGCCGCCAGCCGCCTTGTCAGAAGGCACTTCGCATCACTGTCTTGAATGGGGCCATGAACGACATGGAATTCGCATTTAGCGCTGCTGAAGAACAGTTCCGGGCCGAGGTCCGGTCCTTCCTCACCACCAACCTGCCAGCCGAACTGGCCCGCAGCGAAGCCCGCGGCTTCCACCTAGAGCGCAAAGACATCGTCGCCTGGCAGCGCGCCTTGTACGAAAAGGGCTGGGTCGCACCGAACTGGCCGGCCGAGTTCGGCGGCACCGGCTGGACGCCGCTGCAGCGCTATCTGTACGAAATCGAGTACGGCATGGCCAACGCCCCCGAACTTAGCCCGATCGCCCTGTCGATGGTCGGTCCGGTGATCTATTGCTTCGGCTCCGATATGCTCAAGGAGCGCTTCCTCGAGCCGATCCTGCGTGGCGACGTATGGTTCTGCCAGGGCTTCTCCGAGCCGCAGGCCGGCTCCGATTTGGCCAGCTTGAAGTGCACCGCGGTGCGCGACGGCGACCACTACGTCATCAACGGCCAGAAGACCTGGACCACCGGTGCGCACTTCACCGACCACATGATCTGCCTGGCGCGCACCAACCCGGCGGTCAAACCGCAGGCCGGTCTATCCATGCTGATCGTACCGATGGACACCCCCGGGGTGACCGTGCGCCCGATCGAGACCATCGACGGCGACCACACCGTCAACGAGGTGTTCCTCGACAGCGTGCGGGTACCAGCCGAATACCTGATCGGCGAAGAGAACAGTGGCTGGACCCAGGCCAAGTTCCTGCTCGGCCACGAGCGCACCCACAACGCCTACATCGGCTTCCTCAAGCGTTACCTGGCACGCATCCCGGCGATGATCGAGGCCGAACGCGCCAACGGCCTGTCCGACAGCGCCGCCGCCAATCTGTTGCGCAAGCACGCGCGCCTGGAGATCGACGTCACCTCGCTGGAATGGTCGGTGCTGCGCACCCTGGCCAGCGACGATAGCCCGGAGCTGGCCGCTGCCGCGTCCGGCCTGAAGATCCGCGGCTCGCAGTTCCTGCTGCGCGCCAGCGACCTGGAGAACGAGATCCTCGGCACCCAGGTCATGCCGGCCTTCAGCCACGCCAGCCACGAGCCGCTGCCGGCCGACGCCGGTCCGCGCGCGCCCGGCCGCATCACCCAGTACCTGTACTGGCGCGCCTCGACCATCTTCGGCGGCGCCAACGAAATCCAGCGCTCGATCATCTGGAACACCATGTTCAAGCACTGAGTCCGCGTGGCCCGTCCGACTTTCAGGAGTAACAACAAGATGACGACAAAAGCTCCAACCGACTTCCTGTCCAACGTCGAGGCGCCACTGGTGCTGAACGACGTCGACGACATCAACTGGGAGGACAGCGCCGATGTCGTGGTGGTCGGCTTCGGCGGCGCCGGCACCGCCGCCGCGATCCAGGCTCGCGAACTGGGCGCCAGCGTGATCGCCGTCGACCGCTTCGGCGGCGGTGGCGCCACCGAGCGCAGCGGCGGCGTGACCTATGCCGGGGCGACCCGCTTCCAGCAGGAAGCCGGTTACCCGGACTCGGCGCAGAACATGTACGACTACCTGAGCCAGGAAACGATGGCCGTGGCGCCGGAAACCTTGCGCCGCTTCTGTGAGCACAGCAACGACGACCTCGAGTGGCTGGCCGCCCAGGGCGTACCGTTCAGCAGCGTGCTCTACCCCGACAAGACCACCTACCCGCCGGAAAACTACTACCTGTTCTTCTCCGGCAACGAAAAGGTTCCTTCCTACAAGGCCAACGCCAAGCCGGCCCCGCGCGGCCACCGCGCCCAAGGTGCCGGGTTTACCGGCTACGTGCACTACGCCGCCATGAAGACCTCCGCCCTGCGCCAGGGCGTCAAGCTGCTTCCGCACGCACCGGTACGCCGCCTGGTCACCCTCAAGGACGGCACCGTGGTCGGCGTCGAGCTCAGCCAGATCCCGATGGACGACTGGGCCAAACACGATGCTCTCTACGACGCCGTGCAGCCGATGAAGCCGTTCTCCGGGGTCAAGTTCGAGAAGGCCATCAAGGAGTGCGCCGAATTCGAGCACAGGGTGTCGCAGCGCCGGCTGATCCGCGCCAGCGGCGGGGTGATCCTCTGCGCCGGCGGCTTCGTCTATAACCTGGACATGGTACAAAAGCACCGCCCGCTGTACGCCAAGGTGTTCCGCTCCATCTACCGCCTCGGTTCGATGGGCTGTGACGGCAGCGGCATCGACCTCGGTCGCTCGGTGGGCGGCGCCACAGGGCTGATGGACAGCTTCTTCCTCGGCCGCTCGATCGCCCCGCCGGTCGAGTTCGTGCGCGGGGTGATGGTCGACAAGGATGGCAAGCGCTTCATCAATGAGGACGCCTACAACGGCTTCCTCGGCAACGCCATCGGTGACCTGCCGGGCGACGGCAAGGCCTGGCTGATTCTTGACCGCCAGGGCATCGGTCGCGCCTTCAAGCAGATCCTGTGCCCCGGCAAGGGCATGTACCTCTACACCCTGCCCAGCCTGCTCAACATTCTGTTCGGCGGCACTCGTTTCGGCTTTAGCCTCAACAGCCTGGCGAAGAAGTGCAAGGTGCGTTCCGACCTGCTCCACGAGGCCGTGCGCGGCATCAACCAGGCCGCCACCACCGGTAGCGATCCTCTGGGCAAGTCGCCGGACAACATCCAGGCCCTGAAGCGGGCGCCCTACTTCGCCATCAACATGGACCTCGACAACAAGTTCACAGTCTCCATGCTGTTCACCCTCGGAGGCCTGACCGTCGACGAAAAAAGCGGCGCGGTGACCCGCGGAGACAGCAGCCCGATCGCCGGCCTGTACGCCGCCGGACGCACCGCCGTGGGGCTGTGCTCGAAGGCCTACATCAGCGGCATGTCGATTGCCGACACCGTGTTCTCCGGACGCCGCGCGGCCCGCGATGCCGTGGCCCGGCTGAAGACCCCTCAAGACAACAATGCAAAAGTCGGTCAAGTGACCCGATAAGGAGAGAGGCTATGACAGCAAACACTGAGCGCGTCGCAGGCAAGATCGCTATCGTCACCGGCGGTGCAAGCGGCATCGGCGAGGCAATCGCCACCGTACTGGCTAACGAGGGCGCCCGCGTGCTGATCTGCGACATCGACAGCGCCAAGGGCGAGGCGCTCGCCGCCCGCCTGGGCGGCGCGGCACGCTTCTGCAAGCTCAACGTTGCTAGCGCCAGCGACTGGCAGGCCGCGGTGGAAACCGCCGAAGCCAGCTTCGGCCCGGTGACCGTGCTGGTCAACAACGCCGGCATTCTCGACGTCGCCCCGCTCGACGAGATGAGCGAGGAGGCCTTCCGCCGCGTGGTCGACGTCAACCAGGTCGGCCCGTTCCTCGGCATGAAGTCGGTGGTCGGGTCGATGCGCAAGGCTGGCGGCGGCTCGATCGTCAATATCTCCAGCGCGGCCGGCATCGTCCCGCTGCCGATGATGACCAGCTACGTGGCCAGCAAGTTTGCCGTCACCGGGATGAGCAAGGTCGCCTCCATCGACCTGGCTAAGTACAACATCCGCGTCAACTCGGTACACCCGGGCAGCATCGCCACCCCGCTGACCGCCGGCGCCACCAGCTCGCCGACCCGGCAAGCCATCAAGCGCCACGGCCAGCCCGAAGAAGTGGCCGCCATGGTGCTGTTCCTCTCTTCCGACGAAGCCTCCTTCTGCACCGGCGCGGAATACATCGTCGACGGCGGCTTCCTTAACGTGGTGGGTGAAGTGCACGTCTGATTGTCCTGCTCGCGCTGATCTGAGTGATTGGGGCGGGTGTTGCAGGTGATCAAATCAAGCGGCCAACCCCTGATGGGGTTGGCCGCTTTTCGTTGCAGACGCTGCTCGGCAGGAGAGGAGCGTTTGGTAGCAACAGGAAGGCCCACCTACACGGGTACGCTCTACTCTCGATAAACCCAATCCAGCGGCTTGAACGCCCCCGTATACGCCGGCACGCCAAAAGGCCCCTCCTCCCACTCGCGTGCCCGGCCCAGGTCGTGGAACCAGTCGAACACCACCCTGCGACGCAGGATGCGCCACTGGCCCTGACGCTTTTCCAGCAAGTCCAGGTAGCGGCCGCCGAGCAGGACGTTGCTCGGCGCCTCCACCGGCTCGCGGAATTCGTGGAAAGCCTGGAAGTAGGTTTCCACCCGGGCCTGCTGCCCTTCCAGCTCGATCAGTTGGTTGCCCAAGAGGTGCTGGGTGACCTTGAAGCGCTCCTGCACCAGCGGAATCACCCAGTCGACGTACTCGGCGGCGCTGCCCGACCAGATGCCGTGGTCGTCGTGCGCCTCCGGCCAGTACAGCTTACGCAGCAGTTCGGCGTCGCAGCGGTCGATGGCGCGGCAGTAGTGCAGCAGGCAGTCGCGGATCGCCTCGCGGTCGGCGAACATCCGCACGCTGGCGGCGAGGTCGGCGTCGATTTCCATGTAGTTCCCCCGGCTACTGGTCGGATGTGGCGATCAGCTCGGCGAAATGGCGCTTCACCACCTCGCCGTCGCGATCGAAGCTGAAGCAGATGTCGAGCATGCGCGGGTCGGCTAGGCGGCCGTTCTGCTCGTAGAGCCAGGTGGCGATTGTCTGGTAGGCGGTGGTCGCCACCGGGCCGATCAAATCGGTGATGTGGGTGCAACCGCAGGTACCGCGGAACATCTCGCGGACCTTCTGGCTGAAGCCGTCGCCCATCACGCGCATGCCGATCAGTTGGCGATACAGCGGGTTGCTCTGCTGGCAGAGGCTGAACGGTGCGTCTTCGGTGTGCGCTACGGCATCGCGGATCAGTAATCCGTCGTCCAGGGTCAGGCGCAGGAACATGTTGTGCATCGGCGTGCCGCTGACGACGATGCGCTCGCTGGTGTCGTAGTCGTAGGATTTTGTGTCGACGATGCTGCCCTCGATATCCCACAGGCCGTCCTCGCGCAGGTAGCCGACACACTCGACGCGGCGGGTGTGGATCATCTTGCGTTCAACGGGCTTTTCAAGCGACATGCGGCAATCCCTCCGGATCATGGGGGATGGCTGCACGCGGTTTCACCACCCCGGAAAACGCACGGCGCCCGCGGGCGCCGTGATCGAATAATGTAGGCGCTGCCGCCCAGGCCGCAGCGCCACGACGCACGCTGGCGCCCTGCCTCAGGTGTGGTAGCAGAACATGGTGTACTTCACCGTCTTCAGCAGTTCGTCGTGCTGGTTGTAGTCAGAGTTCAGCCAGGTCAGGAAGTAGCCCTCGCCGAGGCGGGTCTTCTTCTTTGGACCGCAGTCGACCATCCGCTGCACGGTGCGCACCGAGTCTCCCGGACGCAGCGGACGGTAGTAGTCAACGCGCGAGTCGGAAATCACCACCTCTGGGAATTCCGGCAGGGAGATGGGCGCGTTGGCGGCCATGAAGTCCTGGCGCAGCGATTGCAGCAGTTCCATGCCGACCAGGCCGCTTTTCACCGCCGCCGGCACGTTCTCGCCCGGCTTGTGGTAGCCAACGCCGATGGCCGCCGAGGAGCCGGCGCCGTAGAACAGGCCGAGCGGCGGGGCCACCAGGCTGCCGTGGCGGCTATCGCGGGCGTAGGCCTCGTCCCAGTACAGCGGGTTCCAGTCCTCCAGGCACTCGCACCACAGGTGGAGCTCGTCTGCCGACAGCGGGCGGGTGCGCAGAGTGACGTCCTTGCCCTTGCCGATCAGGGCGCGGGCGAAGTCCGGCATCTCCGGGTGCGATTCGATAGCAGCCGGGCACTCTGGCGCGGCCGCCAGCTTGACCGCGCCGCCCTCACGGGATGGCAGCGCCAGAGTCGCCTGGGCGACGGCGGCCTGTGGCGCCAGCGGGTGAGCGATGTTCATGTCGACAATGTCGACCAGGTACTCACCGGCCTCGCTGCGGTACTTGTTGCCGACCTTGCCGGTGATGGTCAGCACGTCACCGGCGCAGCTCTGTGCGCGCATGCTGAAGTTCATCGACTTGATCTCGGCCTCCGGGCCGGACCAGTCGGTGAGCAGGCGACTGAACAGGCCGGCGACATGCGGCGTGGCAGCGAAGGCGTCACGGGTACCCACCGACTGCGCGTAGTCGCGGTCGAAGTGGATGTAATCGTAGACGCCGGTGGCGCGCACGAAGGCGACCAGACGCAACAGGCTCAGTTCGTAGGTGATGGCCGGCAGATCCTGGCCGACCTCGACATCGTCCCAGTACAGCGAGCGGTAGTTCATGGAGACCTCACTTTCACCTGCGGCGCCGCCGCGGGGAGCTTGATTGGGGCAACAGACAGCCGTGGCCGCCCGTGCGGGCGACCCTAAACCACGCGGGCCGGCGTTACTTCTTGGGAATCAAGATGCTCGAGGAGATGCGATCCCAAGTACGTGGGGTAACGCCCTCGTCGCGCAGCAGGTACTTCTGCGCCTTTCCAGTGGAGGTGCGCGGCAGAGTCTCGCGGAACTCGATGTAGCGCGGCACGGCGAAGCGCGGCAGGCGCTCCACCGACCACAGGCAGAGTTCCTCCTCGCTGAGCACCGAGTCAGGCTTGAGCACGATGGTGACCTTCAACTCGTCCTCGGCCAGCTCGGACTTCACCGCGTGGGCGACCACTTCCTGGACGTTGGGATGGCGCAGGAAGACGGCTTCGACCTCGAAGCTGGAGATGTTCTCGCCGCCCTTGCGCAGCGAGTCCTTCTTGCGGTCGACGAAGAACAGGAATCCGTTCTCGTCGAACTTGGCCATATCGCCGGTGTGGAACCACAAGTTGCGCATGGCCTCGGCGGTGGCGTCGGGGCGGCGCCAGTAGCCCTGGAACATGATGTCCGGCTTGCGTGGGCGTAGCACCACCTCGCCGGCCACGCCGGGCGGGCACTCCTCTCCATCGTCGTTGAAGATGCGCACGTCGAGGTCATCGTGCAGGCGGCCGACGGCGCCCTCGGGGACGTTCTCGGTGTCGATCGGCATGGAGACGATCGGATAGACCTCGGAGGAGCCGTAGCCCGGGCACATGGCATACCGCACGCCGAAGCGCTCCTTCCACTTGGCCTGCAGGGCTCCGGGGAACGGCATGCCGAGCACCGCTTCGAGCTTGCCGTAGCAGCGCTGCGACTCCTCGCTGTCCGGCGCCTCGGCGATGATCGACAGCATGATGCTGAGCATCAATACCTTGTTGGCGCCGCTGCGCTCGATCTCCGGCCAGAAGTTGGAGGCGGAGAAGCGCGGATAGATGGCGGCGGTGGCGCCGACCTGCAGAGTACTCAGGCCGACGGCGCAGGAGGCCCCAACATGGAACAGCGGCAGCGGCGTCCAGTAGGTGTCCTCGATGGTCAGCTTGTGGTCGGCGACCACCCGGCGACCGAAGTTGCACGCCTGGTTATGGCTGATCATGCAGCCCTTGGACGGCCCGGTGGTGCCCGAGGTGTACATCAGGATGGCCAGGTCGCTCGGCTTGGCGTGCGAGTGGATCAGCGTAGTGTTGTCGGCGCGCACTGAGTCCAGGCCGATCACCTTGCGGTGGCTCGCCACGCGGGGCAGCTCGCCGCGCACGATCAGGGTCTTCAGGCAGGGCAACTCGCCCTCGACCATGAATACCCGTTCGGCGTAGCCGTCTTCGACCACCATGATGGTTGCGTCGGCGTCCTCGACCTGGCGGCGCAGGAACTCACCCCGCATGTCGGTGTTGATCGGCACGATCACGCCGCCGAGCATGTTCACGGCGAACCAGACGAAGATGTTGTCAGGGTTGTTGTCGAGCATCGAGCAGACGCGGTCGCCCGGGGCGATGCCGATCACCGACAAGCCGTGGGCGATGCGGGTGGCCTCGCGCTCCACCTCGGCGAAGGTGTACTTGTTGCCGGAGAAGTCCAGGTAGACCTTGTCTGGCCACTTCTCGGCGGCTTCATGCAAGAGCCTGGGGATTGTGATCTGACCTGTTGTTAACCATTTATCGGTCATTATATTTCTCCACTCTTCTCACTCCGGGCGACCGGCCCGGGTGGGGTCAACCTGTATCAGGTCGGGTTCGACTCGCTGTCAAGCATCCTGGGTGAAACGCAGCAGGGTAACCTGATCCTGGTCGTCGAACACCGGCTTGACCCGCATGCCGACCCTGATCTGCTCGGGCTCGATGCCGACCAGCGTGCTGTTGAGGCGCGGGCCCTGGTCGAGTTGGATGACGGCGAGCAGCTGGGGCGCCTCGTCGGCGAACTCCGGCAGGGTCGGCACCCTCGCAATGGTGTAACTGTAGATCTCGCCCTTGCCTTCGATCTCTTCCCAGCGCAGATTGGCGGACAGACAGTGCGGGCAATTGCTGCGCGGGTAGAACACCCAGCTCTCACAATCGCCGCACAGCTGGATGGTCACCCGGTGCTCACGCAGGGCATCCCAGAACGGCTTGGAAACGGCGGTTGCCTGCGGCAGCGGCTTATTGCTCATCGGTCATTCTCCCTGCAACACCAAGGCACCCTGTTCGCTCATCACGCCGCCGGTGCCGGACACATACGCGATATCGCACTTGGCCAGCTGACGCTCGCCGCAACGGCCCTGGATCTGGCGCACCGCTTCGACCACCTGAGACATGCCGCCGGCCGGGCCGGCCTGGCCGAAGCCGAGCTGGCCGCCGTGGGTGTTGATCGGGAAGTTGCCGCGGAAGGTCAGGTCGTTCTCCCGGATGAATCGCATGCCCTGCCCTTTCGGGCAGAAGCCGGCATCCTCGAGGGTCAGCAGCACTGTGATGGTGTAGCAGTCGTAGATCTGCGCCACATCCACATCCGCCGGACGCACGCCGGCCATGGTGAAGGCCTGGCGGGAGGCCGCACCGATCGGCGTGCTGCACATGTCGGTGGCGTAGCTGGGCGACTTGGTTTCCAGGCGCTCGCCGAAACCCTTGATCCAGGCCGGGCGGTTCTTCAGTCGTTCCGCGGTCTTGCGGCCGGCGACCACGAAGGCGGCGCCGCCGGCGACCGGCATGACGATCTCCAGCATGTGCAGCGGGTCGGCAACCATACGGCTGGACAGCACATGATCGACAGTCAGCGGCTGGCCGTGGAACAGCGCCTCGGGATTGGCACAGGCATTGACGCGCTGGTCGACGACGATCTTCGCCATGGCGCTCTGGTCGTAGCCGTACTGTGCGGCGTAGCGCTGGGCAATCATCGCGTAGCCTGTGTTCTGCGCGAGGTGGCCGTAGGGGATATCGAACTCGGCCTCGGGGGCGCCGTAGATCGGGCTGTGGCCGCCGTACTTCATGCCGGCCGCCAGGGCGCCCATGCTCTCGTTGGGACCCGGAGGGGTCATCCGCGCCGGCAACACGCAAACCACAACCTCGGCCAGGCCGAGCTCGATAGCTGCCGCCGCACGCCAGGCCATAGCTACCGCGTTAGTGCCGCCCAGATCGACCACTTCGGCGAAGTTGAGCTTGACACCCAGGTATTCCGCCACCATAGCCGGCACCAGACCATCCGCTTCGTGGAACCAGCAGCCATTGGTCACCAGACCATCCACCTCGGCCGCCTCGATGCCGGCATCCGCCAGCGCCTGGCGAGCCAGATCAGCGATCTGCTCCAGATGCAGCGCCTTGGGCGCCGTACTGAACTTCTCAGGCTTGTACTCCGCGACCCCAACGATCGCAGCGTCTCCACGTAATCCCATAGATCCACCCACTTGACTGAAAACTCATCCCACGTAATTGGGGTATCGGCTTGTGCGTCCCCCCCCGGCAACGGCGGCAAACCGCGCCGCCGCTGCCAGCCCCTCTGCCTTGCCGGTCTAGCCGGCCAGGTGTCGCATCCCTCAGCGAATACCCGAGTTGGTCAGCGCGCCGGAGGTGAAAAATTTCGAGTTCTTGCGTTCCATCTGGAGCCAGCCGCCGCTTTCCGTGGCGTTGCCCGACTCGGCGTAGACGCCGGTGGCCAAGTCGAAGGTGGCGAAGCGGTCGGTCGAATGCGCCTCCCCCGTGTTCTCGTACATCGGGTACGGGAAGACCATGTTCACGCGATAGGGCTGGCCTGCCTTGTCGAAGCTGTCAGAAATACCGGCACCGGGTACGTCCTCGTCGAAGTACATGACCCGCTTGGAGTAGACATGGCGCACACCGGACTTCGGCGTGCCCTCGACGACCCACACGCGGTGCAGCTCCCAACGCACGCAGTCGGGATTCATGTGGTTGGGGGTCAGCAGCTGCTCGGTCGAGCAGCTGCCGCCAGCCTGCATCTTGAAAGTGTTGTAGGGGATGAACACTTCCTTCTTGCCGACCAGCTTGAAGTCGAAGCGGTCCAGGGCGCCCGAGAAGGCGTAGGCGTCGTCCATGGTCTGCGCCCCACCGCTCTGTGGTTGCGGCGTGTCGTAAGCCAGGTCGGGCGACTGTTTGACACGGCGCTGCGCCGGCAGGTACTGCCAGATGCGGGTGCCGCCATCGCCCATCTTGATTGAATCGAGGATCAGGCGCTTCTCGCCGGCCTTGCGGGTCGGACCGGTGATGTCCACCCGCAGCTGAGAGTAGTCAATACCCTCCGGTACCGGCCCGGTGATGGACTCGTCGAAGAACGGTGAGTTGAGGTAGCCCCACTGCTCGCCCTGCAGAATGGGCCGCCCCGAGGCATCAACCACCCAGGACTTGAACTTCGCTCCGCGCGACTCGGGTGTGGAGTAGCGCACCAGATGGTTCCACATCGCTTGGGCGCCATTGCCTGGAATCGGGAAAGGCACGCCGGCATAGCAGCCTTCAAGCACCAGATCGCCATTGGTGGACTTGCACGCCGTGGCGTTCTTCAGCGAGTTGTCCTGGACCCACTTGGGATAGACCACGGTGCGGTGAGTCGGATAGACGTCAAGACGGAAGGTCGGATACTTCTTGAGCATCTCCTTCACGCCGTCGCTCAGGTTACCGGCGTACTGATCCATGTTGGCCGCGGTGATCGAGTACAGCGGCTTCTCGTCGGCAAACGGGTCTGGACGGGTGCCCGGCTTGGCCGGATTGAAGTTAGCCGGGATCTTGACGCCTTGACCGGTGTACGCCGGGATGGAGCCCGCCTTGTTGCCGGCCACTTCCGCGCCCCAGGGGGTCAGGGCGCTACCGAGGCTCTTGACCTGTTCTGCAGACGGGGCGGCCATGCCCTCACCATAGTAGGCCAGCGTGGCCAGGACCGCAGCGCTAAGGATCTTGATCTTGTGATTCATGTTCTTTCTCCGCAGTCGCTATCAGAAAGCCGTCTTGAAGGTGAAGGTCACGTTGCCACGATCCCAGTGCTGACCAAGGGCGCCGGCACTGCGAACGGTATACAGACCGTTCTGGCCGACTCCGTTCTCGTGCTCGGCGAAGTAGTCGTTGTAGGCCAAGGTGTAGGTGTACTTGTTGAGGTGTTCGGCTGTCAGGCCGATGCTGTAGCTGCCGTTGCCGTCGTAGCCGCCCATCAGCACCGGGGAGGTGCGGTCATTGGTGCGGTAGAACAGCGGCATGGACAGATCCACTCCATTGAATACCTGGTACCACTTGGGCTCGAGCTTGACGGCGAAGCCGATGGCCGCCTCGTCGGTGACACAACCCAGACTCTTGAAGGCGGCACAGCCATAGCCGACGCCGTTGTAGTTCTGCGGATTCTTGGTCACCTTGTCGAGCTTGCTGTAGGTGATCTCGGCGCTCCAGCTCATCGCGTCGAATAGCGGCGTTGCGCCCACATAACCCAGGGCGTTGACCAGGCCATGCCAGGTATCACCGACCGGCTCCAGGCCGACGGTGGTGCGCGACCCCATCAGCAGACCGGTGCCCTTGCGGTGCGACACTTCGGCGCCAAAGCTGATGCCGGCGATATTTTTCGACAGACTCAGGCCCCACAGCTCGACACGATCATCCAGAAAGTTGAAGCCCGCCTGGCGCCCGGTGGGCGTAACGTTGCCGACGATCTGCGGCATCTTGTCGGTGTATTCGCGGTAATAGATGCCGACGTTGCCGTCCATCCACTCCGGACTCCAGCGCGCCATCAGTCCCCAGTCACCCGACTTGTCCTCGGGCTCGTTGAAGATGCCCACCCAAGGCACACCTGGAGCCGCGAAGGTGCCGCCGCCGTAGGTCATAGCGTCGGTGATGGCGAAGTAGGTACCGCCATCGGTGATCCGGGTGTAGTCCCAGTCCAGCAGATACTGCCCGGCCACGGTGAGGGTGTCAGACAGCTGGGTGGACAGTGAGATCTGGTTCAGCGGCAGGAACAGTTCCTTCGCCTCGGTCCCGGGGGTCGCAAACGCCTTGCGCGCATCGACCGGCCCCTGGGCGTAGGAAATACCATGCACGAATGAGAACAGCGACTCGCCCCAGTACAGGTTGTGCTGGCCGACGCGCAGCATCGAGTCGGTATCGCCCAGGGCGAAGCGTCCAAAGACGAAGGCATCGAGAAACTCCGCCGACGGTCCTTCGTTCCAGCGCTTGGTGTAACTGGTGAAGTGCTGGTTGGGATAGGCTGCGGTGCGGCCAGTGCCCAGCTCTTCCTCGCCATCATAGGCGTGGTCGTACCAGGTTTGCCCGCTGACCCTGAAGCCCATCTTCTCCTTGTAGACCACATCGATCTCGGTCAGCAGGTCGAGGCGGTTGGTGATGATATCGCCACGATCGAACTGGGCGTCGGAGTTGCCCGAGGACGAACTCAGGATGGCATCACTCTGCTTCTCGGTGCGCATGCCCAAGTTGTAGCGGAGTGTATTGTCGAAGCGCACGGATAAATCAGGGTTTCCCGTGTCGATCTCCATAGCCTGGGCAACACCCAGATGCATTGCACAACCAACCACGGGCAGGCCCAATGCAAAAGTACGCATGACCCCATATCGTGCATTTGTCATATCTTTATCTCTCAATTCTAATTATTTTCGAGAATATAACCAATCATCAGATAACTGGGCCAGCCGCCTGATACAGTGCATGCCAACCCACCGGTTTACCGAGCAATCATCCTGGCATGGGTATTGGCAACAACCCAGGCAATTCAAGGTTAGGCTGCCTAGGCAGCCCCGTATTGACAGCACGCGACAAGCAAACGACCGCAGCCGCCGACCTTTCGCCAATTGCCCCAGCTAGACCGTCACCGACCAGACGGACGGACGGAGAGCGATGATCAGGCCTCGGCGGCCTTCACCGGCTTGCGGTGAAACACCAGTGGTACGGCCCCGGAAACCCGGCGCTCCATCCACTGCGCCAGCGCCGAGTCCATATAGTCCGCATGTGCTGGGAACCATTTGATCAGCTCACGCCCCAGGCGCCGAGCAATCGCGACATCCCCGCCAGCCACCCGCTTGCGCACCTCGCGCATCGAGTTGAGCACCTCTGCATGCTCGTCGATGTGGCATTCCCCACCCGGGAATTCGGTGGAAAGCATCCATTCGCGCTCCTGGGCAAAATGCCCCTCGGTATGCTCGACCAACGCATCCAGTACGCGAGAAACCTCCCCGTCCTCGACCGAAACCAGCGAACTCATTAACTCAACAAATTCTTCATGAGTTTTATCCATCGGCAAATAACCAAGCTGGAAGTGGTCATTCCATGCGATCGCACTGGTGGCACTCATCTGAACACCTCGTCTACGGGTGAGTATTTGAATATTCTCTCTTCGCCGAGCCTGCCCTTTAACTGGGCAAAAAAAATGCCGCCGCAAGTATTTTAACTCGACAGCGGCAAAAGACGCCCAATTGGAATATATGCTTGCGCAACCGCCGCGTAGCCAATTCAGAAAGAGACACGGCCCCTGCCAAAACCGTGCCCCCCCCCTCTCACTGGCCAGCTGCCGATCAACCGGCCTCTACCAGGCTCCGCACCACCGCCTCGAGCTCCGCCTGGGAGGGCATGAATGCGGTTTCCAGCGGCTTGGAGAATGGCACCGGAGAGAACTTGGCACCGATGCGCTGCACCGGCGCCTTGAGCTGGCTGAACAGCGCCTCGTGGATGACCGAGGCAATTTCCGCGCCCGGACCGAACTTCTTGGTGGCCTCATGCAGAACGACAGCACGCCCGGTCTTGCCGACCGACGCGAGGATGGCCTGGGTGTCCAGCGGCGAAACTGTACGCAGGTCGACAACTTCGATGGAGATGCCCTCGCCTTCCAGCTTCTTCGCCACCGCCAGCGCATCATGGACCTGACGGCCATAGGTGATCACCGACACGTCGCTGCCCTCGCGCACCACCTTGGCCTGGCCGAGCGGAATACGCTCGCCGCGCACCGGTGCCGGGCCGCTGGTCCAGTACATCGGCAGGGTCTCGACGAACAGGCAGGGGTCCGGATCGTCGATGCACGACAGCAGCAGGCCGTAGGCATCCGCCGGGGTCGACGGGATGACCACCTTGAGGCCGGCAGTATGCGCGAACCAGGCCTCGAGGAAGTCGCTGTGTTGTCCGCCGTTGCCCATGCCGGCGCCCGTCATGGTGCGGATGGTGATCGGCACGCTGGTCTGCCCGCCGGACATGAAGCGCAGCTTGGCCGCGTGGTTGACGATCATGTCCATCGCCACCGTGGTGAAGTTCATCAGCATGATCTCGGGCACGGCCTTGTAGCCGACCAGCGAGGCACCGATGGCGGCACCAATGATGGCCTGCTCGGCGATCGGCGTGGAGCGCACGCGCTGGTCACCGAAGCGCTCGGACAGCCCCTTGGTGGCGCCGATCACACCGCCGCCTTCCGGATCAGCGACGTCTTCGCCGAAGACCAACACCTTGGGATCGCTCTCCATGGCATCGTGCAGCGCCAGGTTGACCGCCGCCAGCAGGTTGATGTTCTTATCGGTACTCATGCGGACTCAACCTCTTGCTGATAGACATCGCGGTAGATCTCTTGGGTGTCCGGGAACGGACTCTCCAGGGCAAACTTGAGCGCCTCCTCGATCTCAGCCTTGTAGCCTTCCTCGATCGCGGCCAGCTCTTCCTCGCTTGCGTGGCCCTGTTCGATCAGCCAGTTGCGATAGCGCGGGTACGGGTCCTCGGCCATGCGCGCGGCCTTCTCGCCAGCCCCCATGTAGGAGTCGTCGTCGCCGAAGATGTGCCCGTGGAAGCGGAAGGTCATCGCCTCGATCAGGGTCGGGCCCTCGCCGGCACGGGCACGCTCGATAGCTGCCTTGGCCACCTCGTACATGGCCAACGGGTCGTTACCGTCGACGGTGACACCCGGCATCGAGTAGCTGGCCGCCCGCTTGGAGATCTGGTCGACTGCGGTGCCCACGTCGTAACGGGTGTGCTCGGCATACTGGTTGTTGGAGCAGACGAAGATCACCGGCAGCTTCC
>RCUL01000500.1_pt1 | contig 19525 bp, 16 predicted proteins | sample 2167521 | NCBI WGS metagenome assembly RCUL01 (sample SAMN09932745, study PRJNA488358) | compost metagenome | feature: garden; material: soil; isolation source: compost soil in acetic acid-enriched culture | place: Germany: Experimental Botanical Garden Goettingen | collected 2016-01-27
GCAGGTTTTGATCCTGCCATGCGTTGGTTCGAATCCAGCCGCCCCTGCCATTTTCAGCATCACCACAAAAATTCTTGATTCAGTGCAGATGACTATCCGCGCTGGGTTTCTTCGTTTCTGGCGTTCGTAGAGGCCGGTCGCCAGCTTGCTGGCGATGGGCCTCTACCGCTATAGCGTTATTACCTGTTCACCCGCAGCAGTTCATCCAGCACGCGGGCCAACTCCTCAGCCTGCACCGGTTTCTGCATCACCAGGCTGTCCGGTAGATCCAGCCCTTCCAGCTCGGCATAGCCGGTCAGAAAAACCACCGGCAAGCGCGGATGCCGTTCACGTGCGGCCAATGCTAATTGGGCACCGTTGAATTCGGGCATGGCAAAGTCGGTCAGCAACAAGTCGATCTCGTCGTCCAGTTGGGCCAATGCCTGTTCGCCGCTGTGTGCCTGGCGTACCTGATAGCCGTACTGGCGCAACACATCGCCGAGCATGTCGCGCACCAGGTGGTCGTCATCCACCAGCAGCACCGTGCGGTCGCGGCCACTGTCGCTGATGGACTGCGACGCAGCCGGGATCACCGGGTCCGCCGCCAGCTCATGCTTCACTGCGGGCAGGTAAACGGCAACCTGGGTGCCATGCCCAGGCGCGGTGTCGATGCGCACACCGCCACCAGACTGCTTGGCAAAGCCGAACACCTGGGCCAGCCCCAGGCCCGAGCCTTTGCCGATGTCCTTGGTCGTGAAGAAGGGCTCGAACACCTTGGCCACCACCTCTTCGCTCATGCCGCAGCCGGTGTCGCGGATGCTCAGCATCACGTACTCGCCCGGCTCCGGGTCTTCCGGCCGCTGCGGGCGGGCCTTGATCCGGGTATTGCGTGTGGCCAGCGTCAACTGGCCACCGTCGGGCATGGCGTCGCGGGCGTTGATCGCCAGGTTGAGAATGATCATTTCGGTCTGGGTCGGGTCGGTCAGCGCTTGCCACAGGCTGTGGTCCAGGTCCAGGCGCACAGAAATGCTCCCGCCCAAGGTGCGGCGCAGCAATTCCTCCAGGCCGCCCAAGGTGCGGTTGAGGTTCAGCGGTACCGGTTCCAGGCGCTGGCGGCGGGAGAAGGCGAGCAGCTGTGAGGTCAGCTTGGCGCCGCGTTCACCCGCCTCGCGGATATGCGTCAGGCGTTTGCGCGCTTTTTCCAGGTCACCTTTGTCCAGGTCGCGCTCAAGGAAGCTTGAGCCGGTAAGGATGACTGTCAGCAGATTATTGAAGTCGTGTGCAACACCCGCCGTGAGCTGGCCGACCGCCTCCAGCCGTTGCATCTGCTGCAACGCTGCCTCTATGCGCTCGCGCTCGGTGATCTGTTCGCGCAGGCGGTCGTTGGCGTCGGCCAGGCCCATGGCTGCTTCGCGCTCGCTGGTGATGTCGCGGGCTACCACATAGAGCAGCGTGTCTTCCGGTACCACCACCCATGACAGCCAGCGCAACTGGCCGCCTGCATGCTGGATACGGCCGACGAAGCGCGCGCTGGTGCGGCCATGGGCGAGGGCGGCGAGTTCGGTCAGCAGTGCTTCCTGGTCCGGTTCGGGCAGCAACTGCAATAACGAGGTCTGGCTCAGGCGTTCGCGCGAGAAACCCAGGCTGGCCTCCCAGGCAGGGTTCAGTGCGACCGGTGTGAGGTCTTTGTTGAGCACCGCGAGCAAGTCCTGGGAAAGCTCCCAGGCCCGGTCACGCTCGCGGGTACGGCGCTCGACCCGCTCGCCGAGCATTTCGTTGAGCTGTTTGAGCGCCTGGGTCGCCAGGCGCTGGGCGTGGATGTCCTGGAGTACGCCCGAAAAGCGTGTGCAGCGGCCATCGACAAACTGGCTCTGACCGCTGCTGAGCAGCCAGCGCGGTTCCAGGCCGTTGGGTTGGGCAATGCGAAATTCGGCCCGGTAAAGCCCGTCGCTGTCCGGGCGCATGGCGTATTCCACCGTTTCGCGCACCCGTTGCACGTCTTCTGGATAGATGCCGGCATAGAAAACGTCAAGGCTCATCTCGGTGTCTACCGGCAGACCGAACAGCGTCTTGCAGCGGTCGTCCCAGATCAGCAGCCCTTCTTCCGGGCGAAAGTCCCAGGTACCCATGCCGGCTGCATCGATGGCAATCCGGGCGCGTGCCTCAAGGTCCGCCAGGGCTTCTTCGGCACGGCGCCGACGCTGACGTTCCTGCACTTCGGTAAGCGCCCTGCGCACTGCCTTGGGCAGCAACGACAGGTTTTTCTTCAGTACATAGTCGGTGGCACCCAGGCGGATCATTTCCACCGCGTGCTCCTCACCGTATATGCCCGACAGGAAGATGAACGGCGTATCCGGCGCCAGGCGCTGGGCGATGGCCAGCACGTCGGTACCGGACGAGCCGGGCAGCACGCAGTCGCAAAGGATCAGGTCATAGCTGGCTTCGTGCAGGGCATGCTCGGCGGCGACATGATCGAACACCAGCTGCGACTGCAGCTGCAGTCCGCTGCGCTCCAGGCTCAGCAAGGTCAGCTCGGCATCCAGCGAGCTGTCTTCGACCATCAGTAATTTGAGCGGCGTTGGCAGCATGTTCGCGGCGGGCCTCAGTTGCTGCCACGCCGGTTGAGGCGTAGCGAGCCAGGTGGTGGTTCGTTGAGCACGGCCCAGAACACGCCGAGGTCGGAAATCGCCGCGACGAACTCCTTGAACTCCACGGGCTTGACCACGTAGGCGTTGACCCCCAGTTCATAAGCCCGCAGCAAGTCGGGCTCTTCTCGCGACGAGGTCAGCATCACCGTCGGGATGCTGCGCAGCTCGGGGGTGGCACGCACCTCCCTTAGCACTTCCAGGCCATCGACCTTGGGCAGTTTCAGGTCCAGTAGCAACACGGCGGGGTTGCCGTCGTCGCGCGCGGCATAGGCGTTACGCCGTAGCAGATAGTCGAGGGCATCAGCGCCGTCGCGCAGAACGATGACCTCGTTGGCCAACTGGCTACGCTCCAGGGCCAGGAGCGTCAGCTCCAGGTCCCGGGGGTTGTCTTCTACCAGCAGGATAGGTTTGAGCATGATTGAACCGGTGCCTCAGTTTGTTTCTGGATGACGTGGAAGAGTGAAATGGAAGCTGGCGCCCTGGTCGACCTGGCCTTGGGCCCAGACTCGTCCATCATGACGTTCGATGATCCGCCGCACGCTGGCCAGGCCGATCCCGGTGCCCTCGAAGTCCTCCATGCGGTGCAGCCGCTGGAACACACCGAAGAGTTTGTTGGCATAGGCCATGTCGAAGCCCACGCCATTATCGCGAATATAGACTTCGATTTCCTCCGCGTGCTGGTGTGCGCCGATCTCGATGCGCGCAGGTTCGCGGCCACGGGTGTACTTGATGGCGTTGGCGATCAGGTTGTGCAGCGCCAGGTTGATGAAAGCCGGGTCACCGATCACCTTGGGCAGCGGTGCCACGTCCCAGATGATCTCACGCCCTTCGTAATCAGGCGCCAGTTCCTGGCGGATGGCTTCGACCAAGGCATTGAGGTCGACATCCGAAAGGCGTAGCGCCGAGCGGCCCATCTGCGAGAAGTTGAGCAGGTTGTCCACCAGGCTACCGGCGAACTGCGCGGCCTCCGCGATGTGCTTGAGAAAGCGCCGGCCGCGCTCGCTCAGGCCCTGGCCTTCGATTTCGCCGAGCAGTTCGGTATAGCCGGCGATATGCCGCAAGGGTGCGCGCAGGTCGTGGGACACGCTGTAGCTGAAGGCTTCGAGCTCTTTGTTCGAGCGGCGTAGTTCATTTGCCAGTTGCGCCAGCTCTTCGGCCTTGCGCAGGACAATGCCGAGCACGGCGGTGCGCAGTTCGACCACGCCTTCGATCGTCAGCGGGTCCCACGGCTCGCAGTAACCGCCCAGCTGTTCCTGCCAGTGTTCGAAGCTGTGCCGCGGGTTTAACGCCCCCTGCGGGCCTATCTGTTTGTCGGGCCGCCCGGCCCAGTTGACTATGCGTACCTGTTCGGGCCGGAACCACAGCAGGTAGTGCGAGTGGATCTGGGAAATGGCCACTGCCAGCACGCCACCGGCATGCTCGGCCAGCTCGGGCAGTTCGTCGATGTCGCGGCGCACATTGTCACTGTGGAACACCGTCTCATCATCACGCTGGGCCAGCCAGTGCACCAGCGCAGTGACCTGTGCTGCCGGCGGCGTCTGGCCAATCAGGTCGCAGCGCTCGGCGGAAATGACCGCTGCGCCGCTTGCCCCGGCGAAGGCCAGCAGCACCTCGGGCTGCGCGCGCAGGCCCTCGCTGACACTGTCATGGTCGGCCATCGAGGAGATCATGCGTACGATGTGCTGGCGCAGGTCGAGCAGCTTCCGGGTATTGGCGTGGGCCTCACGCGACTCGATCTGCAGCGACAGCACACTGGCCAGCAGCTCGCAGGCTGTGCGGGTGCGCAGGTCGACCGGTCGAGGTTGCTCGTGGTGGCACGACACCAGCCCCCACAGTTGCCCATCGACCACGATCGACAGTGACATCGACGCCAGGGTGCCCATGTTGCGCATGTACTGCAGGTGCACCGGCGATACGCTGCGCAACGCGGCGAAGCTCATGTCCAGCGGTTTGCCGGTGCGCGGGTTGGCCGCCGGCACCAGCGGTGAGGCCTGGTAGTCGGCATCTTCGATCACGCGAATGCGGTTGACCCGATAGAGCTCGCGGGCCTGGCGGGGAATGTCCGACGCGGGGAAGCACAAACCCAAGTAGCGTGGATAGCCGGCATCAGCCACTTCAGCGAGCACCTGGCCATTGCCCTCTTTATCGAAGCTGTAGGCCTTTACCCGGCCAAAACCGGTGATTCGCTTTATCTGCAATACAGTCTGCTGCAGCAACGCTTCCAGGGTTGCGGCGTTGTTCAGGCTACTGACGAAACCCCGCACCAGGGGGTAATAATCGCCTTGGTCGACCGGGCCGACAGGCTGACGAACGGGCTCGAACTCAGCGATCAGTACCTGATCATGGCGATGGGTCAGCAGGCGCAGCCGGTCGTTGCAGGGTGCCCCATTGCGCAGGAGCACATCGCCGATGTGGAAGGGGAATACATCGTCGCCGGGCAGGCGCTCAAGATGGGAACGCAGATCGAAACTGTCGCTGACCACGTCGGCGAAGGTGCATCCCACCAGCTCAAGGGCGGGCACACCGAGCCAGCGTTCGACATTGTCGCTGGCCTGGAGGATACGCAGGTCCTGTTCATCCAGCACCAGCAGAAAACCATGTGGCTGGATGCTGCCGGGTACCTGGATCGGCTCCTGGGCGCAGCGTTCCACGGCTTCGGCGAGTGCGATGTCGGTGGTCGTCAATGGATACGCTCCTGTCATGTTCGTCCATGCATGGCGCGCATGCGTCTGATGCGGGCTCGGTGGCTGCTGCGCACCGTAACAGAATGCGCACTGCTTTGCCGGCCTATGGCCATTGGAGGTACTGGAGGCGCTTGGGTTCGATGCCAGCCGAAAATTTCTTTGCTGTGACCGGCTAACGGTCTAACCCTTTGTTGTTACTACCAAAGAATGGCGTGGAGTGGGCACAGGCAGGCCACCGGCTGCTACGCTCAGACTCAGGACGGAAAAACTAGGGACGTGTCAGTGAAGGGACGCTTTGTGGCCGTACTGTGGGGCCTGTTGTTGAGTGGCAGTGCCATGGCAGCGGACTTCCTCGTGGAGGTGCGGGTGCAGGTGCAACGGGGCTGCATGCTGGTCAACCAGCAGCGTGAGGCGGGGGCGCAGGCCCTTGGCCGGATCGACCTGGGCGTTGCCGCACGCCTGGACGGGCCTGATATGCCCTTGAGCGGGGTGCTGCTAAACCAGCGCCCACCGCGACTGGAATGCAACCCCGACACGCCCTACCAGGTACGTGTCGACGGTGGCCAGCACGGTGGTGCCGGTGAACTGCGCTTCTTGGCCAGTAGCGACGCCAGGGCCCGGCCGATTCCCTATCGCCTGTACCGCGACGCGGCCTGGCGCGAGCCTGTGGTCGTGGGCCAGCCCCACGCCGCACGTGTGCCGGACAGCGGTACGGTCGAACTGCCACTGTACGCCCGGATCGACAAACTGGCCTGGGTGCCGCACGCCGGTGTGTACGCCGACCTGCTCAAAGTCACGGTCACCTGGTAGCGGGCCACTATGCACAAGGACGTCACGCCATGAACCATACATCCATCCTGTTGCTCAGCCTGGGCCCGTTGCTGTTGCCCAGTGGTGCAGCACATGGCACGACCACCGGCTTTATCCAGGCGCGTCTGGTGATCAGCGCAGCGTGCCAGATCAGCAGTGGCGACCAGCCCCCGGCCACACTCGGCAACCCGGGGCTGATGGACTTCGGCGAGCGTGGTCCGAACTGGGACCAGCCGCTGCGCAGCCGGGTTGACGAGGCAGGCGGCGAGGGCAGCCTGCAGATCAGCTGCACGCCCCAGGTCAGGGCCTTCAATGTGCGCATCGATGGCGGCCTCAATGGCAGCGATGGCGTACGGCGGCTCAGCAATGGCCGTGAAATGATCCCCTATCAACTGGCGCTCGACCCAGGCGGTAACAGCCGTTATGGCATCGGCCAGGCGCGTGCCTTCACGATCAGCAGCACCGAACAGATTCCGATTCCCATCTTCGGCGTAGTGGTAGCGCAACCGCGTGCGCTGCCGGCCGGGCTGTACCGCGACACGCTTAGAGTGACTCTGGACTGGTAATTCACGCAAGGAGACCCCGATGCGAACGAACCTCACCCACTGGATGCTCGCTGGCCTTGGCCTGGCGATGGCATGCCACGCCCAGGCCGCTACGGTGACCGGGACCATCAGCTCCACCCTGACATTGACGTCGGCGTGCCAGGTCAATGGCACCACAGGCACCTCGGGGTTGAACTTCGGTACCCTCAGCTTCGGCACCCAAGAGGCGCTGTTCACCACCGCCAACGGTGAGGTGCTCGGTGGCGGCGGCGGTGCGATGAGCATCCTCTGCTCCGCAGGTACGGTGCCAGCCATTCGCGTGCGAGCGGGGGCCAACGACGGTGCATCGGATGGCGGCACCCGGGCGCTGGCAGACGGCAACGGCAACTTCGTGCCTTACGACTTCTATACCGACACCGGGCGCACCCAACTGTTGGACATCGACGGCACCATCACGCTGCCGACCAGCACCGGGGTTGCTCAGACCGTCAACCTCTACGGTCAGGCACGCGGCAAGGCGGGGCTGCCGGCAGGGGTATACACCGATACGGTGGCCGTCGAGCTGTCGTTCTGAGCCGCGGCCATGCGCTATTGGCTGGGTGGCTGCCTTGCAGGCCTGGGTGCGCTGCTGGCGACGCCACTGGATGCCGCAACCAGCAGCACCTTCCAGGTCACGGCGACGATCACCGCAGGCTGCCTGGTGGTGGGCGGCGTCACCCAGTATGGCGTGCTCGACTACGGGACGCAGTCGGCCTTGTCGACCGGGGTCCTCAGTACCTCATTGGGGGGCGCCACAGTGACCTTCCAGTGCACGCCCGGCGTGAGCCTGAGCATGAGCCTGGACGGTGGCCAGAACGTGGTGACCGGCACGCGCTTCCTCAAACGCAGCGGCGGCACGCAGCTGCTGGCCTACCAACTGTACCAGGACGCGGCCTACAGCCAGAGCATCGCAGTGGGCCAGAGCGTGACGCTGAACAACAGCGACCCGACGACGATCAAGCTGTCGGTGTATGGCCGCACGCAGCTCACCGGCCTTGTGCCGGCCGGGACTTACACCGACGTCGTGCAAGTGACGGTGACCTGGTGAAACACCGGGGCCCCTGACAATAAAATAAATCAAGGAGAGCGGTATGCGGGCAAGCGCGAAGTGGGCGCGGGGTTTGATCGGGTCATTGCTGCTGGCGAGCTTGCCGGCGGGGGCTGCCACCTCGGTGCTGATCTGGCCGATAGACCCGGTGCTGGAGGCTGACCAGAAGGCCGGCGCGCTGTGGCTGGAGAACCGTGGCAGCGCTCCGGCGAGCCTACAGGTGCGGGTTTTCGCCTGGCGTCAGGGCGACATGCAGGAGCAGTTCCAGGCCCAGCGGGAGATCATCGGCAGCCCGCCGGTAGCCACCATCGCCCCCGGCCAGAAACAACTGATCCGCCTGACCCGCACTGGCAGCTCACCGGCCGGCCAGGAGCAGGCTTACCGCATCATCATCGACGAAATTCCCTCGCCACTGCCCTCGGACAACGCCAGTCAGGGCGCTACCGCAGCCATCCGCCTGCAGATGCGCTACTCGGTACCGTTGTTCGTCTATGGCGAAGGCTTGTGGGGCAAGCCGGACCCGGAGGGCAAGCGCAGCGCCAGCGGCGTAGGCAAGCCGCAACTGAGCTGGCGGCCGGTGACGGTGCAGGGCAAACCCTATGTAGAACTGCGCAACACCGGCCCGGTGCATGCCCGGCTGACCGATGTGGTGGTGCAGCAGGGCGGCCAGGCAAGGCCACTGGCCGAGGGGCTGCTTGGGTATGTATTGCCCGGGGCCAGCATGCGCTGGCCGGCACCGGTTGCACCGAACAGCAGTGGCGTACTCAAGGGTAGGGTGAACGGTCAGGAGGTGGCCGAAGCGATCCGCCAAGGGCAATGAAACCACTATTGAATGAATGTCAGGGGCCAGGGAGGACCCGGCGATGGTCGGAATGCGTGTGTGAAATGGCTGTCGCAGGCGATGCGCCGCTGGTGCCTGGGGCTCGCGGTAATCGGCCCCGGCCTGGTGGTGGCCGACGAGCTGCCGCCGCCGCCCACCGAGGCCGCCGCCATTGCCGACGCCACACTGTATCTGGACCTGCTGGTGAACCAGGTGCCCAGGGCTGAGCTGGTGCCGGTGCAGCAGCGCGCCGGCGGGTTGTTCCTCGACAGCCAGGTGCTGCGCGCTGCCGGCATCGCCCTGCCGGGCAATCCGCAAGGCGAGGTGGCCCTGGATACCGTCGCGGGCCTGCACAGCGACTACGACAGCCAGAACCAGCGCCTGCTGCTGCAAGTGCCACCGGCCTGGCTCCCGGACCAGCAAGTCGGCGACCGTAACCTGTACCCGGCCAGCGATGCGCGCAGCAGTTTCGGCGCGTTGTTCAACTACGACCTGTACCTCAACGACACCGACGAGGGTGGCACTTACCTGGCTGCGTGGAATGAGCTGCGCCTGTTCGACAGCTGGGGCACCTTTGCCAGCACCGGCCAGTGGCGGCAGTCGTTCAACGGCGCCGCGGCCGACGACAGCCGCCAGGGTTTCCTGCGCTACGACACCACCTGGCGCTTCACCGACGAGCAGCGCCTGCTGACTTACGAAGCGGGCGACTTCGTCACCGGTGCGTTGCCCTGGACCAGTTCGGTGCGGGTAGGCGGCCTGCAGTTGTCGCGTGACTTTGCCGCCCGCCCTGACCTGGTCACTTATCCGTTGCCTGCTTTCGCGGGAGAGGCGGCGGTGCCGACCTCACTGGACCTGTTCATCAACGGCTACAAGTCCAGCACCGCCGAGTTGCAGCCAGGCCCCTACACCCTGACCAACGTGCCGTTCATCAACGGTGCCGGCGAGGCCGTGGTGGTTACCACCGACGCACTTGGGCGCCAGGTTTCCACCACGTTGCCGTTCTACGTCACCAGCAGCCTGCTGCAAAAAGGTCTGTCGGATTTCTCGATGGCCGCCGGCAGCCTGCGCCGAGACTATGCAGTGCGCGACTTCAGCTACGGGCCCGGCGTCGCCTCGGCCAGCCTGCGCCATGGCGTCAGCGATTTCTTTACCCTCGAAAGCCATGTCGAAACCGCAGAGTCGTTGCTGCTTGGCGGTGTGGGCGCGAATGTGCGCCTGGGCACGTTCGGTGTACTGAACGCTGCGACGGCGCAGAGCCAGTACGATGGCGAAAAGGGCCACCAGGTCGCCCTCGGCTATCAGTACAACAGCCAGCGCCTGGGTTTCAGCTATCAGCGCTTGCAGCGTCATGGTGATTACGCCGACCTGAGCCGGGTCGACAGCCTGGACATGCAATTGAGCCAGCGCAGCGAGCAGGTCACCCTGAGCCTGAACCTCGACCGCTTCGGCAGCCTCGGCGCGGGCTACTTCGATGTGCGCGCCGGTGACGGCTCGCGCACCCGGCTGATCAACCTGAGCTGGAGCAAACCGCTTTGGGGCAATAGCAGTGTCTACCTCTCGGCCAACCGTGAGGTCGGCGACAGCCAATGGGCGGTGCAGGCGCAATGGGTGATCCCGATCGACTTCAGCGGCACCCTGGCCGTGAGCATGGAGCGCAGCAAGGAAGGCGAGGATTTGCAGCGGGTCAACTACAGCCGCGCGGTGCCGGTGGGCGGTGGTGTTGGCTACAACCTTGGCTACGCCACTGGGGGTGATCGCGATGCCTACCGCCAGGCCGACGCCACCTGGCGCTTGCAGTCGGTGCAATTGCAGGCCGGCGTGTATGGCAGCAGCGGCGAGATGACCCGCTGGGCCGATGCCAGCGGCTCGCTGGTGTGGATGGACGCCGGGGTGTTCGCCGCCAACCGTATCGACGATGCCTTTGTGGTGGTCAGCACCGGCGGCTATGCCGATGTGCCCGTGCGTTACGAAAACCAGGAGATCGGCCGCACCGACCGCAACGGCCACCTGCTGGTGCCGTACAGCAGCGGCTACTACCGCGGCAAGTACGAGATCGACCCCATGGACCTGCCACCCGATGTGCTCGCGGCGCAGGTGGAGCAGCGGGTCGCGGTACGCCGTGGCAGCGGCTACTTGCTGGAATTCCCGCTCAAGCGCGTGCTGGCGGCGAGCGTCGAGCTGGTCGATGGCAACCAGCAGCCGCTCAAGCTGGGCAGTACGGTCAGCCATCGTGAAAGTGGCAGCCAGGCGGTGGTGGGCTGGGACGGACTGGTGTATCTGGAGAACCTCTCAGCGCACAACCACCTGCAGGTTGGGCTGGAGGGAGGAGGGCAGTGCCAGGTCGAGTTCGACTTGCCGCAGGCAGAAGGCTCCATCCCGTTGATCGGCCCGTTGGTATGCCGATGAGGAGGGGGTTGCTCGGCCTGGTGATCGCAATGCTATGGCTGCCGGCGGGTTCGGTCTGGGCGCTATGCTCGTCCGTCGCGACCGCGCCAGCGGCGTTCGGCACCGTCAACTCAACGCTGGTGCGCACTGCCATCCAGAGTGCTTCCACCATCAATGCGGGTTTGCAGTGCACCGGGTCGTTGTTGTCCCTGCTAGTGAGCAGTGACCACTTCTACCTCACCATTACATCAGCTACCAGCGGGCTGGTGGGGCCGACCGGGGATGTCATCCCGTATACGATCTATGCCAATAATACGACCAGCTACCCCATCACCCGCAGCGCGCAGTTCGACTTCGCACGCAATGGCCTGATCGACGCCCTGGGCCTGCTCAATGGCAATTCCCCGAAGTCTGTGCCGCTGTATCTGAAAACGTCGGTTGGCGCCAACGTGGCCGCCGGCGTCTATACCGAGACGCTGAACCTTGCCTGGGTCTGGAACTATTGCTCGGGCATTGGCTTGGGCAATCTCTGCCTGGGGCGCGACACGGGCGCGGGGAACCAGACCCTCACGGTGACCCTGACGGTAAGTAATGATTGCCAGATCACAACGCCGACCATCAGCTTTGGCAGCGCACCGGTAGTGGCGGGGTTCGGCACGGTGAACCAGAGCGTGAACCTTTCCTGCACCAAGGGCAGTAGCTACACGGTCGGGCTGGATGACGGGCAGAACGCATCTGGCGGGCGTCGGAGGATGAAGTCTGCTGCCAACGACTACCTGGCCTACGACATCTTCAAGAGCGCGGGCGCGGTACGTTGGGGAGCAGTGGGTGGCGCGCGGCGTTCCAGCAGCGATGCCAACGTCAACCCTGGGGTGGGGACTGGCACCGGTAGCCAGGTGTTCAACTACAACGCCAAGGTCTATACCGACCAGGCGACACCGCCGGCGGCGACCTATACCGACAATGTGATACTCGATGTGCAGTTTTGACCGGGTATGTCTGCGCCGGCCTCTTCGCGGGCTTGCCCCGCGAAAAGGCCGGCACTGATCAGCGCAAATCGTCAGCCATCTTCAGCAAGGTCTCCAGCACCGCCCCTGCCAATGCCTTGGACCGCTCTCCCGACCAGCCGGTCACCGGGTTGGGCGCATCGTCATGGTCCTTGAACGGCATCTCAAGGGTCAGCGACAGGCAGTCGTACGCCATGCCCACCGCATTGCACGCCAGTGTCGTATTGGCCTGCCCAGGCTCATCGCGGGTATAGCCATACTTGGTCTGGAAGTCAGGCGTAACGCTGCACAAGGTGCTGCGGAACTGCTCCTCAAGCTTGGCCAGGCGTGGCGTGTACCCCGGGTTACCCTCACACGCTGCGGTGAACACGTGCGGGATTTCTTCATCCCCATGCACATCGATGAACGCATCCACCCCGTACTGCTTCATCTGCGCCTGGGCAAAGAACACCTCCGGGCTAGCCTCGACGCTGGCGTCCTGCCAGGCCCGGTTGAGGTCCTGGCCTTTGAAGTTGGTGCGCAGGTGGCCGAGGAAGGCGCCATCCGGGTTCATGTTTGCGATCAGGTACAGGTCAGCCTTGGCCAGCAGTTGCTGGACGACGGCGTCATTGGCTTGAAGACGGTCGATCACCCCCTCCATGAACCACTCGGCCATGTGCTCGCCCGGGTGCTGCTGGGCGATCAGCCAGAGCTTGCGTTTGCCTGCGGCTCCGTCGCCTGCGCGCAACAGCGGAATGTCGCGGCCCTGTACGCTGCGGCCATGGGCCAGCAGTTCGACACCGGGAATCTGCTGGGCACGCTCGATCAACTGGTTGTGGCGCGCACGCGGGTAGGGCTCGAAGTAGGCGAACCAGATCTGCTCCTGCTCGGCTTTCACTTCGAAGGCCAGTGCCTTGCCATCGAACTGGCTGGGCACACGGAACCAGGTTTGCTGGTCGTACGAAGCCACGGCGTTATAGCCGGCCCAGGCGTTCTTGTAGGAAGACTCGCTGGCGTTGTCCAGGCTGAAGCGATGGACCTGACCGGGCGTGAGGCCGCTGACCTTGAAGTGGAACCACTGGAAGTGGCCGCTGTGGGTGTCCGGGCGAATGGCCAGGTGGACCTGGGCAGGGTTACTGGCATCCAGGACCTGGATGTTGCCGGAATCGAAAGCGCAGTCGATCTGCAGAGGGGACAGCGTCACGGTCATTGGCGTGGCTCCTTGGGCTTTGTTGTGGGGGTACTGTACACCCCTCGTGGGGGAGGCTGTGTACAAAAAACAGCACCCTCAATGATTTCCTATTGTTGGGAAGTTAATTGCAGGCTGATTAAGCAGTTGATAGATCGAACTGGAATGGGCGGGGCAGGACGGACTAGTACGATGTTGGGTTCAAGAATCCTACACGTTTTTAGGATATTTCATTCAGTAATCCCGCTTGTGTGTATTGCCTGTGTGGGTTCGTATATGCATTGAAAAAATAGTGGAACGGTTAGGCGTGTTGGCCAGCGCCTTGTCGTCAGTAACCGGAGTGGGTGGCGTGCCTGCAAAAACATCTTCCCTTTCGATTTTGCTCATTCTTATCAGTCTGCTGGGTGTATTCCCACTCGACGTCATTTTGCCTTCTGTTCCGCAGATGGCTGAGTATTTTGCAGTCGATACAAAGCGCATTGCCTATTCAGTGAGTTTATTTGCGCTGGGTGTGGCTCTATCCCAAGCGGTGATCGGCCCGCTTTCCGATTGCGTGGGAAGAAAACGCTTGCTGATCGCTGGGCTCTTGGTAGGCATCGCAGGGGCAATCGGCTGCATGCGCACCACTCACTATGAGACCTTCATGGTGTTTCGCCTGTTGCAGGCCATGGGCTGTGGCTGTTTCGTACTAAGCCAAGCGCTGGTGCAGGATAGTTACAGTGGCCAGCAGCGCAATGCGATGCGAATTCTGCTGACCAGTGCAAGCGGCGTCTTTATCGCGTTGTCGCCGTTAGCAGGCAGCGTGCTTCAGCAATATTGGGGGTGGCAGGGGAGTTTTCAGGCATTTGTCATGCTTGCAGTATTGGTGCTGTTACTTTGTTTGATGTTATTGGGTGAAGATAGAGCCTCTCGCTATCGGGGAGGTTTTTTGCTTGGCTATTGCCAGATTCTGAAGGATAGAAAGTTTCTTGTGTATTCGATCTTCTCCTGTTTGGCATTTGCCTGTCACTTTTCATTTGTTGTCGTATCCCCCTTGTTGCTGATGGGGCCGCTAGGGTTGACGGAGTTCGCCTTCTCCATGGTGTTCCTCTTGTATGGGTTGGCCTACATGGTCGGCGGTGTAGTTGCCAATTCGCTGAATCGAAGTATGAGTACACAGGCGCAGATTGGTTGTGGATTTGCACTGATAGGCACCGCTGGCATTGCCCTGCGCCTTGCCATTTCAAGCGGTGCACTGGTGCTCATCGATCTTGTATTGCCATTAACCTTATGCACAATCGGCACGTCGATCGTCCGCCCGGCTGCAACCACGTACGCACTCAGTCGGCATCCCGATCGCGCAGGGGCTGCTGCATCGGTCAGCAACACATTGCTCTTTGCGTGCGGTGGGGGCGTTAGCCTGCTGGTGGCTTCATCAGGAGAGGTGAGTTTGGCAATGCATCTGGCAGTGAGTTTTATAGCCTCTTGCCTATCAGGCTGGTTGCTCCTTGCCTACGTGTCCGGGCTATTCGGACATAAGCCTTGATTTGGCAGGGGTACTGGCTTTGCATCCTGCCGACCCTGACGGCTTACGCCCAGTAGCCAAACAGCACCAGCGCCGCCACGCCCAGCCCTACTGCAATCGAACACCCACCCAACGAAATCGCCGCTCGCCCTTGCCGATACCAGCCATCGTGCCCCAGCTCCCTCGCTGGGGCGAGCAGGCTGCGCCAGCGCAGTTCGGTGTCATGGAAGGCTTGCAGGTGCGCTGCATCGGCGTCCAGCCAGCGCCGAAAATCAATGCGCTCGCAGGTGGTGACTTCAGGGCTCTGCAACCGTACTTACCATTGGCTGGCAGCGCTGGCCACAGCATCACCGTGCGGGCGGGCCGTTTGCAGGGCCTGGTTCATGTGCCGTTCGATGCTCAGCAAGGGCAAGTCGAGGCGCCTGGCGATGCCGGCGAAGTCCAGCTGGTCCAGGCGATTGAGCAGGAACACTTGCTGAACGCGGCGTGGCAAGCGCTTGAGCCCGTGCAGCAGGGCATCCTCGGCGTCGTGGCCGGTAGCGGGCGTTGGGTGCTCAAAAGGCAGCAGCAGGCGGCTCATGGTCAGCTCCTTGCTCAAGAGTAGGGGTGGGGGCATCTTCCGTGATGCGAAACCAGCTTAGTAGAAACGAGATTGATTCTCAAGTGCTGATTCCGCAAAGTTTTGTAATGAGCGTTCACGCCCTGACACACTTTTGCTATCATCGCGGCCATCAAAGATCTTCATTAGCCTGAAGAGCCAAAAAAAAGACCCGGCAAAAAGCCGGGTCAAAAACCGTGATTAGCCTGATGAGGAGATAATCTGAGAGCGACCTAAGCTCCAGGTTATCCAGCAGATCTCGCGATCAGCTGAGTGCAATAATAATCGTTATCATTTGCCAGTCAAATGATTTTTCACCTATCCGGTAAAAACTTTTGCTGGAGCACTCCCTTGTCCCGGCAATCGGGGCCCCTTGCCGTTACCTGGCCACCACGTCTCTCCCTATTCCAGTTCCAGTCTAAAGACCGCTCTGCACGGTCCGCTTGTGCTCCAGCAGCGCCCTGGCCATGTCCATCATGTGCATCAGTGCAAAGGTCAGCTCGCGGTGGCTGCCTTCCTGATGGGTGGCGGTTTCATGGGCGGTGGCGGCCGCGCAGCGCAGCAGCGCGATGGCGTGCTCCTGGGCCTGGTCTGCGGTGACGCCTTCGTGGAGTGTCCAGATCTTGTTGTCGATGCTGGGGCGCGGCGGGTTGGGGTTGAGGTAGTAGTCGAGGGCGCGGCGGGCTGCTTCGCTGTCGAGTTCTGTTTCGTCGTTTTTCGGTGGTTTCATCGCGATACCTTCTGATTTCCCTTCAAACACAATGAAATCAGAGCATAGGTCAATCTGTACTATTAATCCTGTCACAAATAATTCAGAGTGTGTATTGAAGCGGCTAATACAGTCCGTATTGTTGCCGCTCATGGAAAACTGGAACGCATTTCTCAAGCGCTACAAGCGCGAACATAATCTCAGCCAGCTCAAGCTGGCCGAACGTCTGGGCATGACTCAGGGCGGCGTGGGCCATTGGCTGCGTGGGACGCGGCGGCCAACGCTGATCACCATCAACGAGAAACTGGAAAAGCTCGGGTTGGTGTACCTGGAGGCCCAGGTCATGGTGGTTGAACGTGAGGTCAATGATCTCACGCGTGAATCCAGGGGCACCTACGGCCCCGCACGGCCTTTGTCGGTTGAGGCGCTGCGATATGCAAGCTTCCGTTTCCCTGTGCTGAGCTGGGCTGATCTGCAGGGGCCTTTACCTGAAAAGAGCGACCTGCACGAACAGACTGACTATATGCCGGCGGGTAATGCATTTTGGCTGGCAGTGGAAAACGACTCGATGAACGCCGCCAGTGGCAAGAGCGTGCCGGAAGGTATGCGTATCCTGATCGATACGGGGCTCGAGGCGCAGCCGGGCAAGTTGGTGATTGCCAGGCAGCCGGGGCGCTTGGCGGTCTTGCGGCAATTGATCGAAGAGGGTGGGGAGCGGATGCTCAAGCCCCTGAATACCCGTTATCCGACGGTTTTGTGTGAGCCAGGGTGTGAGTTTCTCGGGGTGGTTGTGCGGGTGCACGGCTCCTTCTAGATTGCCGGGGCCGCAAAGCGGCCCTTGCTTGCATCACTCCACCAGTTCGACCAGCACCGTCCCTTCGCTGACCATATCCCCTTCCTGGCAAAACAACGCCTTCACCGTCCCACCCTGCGGAGCGCGGATGCTGTGTTCCATTTTCATCGCCTCCAGCACCACCAGCGCAGTCCCTGCTTCCACCGCCTGGCCCGGCTCCACCAGTACCCGCACGATGCTGCCATTCATGGGCGCGCCCAGCCCGCCCTGATGGCTGTGGCTGGCTTCGGCCTCAGCGATCGGGTCAAAGGCCTCGATGGCATGCACTTCACCATCCCAGCGCAGGTATAGCGTGCCACCGCGGCGCACTGCCAGGTAACGCCTGCGCACGCCGCCTTGATCATGCCCGAGCTGTTCGCCGTCCAGCTGCCAGGCCAAAGTAGCGCCGTGCTCAAGGGTAACTGCCTGGCTTTCGCCGCCGCTGCGTAAATGCAGGCTGCTGTGCGCTGGCAGGCCCAGGCGCAAACCCGTGCGCTCAGCCCAGGGGGAGCGGTCATCGTCGTCACGCTGATGCGGCGCCTGGCCCTGCAGCCAGGCTTCTCCTGCGGCTTGCCAGAAGCCTGCGGGCAATGGCTGCGGTACCGGCAGCAGTACCTCCTGATGACGTGGAATAAAGCCTGTATCCAGCTCGGCCGCCGCAAATGCGGGATGGGCGAGGATGCGGCGCAGGAAGGCAATGTTGGTCTTCAGCGCGCCGATGGCGAACTCGTCCAGCATCGCCAGCAAGCGCAGGCGTGCCTGTTCACGGTTTTCGCCCCAGGCGATCAGCTTGCCCAGCATGGGGTCATAAAAGGATGAGACCTGGTCTCCCTCGCTTACCCCGCTGTCCACCCGGCGACCTTCGCCAGGTGCCGACTCGCGGTACAGCGTCAGGGTGCCTGTGGCCGGCAGAAACTCATTGCCCGGATCTTCGGCATACAGGCGCACTTCGATGGCATGGCCGATCAGCGGCACCTGCGCCTGGGTAATCGGCAGCGGCTCGCCGCAGGCGACGCGGATCTGCCAGGCCACCAGGTCCAGGCCGGTGATGGCTTCGGTGACCGGGTGCTCCACCTGCAGGCGGGTATTCATCTCCATGAAGAAGAACTCGCCACGGGCATCGAGCAGAAACTCCACGGTGCCGGCACCGACATAACCGATGGCCTGGGCGGCGCGCACGGCCGCTTCGCCCATGGCCCGCCGCAACTCAGGGGAGAGCCCTGGCGCAGGCGCTTCCTCGACCACTTTCTGATGGCGGCGCTGGATCGAGCAGTCGCGCTCATTAAGGTACAGGCAGTTGCCGTGCTGGTCGGCGAACACCTGGATCTCCACGTGGCGCGGCTTGAGCACGTACTTTTCCACCAGCATGCGCGCATCGCCGAACGACGACTGCGCTTCACGCTGGGCCGAGGCGAGGGCATCGGCCAGCTGGCTTTCTTCCTCCACCACTTTCATGCCCTTGCCGCCGCCCCCGGCGCTGGCCTTGAGCAGCACCGGGTAGCCGATGCGCTCGGCGGCGGCGCGGAAGGTTTCCAGGTCCTGGGCGTCGCCGTGGTAACCCGGCACCAGCGGTACGCCGGCCGCTTCCATCAGCGCCTTGGCTGCCGATTTGCTGCCCATTGCATCAATGGCGCTGGCCGGCGGGCCAAGGAAAATCAGCCCGGCGTCCTCGATGGCTCGGGCAAACCCTGCGTTTTCCGAAAGAAAGCCGTAGCCTGGGTGAATGGCCTGGGCGCCGCTGGCTTTGGCCGCAGCGAGCAATTTGTCGATCACCAGGTAACTGTCAGCGGCTTTGCTGCCACCCAGGTCGACACAGATATCCGCTTCGCGGCTGTGGCGGGCATCGCGGTCGGTGGCGCTGTGCACGGCCACGGTGGTCAGGCCCATGGCCTTGGCGGTGCGCATCACCCGGCAGGCGATTTCGCCACGGTTGGCGACCAGCAGCGTGGTCAATGGCGGGCGGCTCATGGGCGCGGCTCCTTGTTGGGCTCGGTTTGCCAGGCGGGGCGACGTTTTTCCAGGAAGGCGCGCAGGCCCTCCTGGCCTTCGGCGCTGACACGGATACGGGCAATGGCGTTTTCACAGTAGCGGCGCAGGGCAGGGCTGAGCTCACCGTCATCGACTTCGCGCAGCAGGTCCTTGGTGGCGCGCAGTGCCTGCGGGCTGTTTTGCAAGAGGTTGTCCACCCAGGCCTGTACCTGCACTTGCAGCTCACTGGCCGGGTACACCTCTGCCAACAGCCCCAGTTCCCGGGCCCGTACGCCGCTGAAGCGTTCGGCGGTCAGGGCATAACGGCGCGCGGTACGCTCACCGATGGCCTTGACCACGAACGGGCTGATCACCGCCGGGGCCAGGCCAATGCGCACTTCGGACAGGCACAGCTGTGCATCCTCGGCGCCGATGGCCATGTCGCAGCAACTGATCAACCCCAGGGCGCCGCCAAAGGCCGCGCCTTGCACCACGGCCAGGGTGGGTACCTTCAAGCGGTGCAGGGCGTACATCAGTTCGCCCAGTTCACGGGCGTCATCCAGGTTGGTGTTGAAATCCAGCTGTGCCGACTGCTGCATCCACGCCAGGTCTGCGCCGGCGCTGAAATGCCGGCCACGGCCGCGCAGCAGCATGAAGCGCAGGCTGGCGTCGTCGGCCAGCTGGCCGAGGGCGACGATCAGCTCGCGGATCATCTGTGCATTGAAGGCGTTGTTCTTGTCCTCGCGGCTCAGCCACAGGGTGGCGAAGCCGCGCGGGTCGC
>RCUL01000501.1_pt1 | contig 19451 bp, 7 predicted proteins | sample 2167521 | NCBI WGS metagenome assembly RCUL01 (sample SAMN09932745, study PRJNA488358) | compost metagenome | feature: garden; material: soil; isolation source: compost soil in acetic acid-enriched culture | place: Germany: Experimental Botanical Garden Goettingen | collected 2016-01-27
GCCTGTCAGGCTGTCCCTGCCGTCACGGTCCTGATGGGGGCCTGCGGGGATGAACGGGCTGGCAATATCCAGCGTGATGACCAGTTCAGCCTGGTCGGTGGCGCCCGCCAGGTCGCTGAGGGTGTAGGTGAAGTAGTCCTTGAGTACTTGCCCAAGGCCCGCAGCCGCCAGCACGTCGGGATTGCTCAGGTCGATGGTGTAGGTGTAGCTGCCGTCGGCATTGAGCACCAGGGTGCCGTACTGGCCGGCGATGGGGCGGCCGATGACGCCGGCCGCACCGGCGCCGGACTCTTGCCCGGCACGGATGCCGGTCACGGTCAGCCCGTCGCCGGCATCCACATCGCTGTCATTGGGCAGCACGTTGCCGCTGGTGTGCGGTGCCGGTACCTGGTCGCTGGCCGCATTGGCATCGTCGCGGGCCACCGGGTTGTCGTTGGCGCCCTGCACAGTCACGCTCAAGCGCGCGTCCGAGGTCACACCGGCGGTATCGCGCATGCGGTAGGTGAACACTTCCCGCAGCGACTGGCCTGCGCTGCGCATGGCCTGCACGGTCGGGTTGCTGTTGTCGACTACGTACCGGTAGCTGCCGTCTGCATTGATCAGGAGTGTGCCGTACAGGCCCTGCAGCACCTGGCCGGCGACTGCGGTGTTGCCGTTTTCGCCGGTGTACTGCACCACTGTCTTCGTCTCGCCGTACTGCGTGCCGTCGACATCGGTATCGTTGTCCAGCACATTGCCATTGGGATCGACGCCCGCCGTCCCGTTGTTCACGCCGCCAGCTTCCACCGCGTTGGCGGTATCATCATTGGCCGCAGGGTAGTCGTTGCGCCCGTCGATGGTGATGGTCAGCAGGCCGTTGGTGGTACCGCCCCAGACATCTGCCAGCAAGTAGGTGAAATTGTCCACCACGGTCTGGCCGCTGACGCGCAGTGCTTGCACTGCCTGCAGGCTGTTGTCCAGAACGTAGCTCCAACTGCCGTCACCATTCAATGTAAGGTCGCCATACTGGCCGCGCAGGGTTTGCCCGACCAGGCTGGCGTTGTCTGGCAGCGGGCCGTCACCAGTCCAGAACGCCAGCACTTCGAGGACTTCCGGGAACAGGATGTTGACGGCGTCCGGGTCGCTGTCGTTGTCCATCACGTTGCCGCTGGGGTCGCTGCCCGGGATGTTGTTGTCCATGCCGCCGGCCTCGACCGCCTGGCCCTGGTCGGGGCCGGCAACAGGCGGCTGGTTCTCACCGCGGATGAGAATGGTCAGCGTTGCGGTGTCGCTCAGCCCACCAGCGTCGGTAACCTGATAGGTGTAGCGCTGGATGACAAAGCCCAGCGCGCCGAGGGCAATGATGTCGGGATCGTTGGAGTTGACCACGAAGCGGTAGCTGCCGTCGGCGTTGAGGGTCAGGGTGCCATAGCGTGTGGTGACGTTCGCGCTGTCGACCAGTGGGTCGAGGCCAGGGTTGCTGCTTTCGGCGCCCACGCCCACGGCGGTGACTGCCTTGGTATCGTTGGCATCCACGTCGGTGTCGTTGTTCAGCACATTGCCGGTGGGGTTGCGCCCACCCGTGCCATCGTCGTCCACCGCTACCGCGTAGGCGAGGTCGTCGCGGGCCACCGGGGTATCGTAGCGGCCTTCGACGGTGATGTTGATCTGCGCCTGGGCGCTGGCACCGGCAGTGTCATGCATGCGGTAAACGAAGGTTTCGCGCAGTTGCTCACCGGCCTTGAGTGCTTGCACGGCAGCCAGGCTGTCATTGACGGTGTAAATGTAGTTGCCATTGGCATCGATGCTCAGCGTGCCATAGGCGCCGGCCACCACGGTCGTGCCGGCGTTGACCTGGATGAACGTACCGCCGGCTGCAAGGGTGCCCAGGTAAATGCCATCGACCTTCTTGCTGTCGCCTGCGTCCACATCGCTGTCGTTGCCAAGGGCGTTGCCGCTGCCTGGTTGTCCTGGTGTAGCGTTGTTGCTACCACCGGCTTCGATAGCAATGGCGTTGTCGTTGGCCGCGATCGGGGTGTCGTTGCGGCCATGGATGACCACGGTGAAGGTGGCCGTGACGACCTTGCCGTTGCCATCGCTGACGCTGTACTGGAAGACCTCGGTCAGCCTGTCAGCATCACTGCGCAGCGCCTGCACCGCGCTGTTGCCGTTGTCCACCACATAGCGGTAGTTGCCTTGGGCATCGAGCACCAGGCTGCCATAGTTGCCGGCAAGGGCCTGGCCAGGCGCGCCGTTGATGCCATTCGGGCTGATTACGCCGCTGATGGTCAGGGCGTCGCCGTCCGGGTCGTTGTACGCTGCACGGATGCTGCCGCTCGGGTCCAGGCCGGGACTTGCATTGTTCAGCCCGCCAGCCTCGATCGCATCGACGCTGACCGGGCTGACCACGGGCGGGTCGTTGACCCCGGTTACCGTGATCACCAACTGCGCCTGGTCGGTAAGCCCGCCACTGTCCTGGACCTGATAGGTGAAGATCACATTCAGGCTTTGCCCGGCGGCCAGTGCGCGGATGGTGGGGTCGGCGCTGTTGACCACGAAGCTGTAGGTGCCGTCATCGTTGAGGGTGAGCTGGCCGAAGTTGCCATTGATCAGGCTGTTGTCGGCCAAACGTGCCACCGTGCCGGTGATGGCGGCGGGAGCGCTGCTGGCCACCGGGGCGAGCGCGCCACCTGCACTTTCCAGCCCGCTGCGCACACCGTCGACCTTGAGCTGGGTGGCGGGTGGCTGGTCCACATTATCAACGTCGGTATCGGCACCCACGCCACCAGTGCCGGTGATCACGTTGCCCGCGGCATTGACCGGCGCCGGGCTGTTGTCGCTGGCCCCTGCACTGGCACTGCCCCGATCGTCCACGGCCACCGGGGCATCGTTGGCGCCTTGGACGGTGATCACCAGCACGCTTATGGAGCTCAAACCACCGGCATCGGCCATCTGGTAAGTGAACTGCTCAACCAGCGTCTGGCCGGGGGAGAGCGCCTGCACGGCGGCGTTGCTGTTGTCGATGACATACCGATAGCTGCCGTCGGCGTTGATGGTCAAGGTGCCGAAGGTCGCCGGCACGCTGGTGGACTGGCCGCTGGCAACCGGGATGATCCGACCGCCGCCCGGGCCGTCGTAGCGTACTGCGCTGACCTGTTTGGTTTCGCCCAGCGCCACGGCATCCACGTCAGTGTCGTTGTCCAGCACATTGCCGGTGGCGTCTTGGCCGGGCGTGCCGTTGTTGGTACCGCCGGCCTCGAGGGCGGCGGCGGCATCGCCCTGTGCCACGGGAGTGTCGTTGGCGCCATGAATATCTATTTGCAGCACGGCGCTGCTGGTCAGGCCGCCGCTGTCGACGATGTCATAATTGAAAGACTCGCTGATGAAGTTGCCCGCCGTGCGCAGCGCCTGCACCGCAGGATTGTCGTTGTCGACGATGTACTGGAAACCGCCGCTGGCGGTAATCGACAGGGTGCCATACAACCCCTGCAAGGTGGTGACCCCGTTGGCCGCGACTGCCACGCCACCGGGCGTGGTGGTGTTGGCGATACGGGTTACGGTGAGCACGTCGTTGTTGGTCTGGATATCGACGTCGGTATCATTGCTCAGCACATTACCGGTCGGGTTCACGCCCGGGTCGGCGTTGTTCAGGCCACCGGCTTCCAAGGCGGAGGCCAGGTCGGCGTTGGCGATCGGTGCATCGTTGACCGGGTCGATGACGATATTCATCACGTCCGTGTCGGTTAGCGCATCGGCGGGGTTCTGCCCAGGGGTGCCATCACCGTTTAGCGGTGCATCGCCGAAGTTGCCCTGGTCATTGGTGACCATGGTCAGGGTTTCCCGGTCGCGGAAGGTATTGAAGTCCTGGTCGCCTTTGTAATAGAGCTGGCTCAACAGTACGTTCAGTTCGGCCAGAGTGCCGCTGAGTACCAGGCTGCGGCCCGCGCCGGCCGGGGGAGTGGCAGTGGCCGCAGGCGGGGTGGCGGCCTGCCAGATGACCCCATGCACTACCGTCAGGGTGATGGTCATGACGCCATCGGCAGTGCCTGCGTTCACATCCACGTCACTGGTGGCCAGGCCGCCGATATGCAACACCGTGTCTTCCTGGCCGCGCTGATCGGAGACGGTGTTGATCGGCGCCTCGTTCACATGCACATAGCCTGCATCGGCCGTGCCTGTCGAACCTTCAGCGAGGGTGAGAGCTACGCTGCCCAGGCCGACTGCTGCGGCGCCGCTGTCGGTATCGATGCGCACATGGAAGTTGTTGTTGGCACTGGCCTGATGGTCCTGTGCCACGGCGATGAGGTAGCTGCCCGAAGGCAGCAGCGCAAACTGATAGAGGCCGCCACTGGCGGTCACGGTGTTGAAGGTACGGTCATCGGCACTGCCGAACACGCCATCCTCGCCGGCCCAGGTCAGGCTGACGCCGATGCCGTCCAGGCCAGGGCCGTCAGGGGTGACGTTATCCGTGGCGCTGCGGGTGTCGTCCCATAGCGTGCCTTGGACCACGCCCATGCCGGCACCTTCGCTGAGTATGTAGTTATTCAGCCCTGTGGCGCCGTCTTGCCCGGTACGCTCGCCGGTAGCACCACCGGCTGTTGCTGGGAGCGAGCCACCCCAGCCGGTGGTTTCGAAGTCGGTGGGCAGGCTGGTCCAGGTCAGTACGGCGGCACTGGCGGCGTTGTCGGCGATGGTGACGTTGGGCAGGGTGACGGTGTAGATCACCTGGACCGAGTCGTTGGGCGCGAGCCGGGCGAAGTCCACGGCGATTGCCGTGCCATCGCTGAAGGTCACCCCACTGGGCAGGTTGCCAAGGTCCAGTGCCACGCCGTTGAGGAGGATGCTCTGCACCTGGTAGTTGCTGCCACTGGGGAACTGGTCGGCCAGGTGGGTGTTGTAGGCCGGCGCACCGCCGTTCTGGGTGAAACTCACCGACACTGTGGCATCGGTGGTGCCGCTGCCCGGGGTCACGTCGATGACCGATTTGTCCAGGTTGCTAAAGCTGGGCTCGACGATACGCTCGAACACGGTATCGCTCTGGCCCCGGTCCACACCGCCGTTTTCACCCACGTGTTCGAACACGGTCATGCCCAGCTGGCTGCTGGCCTGGTTGCCCGCTACGTTGCTGACCCGCACGTTGAACTCGAGGATCACGCCCTCGATGTCGCTGTCGTTGGCCTCGGTATTGGTCAGGTTGCCGAGGTTGAAGGTGATGGTCTGGCTGCCGTCGGCGTTGGTGGTGATCACCAGCCGCCCATTGTTGCCGTCGAAAGTGCCGGACGGTGTCGTGCCGCTGAGGTCCGCCTGGATCGGCAGTGCCACATCGCTGTCCTGGTTGCCGGTCATGTACAACGTACCGCCGCTTAGCAGGTCAGTAGCGTCCGTGGTAAGGCCGCCCAGTTGGCTCGATACCATGGCAATCAGGATATTGTTGAGGTCGGCGGGGATGAACTCCAGGCCCGCGGCCAGTTCGATGCGGATCTGGTAATCGGGGTTGTCGCCGGTGGGCACCAGCACCGCCACGCGGTAACGGACGATTTCACCGACCACCACGGTTTCCAGCAAACCACTGGTGTCGGTAGCGCCGCCGCTGTTGGTGGCCGGGGGCGTGTCGGCCACACCGCCCACGCGAGATACCTGAATGCCATTGGTGACCGGGATCAGCAGGGCACTCAGCACGCGGTAATCGTTGAGTGCGCCTGAATTGAGCCGGCCGTCGTCGCCGCTGCGTTCGCCATTGACGGTGTCGGTGGTGTTACTGGTGCCGTTCAGGCTGCTCCAGCGCACCTCGACATTGTTGGGGATCGCTGCTTCGCCTGCGGCAGTGGCGTTGACCACGCCGGACAGGGTAATGACGATGCTGCCGCCGTTGGCAATGTCGATGTTGGCACCATTGGCGGTCACCAGTTGGCCGTTGAGAATGACGAAATCGACGCCGCCGTTGTTGCTGGCCCCGCCGTTGTACTGAATCGTGCCGCTGATCACCAGGTTGTCGATCTCGGTCGGCAGCACGTCCAGCAGGCTGATGTCGAACGCATCTGTGCCTGAGTTGTTGGCCACGGTGATGGTGAAGGTGACGGTATCGCCTTCGTCGAATCCGCCGAAGGTTGGGGTCGAGGTTACCTGCTGGGTGACGCTCAGGGTGGGTTCGACGATGGCCACGCCAGGTTGCTGGGCACTGCTGATGCTGCGGTCCACCGCAGTGGCGCCATTGGGCGTGTCGCCGTCAGGGTCGCTGTAGAGCAGCTGCGCGCCGTTGTTGAGGGTGGTGCCTTGCTGGTTGCCGGCCACGTTGCTGGCCACCAGCACCAGGCGGATGACGAAACTGTTGTTGCCAATGATGTTGTCGGCTGTGCTCCCGGCGCTGCCGAACACCAGCAGCAGGTCGGCGCCGTCGCTGCCGTCCAGGGTCACCGGGTTGACGTTGAGCACGCCATTGAAGTTGGCCGTCAAGGCCGCGCTGCCTGCCGTGGTGGTGATTATTTCGTAGCCCAGGTTGCTATTGAAACGCGGGTCCAGGCGCAGCCCGGGGGGGATCAGGTCATTGATGCGCAGGCTGCCCGTGGCCCCTTCCGGCAAGGTGACCACGATGTCGTAGGTGATGCTTTCGCCGATCACCAGGTTGCTGCCCGTGGTGTGCGTGGCGCTGGAGTCATCTTCGCTGAGGGTGCCGTCCTTGTAGGTCTTGCTGATGGCCGGGGCGGCAACCTGCTGGCTGGCGAGCTCGACCAGGTCGGTCGGTGTGAAGTCCTGGCCGCCGTCGACGCTGGCGTAGTTGGTCAGTGCCGCAGTGCTCTGCAGGGTACTGGAGGCGAGGATGGCATTGGCCACGGTCACGTCATAGGTGATGACCACCACGTTGCTGCCGGAAAGGTCGGCGGCGGTGCCGGCGCGGCCGGCCAGCAAGGTGGCCTGACCGTTGGCGTCGAGGAACGTGATGGTGTTGCCGTTGACGCTGTAGTCGGTGCCCTGCACCAGCAGGGTGCCGTCACCGCGGTAGATCTGCAGGTTGGCCGCACCCAGGCTGCCGCCTGCAAACGACAGCCCTGCGGGCAGCGTGATGCTGGTGCTGACGTCGTAAGCGCCGCCGCCGCCGCTGTTCTTCAGGGCAGTGGCCAGCCGAAGGGTGTCAGCGCCATCGATACCGCTCACATTGCCGTCCACCGCTGCCAGGCTGGTGACGCTGCCGCTGAACGGCACGCCACTGGTGCCGGGGGCCGCCCAGCTGCCGGTGGTGCCGGTGACTGTGCCGTTACTGCTGGCGACCACGCCGTGCTTGATGTCCAGCACCGGTTCGGCGACCGACGCGATCACCGCCACATCCGACGACGTGAGCACAGTCTTGTCGACGGTGGTGGTCTGGCTCGATTGCGCCAGCACGTCCAGTGCACGCTGGTCGGCATAGGGCTGATCGCCCACGACCATGGTGAAACGCACTTGCACCGTGCCGCCGTCTAGCCCCCCGGACACGTAGTTGCCGAAGTCGAAGACGATCGCGTTGCCGGGGCCGGTGGTGACGCTGTCTGGCACGTCGAGAATGGTATTACCGCTGCCGAACGTCCATTGGCCAACGCCTGTGCCAAAGCTCCAGCTGATGCCGGCCGCGTTGAGCAGGGGCAAGGGCAGGTAGGCCGTGAGCTTGAAGTTCTCGTAGTCGGCTACCAGCAGGTCGTAGTTGATGGTGAAGGTCACCACGTCCCCCGGGCGCAGTTCGCCGTTGCTCGGTGGGTTGCCGCCGTTGACCTGGGTAAGCTCGATATCGACGGTGGAGGACTGGATGGTGCTGGTGGTGGCGGAACCGTCGGTCTGAGTGCCTCCGATGTTGACCGCATCACGCAGCACGGTGGCATCCACTGTGGCGTTGTTGCCGACGCTGTCGCCTTCGTTGAGCTGGTCGTGGGGCGGGTGGTCGGTGGTGTAGGTGGCGTCGATCAGGGCGTCGTAGACGATGCTCAGGCGCGTGGCGCCCTCCTGCACAGTGTCGTCGTAGAGGTCGCCGAACAGCGCCGCAACGCCGGGACCGGCTACCGCTTGGCGAATGGATTCGGCAATGTCGAAGACCAGCGTGGTGCTGCCGTCGGCATTCACTGTCTGGGTGTAGATCAGGGCAATGCTCTGTGTGCCGCCATGCTGCTGGATGACCAGGGTCGGAGGGTTGCTTGGGTCGAAGGTCTGGCCATCGCTGAGCAGGTCGGTCAGGGTGAATTGGCCTTGTTCGAGGATGTTCTCACCGAAGGCAAAGAAGTCGGAAATCGCCACGCCCAAGGTGTAGCGCAAGGTATCGCCGGGCGTGAGGCCAGTGGTGCCGACGTCGTTCTGCAGGTTGACCTGCTTGAGCAGGGTTATCGACTTGGCGACGAACGTCGCGCCTTGGCCGTCGCCTGTTTCGTTGAATGCGTAGCCTTCCGGGTCAGTGGGGCGGTCGCGCGGGTCCAGCGGGTTCCAGTCACCCGTAACGCTGGCGGTGCCGAAGTTGATCGTCACCGGGTTACCGGTGGCCGGGTCGATCACGGGCCGGCCGTTGGCGTCGATTTCCGGTACATAGAAACTGACTTGCGTGGTGCTGGCGGCGCTGAGGGTGTCGTAGTGGATGTCATAGCTGGCCACGAAAGCATTGGGGTTCGCCAGTGCCAGAGCGATGAGTGCCGGGTTGGTCAGCACGGTGCCGTCATGCAGGGTGATCGACGTCAGGGTGCCGCCCGGCCCTGGAGTGATGGCGCTGACGTGTACCTGGTCGGGCACGGTCTGGGTGATGGTGACATTGCTCAGCGTCTGCCCGGGGGCGGGGGTGACGGTGACGGTCTGGGTACGGGTGAAGTTGGGCCCGGTGACCGTTTCGCCCTCCGGCATGTTCAACGTCTGCGAGACTTTCAGCAGGGTGGGCGTGACGATGAAACTGTGCAGCGCGCTCTCAACCAGGCTTGGGTCCTGCACAGGGTTGTTCAGCGAATCGTTGCCGTATTCGAAGCCCGCACGGGTATTGATGGTGAGGTTTGGCGTGCCGTCGGAATAGCTGGTGTCGGCCAGGTTACTCAGTTGCGCGGTAATCTGGATGTCGATGCTGGGCTGGCCGTTGGTGACGCTGGCGTAAGGCAACTGCAGCACCACCATCTGGTCACCGGGCTTCATGCCCACGCTGGCTGCGTTGATTACCAGTGCGTTGCCGCTGGCATCTTTGGCAAGAGGATGGGTGGCATTGCCGTTGGCATCGAACGTGATCACGAAGCTGTTGACCGCCTGGCCCAGGTAGGTGGCGGAGACGAAAGTGGCACCGTCATCGCCGTCGCGGCCGGTAGCAGGCAGGAATACGTCGATGAATGGGGCGTAGCCTTCCTGGGTCGAGGGGTTGTTGAAGCTTACGGTGAAGGTGAATTGTTCGCCCAACTGCACCTCGGCCCCACCGCTATTCAGGCTGGCTGTAGGGCTGGCATCGGCCAGCAGGCCCTGGAAGCTGTCGAGGGTGGTAGCTGCCAGAGCGATGACTTTGTCGACATCGCCATTGCTGACCTCAAGGCGCCAGTCGCCGCCGGCCAACGAATTGCCGGTCGCATTGCTCGATGCGCCAACGTCGGCACCCGTCCAGCGTGCCAGTTCGTTGACCAGCGCCTGGCCAGCGCTGCCGGTACCCACATCACACCCATACAGCTGAATATCCGCACCGGCGTTCAGCTCGCCGCGCCAAGCACTCAGCCGGTCGCCCAACTGCTCGACCGTCTGGCTGGTGAACACTTGGTTGCCGAGGGTGAACTGGCCTGAAGCGCCATGGGAGAACACCTGAATCGAGTCGACCTTGCCCAGTTGCGCCAAGGCATTGCTGATGGCAGCGATGGCATCCTGGCCAGGGTCCACTACCAGCGCAGTGGTGCCGGCCGGCAGGTTGGCAGCCAATTGGTCGCGGTTTTCCACGCGCGCATCGATGACTACCAGGTTGCGTGGCGTGGTTGCTGCAGCAGTGGTCTGCGCTTCGCTGGCGGTAGGCGCAGGGTGGCTGGTGTCCTTGCTCTCGGCAGCGCTGGCATCGCTGTGGTACTGTTGATCGACAGCGGTGGCTGCAGCGCCATCGAAGAGAATGCGTTGCTCAAGGGCAACGGTGTGCGACCGAGGGCGCGAGGCAGTGGCAAAGCCGGCTCTGCTCTTGATGTCCATTTCCATCCCTGCTCAGAAGTTTGACGCCAGATTCGAAGCTTTAGCAATCGTAGTCGGGTTTTCTCAGGGCGGGGGAGCAGGCGCCGGAAGGCAATGTTCAGAAACCGCTCTCACGCAGGCCAACGCCCAACAGCCATTTGCCCAGTTCGCCCAGCACGCTGCGCTTTTCCCCATCGATCTTCAGCTTGCCGCGGGTTTCGCGCACGCTGGCCAGCGGTTCATCCAGGGCCACCAGCACTTGAAAAAGTGCATGGTTGGGTACAAGCGCTTCACCGCTCGTTTGCACCGGGCCGCCAAAGTGTGAAGAGAGCATGCGGTGGGCCAAATGCCCGGCGCGTGTGCTGCCAATCGCCAGCACCTTGCCGCGCAGGGCGATGGCCTGGCCTTCGGGATAGAATTTCACCGGGTTGCCCACGGCAAGGAGGTGCACCTGGTCCTGGGCGACGTAGGCATCGATCTGCCAGTGACGGGGATCTATCAAGATGCCCAGCGGTTGCTGGCGGTTGAACCACTGGCCAGGCTGCCAGTCGGGTTCAAGGTCCAGCCAGTGACCGGCGAATGGCGCCTGCAGGTTGAGCCGGGCAATCTCGCTGCGCGCGGCGCGTGCTTCCTCGTTCTGCACCATCAGGCGCTGTTGGGTGGCCGCATCCTCGGCCAGCCCCGCAGGGTCGGCCAGCAGTCCCGACAAGCGTGCCTCATAGCTGCGGGCGCTGGCCTCACTGCTGCGCATGCGTGAGTTCAGGTCCGGCTCCTCAAGCACTGCCAGTACGTCGCCGGCCTTGACAGGGCCCGCCTGGTGCAGGCTTTTCAGCCGTGCAGGGTAGGGGGTGTAGACGCGCAGCTGGTGCTCGGCACGGGCCACACCTACGGCATTTACCTGGCTGTGCCAAGGTACTGCCAGGGCCAGCAGGGCCAGGCTAAGGCACACATAGAATATCCGCTTGCGCTGCCCCGGAATGCGTGCCCGCTGTTGCCACCAGTGGCTCAGCTCACGTTTCACCGGCAGCGCGATGAACCACGCCAATTCGACCATGAACAGCACGATCCCCAACAGTTTGAAGAAAAACAGGTAGACCGCCACGGCGATGCCGAGAAACAGCACCAGGCGATATAGCCAGGTAGCGAAGGCAAACGCCACCAGCAGGCGTCGCTGGCCAATGGGAAAAGGCTCCGGCCAGGCTTCGTCGAGCCCCAGCAGGGTGCGCCGCATGGCTACACGAGCCAGCGCAGAAGAGCGTTCGTGCAGGTTGGGGAAGTCAAGCAGGTCGCTGAGGATGAAATAGCCGTCGAAGCGCATGAAAGGGCTGGCATTGAGCGCAAGGGACAGGACCCAGCTGGTGGTCGCCAGGTACAGCAGGGCGTTGCGCAGGGCGCCATCGTCGCACACGGCCCAGCCAAGGGTCGCCAAGCCCGCCAGGGAAAGCTCGGTGACGATGCCCGCCGAAGCGATCGCCAGGCGCTGGTGGGCACGCTTGAGCTTCCAGCTTTCGCCGGTGTCGGTGTAAAGCATTGGCCACAACACCAGAAACGCCACCCCCATGTGCCCGACACGCAAGCCCAGGCGCGTGGCTACCAGGGCATGGCCGAGCTCGTGCAGGGTTTTTGCCACCACCAGCGCCAGGGCAAAGCTGAACAGGCCTTCGGTGGAGAATGATTCCACCACGGCATGAGTGAAGCTGTCCCATTGTTGCATCACCAGGATCACGCCCAGGATGGTCAAGCCAATCACCGTTAGCCCGGTCAGCGGATGGAACAGCCAGCCCAAGGCAGCGGCCAGGCGCTGCAGGCCCGCTTGTGGGCGCAGCAGCGGCACGCGAAAGAACAGGTAGTGGTGCAGCCACCAGCGCCAGCTCGACCAGGTGCGCGTCTCGTTGGCGGTTTGCAGCCTGGCCAGTTGCTCGGGGCCTGGGCGCAGCAAGTGGTGTTGTTCGAGAAACGCACGCAATGCCAGCACCTGCTCGATATCCGGCTTGAGCGCGCTGTCGTGCGACACCTGCTCGCTGATCTGGCGCGGTGTCTGGCCCCAGCGCAGCAGGCATTCGAACTCCAGCCAGCCGATGCGGTAGAAGCGGTTCAGCACGGTGTCGTGGATCATCCACGCCGGTTCGCCTTCTCGGCTGTCGGCGGCTTCGCACAGGCGCAGGTCCTCGCGCAGTGGCGGCAGCGGCAGGTCGCTGGGATCCAGCATCACCAGCCGCTCCAGGCTCGCAACGTGGCCAGCGGGCGACGCAGCAAGTAGTAGCCGAGCATGACGCGGTCGCCATAGAGCTTGGCGGTGCCATGCAGGCCCAGGCGGGCATGCTCGGAATGCTCGTCGATGCTTGCCAGCAGGCGATAGGCGACGACGCCATCGTCGCCGGGCTTGGCCTGGTAGCTGGTTTCCAGGATCTTGCCCCTGAGTGGGCTGAGCGGGTAGGCAGTGAGGAACAAGGTCACTTCGGCGCCCGGTTCCAGCGCTATGGCATCGGCCACGGCGAGCTGAATCTGCATGGCCGGTTGCGCAGGGTCGGCGACGTGCATGATACGTTCGCCGGTTGTCACTGGTTTGCCGAGCCAGTCGTTGGGGTCGCTGAATACCGCGACCCCGGCCCGTGGAGCCAGCACCTGGGTGCGCCGCAGTTGCGCTTGCACAGCGGCCATTTCGGCCCGTCGTTGCTGGACACGGCCCTGCAGCAGGGTCAGTTCGTTTTTGCTTTGCGGGTTGTCGAACGCCCGCTGGTTGGCAGCCTGCAATTCGGCATCGGCCACGGCGACCTCCTTGCCGAGCACCTCGGCGCGGCTGCGCAAGGTGGTTTCGTCAAGGGTGAACAACGGCGTGCCGGCCTGCACCGGCTGGTTGGGGCGTACCAACACCTGGGCGATCACGCCGTCGATCGGGGAGCTGACAATCTGTGCCTGGCGCGAGACGATCTGTGCCGGTGCCAGTGCCGTCTGACGCACTGGCACCAATAACAGCGACGCTGCTACCAGCAAGGTCACCAGCACCTGACGCCGGCTGGGGCGCCATCGACCGAGCCGGCGGCGCCGTGTCAGCGTGTTCCAGCAGTAGGCCCAAGTGCGTATCAGGCCATCGAGTTGCTGATGCACCACCGGCGGCGGTGCTTCTTCGAGCAGTAGTACAAGCACGCCCAGGCGCTCGCCGGCAGGGGCGTGCAGCGGTATACACCACAACCCCGAAGGCCACCATTCGGTCCAGCCCTGAGCGATGTCGTCGGGCGGCGAGGCGTTGTCCAGGGTTAGCCAGGCTGGCTGCGCATCGGCCAGACGCCCGGCCAGCCAACGGCTGGCGCGCCTGAGCCAGACCAGGTAGGGCGAGTCTTCGGTGGGCCGTGCCAGGCCCGACACGCACAGCAGTTCAAGGCCGGCCTTGCTTTGGCCGAACACCAGTGCCTGGTGAAAGGGCAGCAGCGGGTACAGGTCGTTGGCCATGCTGAACGCCAGTGCGTCCAGCGTCTCGGCGGCCATGGCCTTGTCGCGCAGGGCGTCCAGCTGCAGCAATAGCTGTGGGTGAGGCAGCGGCCTATTCACGGTCATGGTCGAACCGCGCGGTGCCGCTCATGCCGGCCATCAGTTCGGGAAAGCGCTGATCGAAGCGCGCCTCAAGCTCCACCGTCTGCGCCACCGCATCTACCCTGGCGTTGATGACGCTGACCTTGGCCGGGTAAGTCTTGCCCGTTTCGTGAACGTTCACCGTCAGCGGCTGGCCGGGGCTGAGCGTTTTCAACTGGCTGGAAGGGACATTGAGGCGCACCTTCAATGCACCATCGCTGACCAGATCAAACAGCGGTGTACCTGCGCTGACGGTTTGGTAGGGCTTGACATAAACCTTGGCCACATGGCCCGAAAACGGCGCCAGTACCTGGCAATAGCTCATCTGCGCCTCACCCATGGCGCGGGCGCCATCGGCCTTCTGCACTTCGGTGTTGGCTGCGGCCACTTCGATGTCGCCCACCGCGTCCAGCTTGCGCAGTTGCTGCTTTGCCTGCAGGTTTTGACGGGCCATGGCCAGTTCGGCCACCGCGACCTTGCCGCGCGCCTGGGCTTCGTTGCAGTTGAAACGAGCCAATGTGGCGCCCTTGGCAACATGTTCGCCGAAGCGCGTCTTGAGTTCGCCCAAGGTGCCGCTCATCTGGCTGGACAGGGTGGTTTCCAGCTCGGCAGCCAGCAGCACGCGAATCAGTTGCGGGTCCTCGGTTGGGGCGCCTTGCTCGGCCTGTGCGGCAGTGCTGGCCAAGGCCAGCAACAAGGGAAGGTACCGCTGAGCAACGACAGGCAAAGGCATTCTCGACTCCTTGTAGAGAGGCATCCAGCAGGCGCGCTACACAATCGCTATAACGTCTTCATACTAGGAACGAATTCGCAATCTGCCCAATATTCCGGTTGCAAATGTGTCGCTGTTGCTGTCCCGCAGCGAGGCGCTCAGCTAGAGCATCAACGCGTTCAAAGACGGTTTCGTGCACGGTATCCAGGTTTTGCGCTAGAATCCCCGCCGGGTGCTAGCTGCATGACGCAGTGACGCAGGTTAAATAACTACGCAGGTCGGGCCGCCGTGCGGGAGTTCTTGTGCCCATGCAAAAACACGTAATGCCCCGTGCCCAGCAAATTGCCCAACGCGCATTCGCCAACTTCGAACGCTTTCTGCATATCGAGGCCGTGAGCGGCGTCGTACTGTTGATCGCCGCCGTTGCAGCACTGATCTGGGCGAATTCGCCCGCTGCCGAAAGCTATGACGCCCTCTGGCACACGCCGATAAGCTTCGGTGTCGGCTCGCTGGTCTATTCCCAGTCACTGCATTTCTGGATCAACGACGGCCTGATGACCATCTTCTTCCTGGTCGTCGGTATGGAGATCCGTCGCGAAATTCATGAAGGCGCGCTGTCCAGCCTGCGCCAGGCCACGCTGCCGATGGCGGCGGCTGTCGGCGGTGTGGTGGTACCCGCGCTCATCTACCTGGCGTTCAATCATTCGCCTCCCGCGCAAGAAGGTTGGGCAGTGCCGACTGCCACCGACATCGCCTTTGCAGTGGGTGTGCTGGCGCTGCTGGGCAAGTCGATCCCTTCCAATGTGCGGGTGTTCCTGCTCGCCCTGGCGATCATCGACGACATCATCGCGGTGCTGATCATTGCCTTCTTCTACTCCGGTGGCCTGGATTACAGCGGTTTCGGCGTCGCCGCCATCGGCCTGCTGCTGGTGCTCGGCCTGCAGAAGATAGGTGTCGGTTCGGCCTATGCCTACATCATCCCCGGGTTCATCACCTGGCTGGGCATGTTGATGACCGGTGCCCACCCCACCTTGGCGGGCGTGGTGCTTGGCCTGATGACACCGGTTCGGGCCATGCCTTTGGGCGAGCGCCCACTGGAGGCCGTCACCCGCTTCACCGACGACCTGCTAGGCCGCGCCAAGGCACCGCAGATCGATGACAGCGAACTCATGAGCCCGCTGAAAAACCTGCGTGTGGCGCAGCGCGAGCTGGTCGCCCCAGTGCTGCGCGTGCAAGGCCATCTGCACCCTTGGGTGGCTTTCGCGATCATGCCGCTGTTCGCCCTGGCCAACGCCGGTGTCGGGTTGTCTGGTGTCGACCTGTCTGCCGATGGCCCTCACTGGGTGATGACAGGCGTCGCTGTGGCGCTGGTCCTGGGCAAGCCGTTGGGTATCGTGACGATCAGCTGGCTGATGGTACGGTTGGGCTGGTGCGCGTTGCCGGCGGGCGTTACCTGGCACGGCATCACGCTGATCGGGCTGTTGGCAGGCATCGGCTTTACCATGTCGATCTTCATTGCCAACCTGGCGTTCTCTGACCCTGGCGTTCTGGGTGCGGCCAAGCTTGGCGTACTTTCGGGCTCGGTCATTGCTGCTGTGATCGGCCTGGCATGGGGTGTGTGGAGCCTGCGCAAAGCAGCCAAGACGGCACCGGCCCAGGTAGGCTGACAGGCAAGCCGGGCAACGTACGGGTGGATGCACAAATTTTTTCCACAGGTGCATCCAATCTGCAACCTGGCGGGTATTACAGGTAGCGCGACTTCGCGCTGTCGATTACTCGCCAGGAGATTTGCACCATGAACAGCCCAGTTACCATGCTGATGCTCACAGGCGGTCTTGTCCTGATCGTGGCCAGCCAAGCCGCTCACGCTCAATCCGCGTTGCCCGACGCGGTCAAGGTTCCGGATGGCCACGCCGTCATGCTGGAAACCGTCGGTGTGGGCCAGGTCACCTACGAATGCCGCGACAAAGCCAATGCCCCCGGCCAGACCGAGTGGACATTCGTCGGCCCCAAAGCGGTACTCAAGGACAGGTCTGGCAAGGCGGTGGGCGACTATTTCGGGCCGCCCGCCACCTGGCAGGCCAAAGACGGCTCGAAGGTCACCGGCACCCAATTGGCCGTGGCGCCAGCGGCCAAGGGCGACCTGCCTTACCAGCTGGTTCAGGCCAGCCCGGCCGAAGGTAAAGGGGCCATGACCGGTGTGAGCTATATCCAGCGCGTTGCCACCCGCGGCGGTGTTGCGCCGGCAACTGCCTGCTCGATGCAAAACAAAGGTGAGCGCAAAATCGTTGATTACCAGGCTGACTATATCTTCTGGGCGGCAAAATGATGGCAGTGCGCATAGGCAGGTGAGCCACTGACGTCTACGCTGATCGACAGCCCCCCGGCCCAATGGCTGGGGGAACCGTCCAGGGACTATAGGGCTGACCTTGCAGTGAACTCACCTTTGCCCCCTTTCGACTTTCAGCGTTGCCTTGAAGCCTGCGCACGGGGAGACCGCCGAGCGCTGCATGCACTCTACGAGGAGGAGGGCGCACGCCTGCTAGGTGTGGTGCGCCGTATCGCCCGCGACCACGCTACAGCAGAAGACATCCTGCACGATGCCTTCATTCGGATATGGTCCGGGGCTGCCAGCTTCGACCCTGCACGCGGCTCTGCGCGGGGCTGGATCTATAGCGTGGCCCGGCACCTGGCGCTCAATTACATACGCGACACCCGGCGCGAAGTCGTGCTGGATGAAGGGGCGTTTGGCAGTGCACATGTACCGTTGCCCTTCGCGAGTGATATCGATCTTATGGCGGACTCGGCCAAGGTTCACCGTTGCCTCGAGCAACTGGAACCCTCACGCAAGCTGTGCATCCTGCACGCGTATGTCGACGGTTGCAGCCATGCCGAAATCGCCGGGTTGCTGAACACACCGTTGGGTACCGTCAAAGCCTGGATCAAACGCAGCCTGAAGGCGTTGCGGGAGTGCATGGGATGAAGAAGCCACTGGGCGAAACCGCCGAGGCACTTGATGAGTTGGCCGGGGAGTACGTGTTGGGTACCTTGTCGGCCGAACAACATGAGGCCGTGCGCCAGCGCCTGACGGGGGATCAGCAGTTGCGTGGTGCCGTGGATGCCTGGGAGCAGCGGCTATTGGCGTTGAACGCACTCGCAGAGCCTTTGCCACCCAACCCACGTTTGTGGGGGCGGATCAGCCGCAGCGTCGATGCACAGTCACAGCCACAGCGCAAGGCGGCGTCAGCACAGCCAAGGCGCTGGTGGCATCGCCTGGTGCTATGGCAAGGCCTGGCGGGTGCAGGCCTGGTTGCCAGCCTGCTATTGGCCTTCACGCTGCTGACCGCCAAGGCGCCGGAGCCTTCCTACCTTGTGGTGCTGGTTGCGCCGGCAGACAGTGCCCCGGGGTGGGTGGTACAGGCAAGCGATGCCCGCAGCATTCAACTGATTCCCTTGGGGCAGTTCGCGGTACCGAGCGACAAGGTGCTGCAGTTCTGGACCAAGGGCGAACAGTGGCAGGCGCCACTGTCGCTGGGCCTGGTCAAACCTGGCGAGCAATATCGCGTGCCCGCGCATGACCTGCCTCCCCTGGAGCCCAACCAACTGTTCGAACTGACCCTGGAAAGAGCGGGCGGCTCGCCGACCGGACGCCCAACCGGGCCTGTGCAGTTCATCGGTCGAGCGGTGAAGGTGCTTTGACAGCGCCTTGCACAGGGGCAGTAAAAGCGGCGCCTGCGCGCCGCTCTACAGGCTTGCAGGCCGCCATCAATCGCCGGTAACCAACTGACGGGCCAACTGGTTGTGGCGCTCCAGCACCAGCGGAAGGTCGACGGTGGTGATGCGGCCGTCCTTGACCACTACACGGCCGTTTATCACGCTGGTATCGACCTGGGTCGGGGTGCAGAACACCAAGGCCGCAAGCGGGTCATGGTGGGCGCCTGCGTAGGCGACATGGCCGAGGTCGAAGGCGACGAAGTCGGCGACCATGCCCGGCGCCAAGGCGCCGATGTCATTACGGTTGAGCACCTTGGCACCGCCGAGGGTGGCGATTTCCAGCGCTTCGCGTGCGGTCATCGCATCAGGGCCGAAGCCGACACGCTGCAGCAGCAGCGCCTGGCGCACTTCACCGATCATGCTGGCGCCATCGTTGGAGGCCGAGCCGTCGACGCCCAGGCCTACGGGCACCCCGTGGTCGCGCATCTTGCGGATCGGTGCAATACCCGAGGCCAGGCGCATGTTCGAGCACGGGCAGTGGGCCACACCGGTGCCGGTACGGGCGAACAGCTCGATGCCGTGCTGGTCGAGTTGCACGCAGTGCGCATGCCACACATCGTGGCCAACCCAGCCCAGGTCCTCGGCGTATTCGGCAGGGGTCATGCCGAACTTTTCGCGGCTGTAAGCGATATCGTTGACGTTTTCAGCCAAATGGGTATGCAGCGAAACCCCGTAGTTGCGTGCCAGCACCGCCGCTTCACGCATCAGGTCGCGGCTGACCGAGAACGGCGAGCAGGGCGCCACGACCACACGCAGCATCGAGCCATGGCTGGCGTCGTGGTAGTCCTCGATCAGGCGCTGCGACTCCTTGAGGATGTCGCTTTCCTTTTCCACCACCGAGTCCGGCGGCAGCCCGCCTTGGCTGCGGCCCACGCTCATGCTGCCGCGTGCGGCGTGGAAACGCATGCCGATTTCCCCGGCGGCGTGGATGCTGTCGTCGAGCTTGCAGCCGTTGGGGTAGATGTACAGGTGGTCGCTGGAGGTGGTGCAGCCGGAGAGAATCAGTTCGGCCATCGCGGTCTGGGTCGATACCGCGATCATCTCGGGCGTCAACCGTGCCCAGATCGGGTAAAGGTTGGTCAGCCAGTTGAACAGTTCACCGTCCTGGGCCGCCGGGACCACGCGGGTGAGGCTTTGATACATGTGATGGTGGGTGTTGACCAGCCCCGGGATGACCACCTTGCCGGTCATGTCCAGAATCTCGTCGGCGTGCTGGGGCAGCTCGTCGCTGGGGCCGACCTGCTTGATCAGGTTGTCTTCGATGAACAGGCCGCCGCGTCTGATCTCGCGG
>RCUL01000505.1_pt1 | contig 19386 bp, 24 predicted proteins | sample 2167521 | NCBI WGS metagenome assembly RCUL01 (sample SAMN09932745, study PRJNA488358) | compost metagenome | feature: garden; material: soil; isolation source: compost soil in acetic acid-enriched culture | place: Germany: Experimental Botanical Garden Goettingen | collected 2016-01-27
CAGAAGATTCATGACGCCGGTCACTCCCGGGCCGGCGCGTACGGAGAAGTTATGAGCGACCTCTTGTTATCCGTCAGCGAGCACCTGCTGGCGCCCGGCGACCTCGACATCGAGCAGTTGCCGGCAATCCTCGGCGAACTCGCCGGTCCCGGCATAGATGCCGCCGACCTGTATTTCCAGGGGCAGATTTCCGAGTCCTGGGTGCTGGAGGACGGCATCGTCAAGGAAGGCAGCTTCCACCTCGACCAGGGCGTGGGCGTGCGTGCCCAGTCCGGCGAGAAGACCGGTTTCGCCTACAGCAACGCCATTACCGCCGACGCCCTGCGCCAGGCCGCGCGCGCCGCGCGCTCCATTTCCCGGGCGGGACAGGAAGGGCGCGTGCAGGCCTTCGCCAGTCCGCAGGTGGCCCGGTTGTACGATTCCAGCAGCCCGCTGGATGTGATCAGTCGCGCCGAGAAGGTGGAGTTGCTGAAGAGCGTCGATGCCGCCACTCGTGCCCTGGACCCCCGCATCAAGCAGGTCACCGTGAGCATGGCCGGGGTCTGGGAACGCATCCTGATCGCCGCCAGCGACGGCAGCCTGGGCGCCGATGTCCGCCCGCTGGTGCGCTTCAACGTCAGCGTGATCGTCGAGCAGAACGGCCGGCGCGAGCGTGGCGGCCACGGCGGCGGCGGGCGCACCGACTATCGCTACTTCCTGCAGGAGGATCGCGCCATGGGCTATGCCCGCGAGGCGCTGCGCCAGGCCCTGGTGAACCTCGAAGCGGTGCCGGCGCCAGCCGGAACCCTGCCGGTGGTGATGGGGGCGGGCTGGTCCGGCGTACTGCTGCATGAGGCTGTCGGCCACGGCCTGGAAGGGGACTTCAACCGCAAGGGCAGCTCGGCCTACAGCGGCCGCATGGGCGAGAAGGTCGCGTCCAGCCTCTGCACCATAGTCGACGATGGCACCCTGGCCTATCGCCGCGGTTCCCTCAGCATCGACGACGAGGGCACCCCGACCCGCTGCACCACGCTGATCGAGAACGGCGTGCTCAAGGGCTACATGCAGGACAAGCTCAACGCCCGCCTGATGGGCGTCGCCCGCACCGGCAACGGTCGTCGCGAGTCCTACGCCCACCTGCCGATGCCGCGCATGACCAACACCTACATGCTCGCCGGCAAGAGCGATCCGCAGGAGATCATCGCCTCTGTTGAGCGCGGCATCTACTGCGCCAACCTGGGCGGTGGCCAGGTGGACATCACCAGCGGCAAGTTCGTCTTCTCCACCAGCGAGGCCTACCTGATCGAGAACGGCAGGATCACCACGCCGGTGAAGGGCGCCACGCTGATCGGCAACGGTCCCGAGGCCATGAGCCGGGTCTCCATGGTCGGCAACGACCTGGCGCTGGACAGCGGCGTCGGGACCTGCGGCAAGGATGGACAGTCGGTGCCGGTGGGCGTGGGCCAGCCGACACTGAAGATCGATGCGATTACGGTAGGCGGGACAGGGGCCTGATGGCGGCCCCTGAAAGGATCAGCGCAAGCCGCGCTTGGCTTCGTCCAGGTCGCGGATGTACTTGAAGACCTTGCGCGCGGCGGCCGGCGGTTTGTTGTGGGCCGCTTCGTGCTGGGCATGACGGATCAGGCCGCGCAGGTGCTGGCGGTCGGTGTCCGGGTAGTCGACGACGAAGCTCTCCAGGGCGCTGTCGCCGCCTTCGATCAGGCGGTCGCGCCAGCGCTCCAGGGCGTGGAAGCGCTCGTTGTACTCGCGGGTGGAGCTGTCGAGCTGGTCGATCAGGGCGACGATGGCCTCGATATCCTGCTCGCGCATGAGCTTGCCGATGTACTGGAGGTGCCGTTTGCGGGCAATGTGCGCCTTGTGCTTCGGCGCTTCCGCCAGGGCCCGTTGCAGGGCGTCGGTCAGCGGCAGCTTGGCCAGCACGTCGGCCTTGAGGGTGGTCAGGCGCTCGCCGAGGTCCTGCAGGGCATGCAGCTCGCGCTTGATCTGGGATTTGCTCTTCTCTCCGGAGAAGTCGTCGTCGAGGAATTCAGACATGGGGGTGGTCCAATGGGAAACGCCGCCATGATAACCAGTCGGGGCCGCCTTGTCCGGCCCGGCTGGCGCCGCCAGAGCGCGGTACGTGCGGCGAGGCGCCCGATGCGTCCGCCGCGTCTCGGATTTTCTGAACTGGAGTGGCTATGAGTGAAGTAGAAGTGGTCGGCCCGGAAGCATTGCCGGAACTGCAGGCGCGGGTCGAGCGCATCCTCGCCGAGGCCCGGCGCCAGGGCGCAAGCGCCTGTGAGGTGGCTGTTTCAGTGGAGCAGGGACTGTCCACCACCGTTCGCCAGGGCGAAGTGGAAACAGTCGAATTCAACCGTGACCAGGGGTTCGGTATCACCCTCTACGTCGGGCAGCGCAAGGGCTCTGCCAGCACCTCGGCGAGCGGCGAGGACGCCATTCGCGAGACGGTGGCGGCCGCCCTGGCCATCGCCAAGCATGCCTCCGAGGACGACTGCGCGGGCCTTGCCGATGCGGCGCTGATGGCCCGCGACCTGCCGGACCTCGACCTCTATCACCACTGGTCCATCACCCCCGAGCAGGCGGTGGAGCAGGCGCTGATCTGCGAGACCGCGGCCTTCGAGACCGACAAGCGCGTCAGCAAAGCCGACGGCACCACCCTCAACACCCACCAGGGTTGCCGGGTCTATGGCAACAGCCATGGTTTCGTCGGTGGCTACGCCAGCACCCGGCACAGCCTGAGCTGCGTGATGATCGCCGAGGCGCAGGGGCAGATGCAGCGCGACTACTGGTATGACGTCAACCGCATCGGCAGCCAACTGGCCGATCCGGCAAGCATCGGCCGGCGTGCCGCCGAGCGCACGGCCGCACGCCTGGGGGCCCGGCCCGTGCCCACCTGCGAAGTACCGGTGCTGTTCGCCGCCGAACTGGCTACCGGCCTGTTCGGCAGCTTCCTCGGCGCCATTTCCGGCGGCAACCTGTACCGCAAGTCGTCCTTCCTCGAAGGCGCTCTCGGCCAGCGGCTGTTCCCCGAATGGCTGTCCATCGACGAACGGCCGCACATCCCCCGCGCCATGGCCAGCGCTACCTTCGACAATGATGGCCTGGCCACCTATGCCAAGCCATTCGTGGAGCAGGGCGAGCTGGTGTCCTACATCCTCGGCACCTATTCCGGACGCAAGCTGGGCCTGCCCAGCACCGCCAACGCCGGCGGCGTGCACAACCTCTTCGTCAGCCACGGCCAGGAAGACCAGGCGGCGCTGCTGCGGCGCATGGGTCGCGGCCTGCTGGTGACCGAGCTGATGGGGCAGGGGCTGAACATGGTCACCGGCGACTACTCCCGCGGTGCCGCTGGCTACTGGGTGGAGAATGGCGAGATCCAGTTCCCGGTGCAGGAAGTGACCATCGCCGGCAACCTCAAGGACATGTTCCGCCAGATACTCGCGGTCGGCAGCGATCTGGAGCTGCGCGGCAATATTCGCACCGGCTCGGTGCTGATCGAGAAGATGACCGTCGCCGGCAGCTGAGCCGCCATTCGCCTGCCTGCAAACGCGCCCATCCGGGCGCGTTTTTTTTCGCGGGGTGGCTGTCCATCGGCAGCACTTGCGCTGAATGCTTTTAAAATGGTTATTATTCTCAAATGAAAATTAAAGTCATTTGAGGATTGCCATGCTCGACCACCTCCACGGCCAGTCGCTGGACCTTGACTGGCACTGGCAGGCCAGCCGCATCCGCTGCGCCCTCGCCCCCGACGATCCCTGGCTCATCGAACGCTTCATCGCCATGGCGCCCCGGCACTTCAGGGCTGGCGCCGCGCCCGCCTGGCGTGCCCAGGAGGCCATCTACCGGCTGCTGCTGGATACCGCCGCGGACACTGCGCTGCCCTGGCACTGGCGCTGCCTGTGCCTGGACCACGCGTACCGGCCGCTCTGGGCACTGCGCAGCCTGGCCACCGACACTTCCAGCCGCCGACGCCTGCAGAGCCTGCAAAGGCGCCTCGCGTCCCTGGTGCTGCTGCCCTCCCTGGATTTCCACGAACCACAAGAAGGAATGCAACGTGACTGACACTCGTATCGAACGCGACAGCATGGGTGAACTGGCGGTGCCGGCCGAGGCGCTCTACGGCGCCCAGACCCAGCGCGCGGTGAACAACTTCCCGGTTTCCGGGCTGCGCATGCCGGAAGCCTTCGTGCGGACCCTGATCCTGGCCAAGGCCGCCGCCGCGCGGGCCAACGTCGACCTGGAGCAACTGGACGCCGCCATGGGCGAGGCCATTGCCGGCGCCTGCCAGCAACTGCTCGACGGCGATTGCATGGCGCACTTCCCGGTGGATGTGTTCCAGACCGGCTCGGGCACCAGCTCCAACATGAACGCCAACGAGGTCGTCGCCACCCTGGCCAGCCGCCTGCTGGGCGACAAGGTCAACCCGAACGACCATGTGAACTGCGGCCAGAGCAGTAACGACATCATCCCCACCACCATCCATGCCAGTGCGGCCATCGAGCTGAGCGAGCGCCTGCTGCCGGCCCTGGGGCACCTGCTCAAGGTGCTCTGCGAGAAGTCCCTGGAGGTGCAGCCCTACGTCAAGACCGGACGCACCCACCTGATGGACGCCATGCCGGTGCGCATGAGCCAGGTGCTCGACGGCTGGGCCCAGCAGGTGCAGGCCAATATCGAACACCTGCGCAACCTGCAACCGGCGCTGCAGCAACTGGCCCAGGGCGGCACCGCGGTAGGCACCGGCATCAACGCCCACCCGCGGTTCGCCGAGACCTTCTGCCGCGAGCTCAGCGCGCTGACCGGGCAGACATTCACGCCGGGCAGCAATTTCTTCGCCCTGATCGGTTCCCAGGACACCGCTGTCGCCCTGTCCGGCGCCCTGAAGACCACGGCCGTGTCCCTGATGAAGATCGCCAACGACCTGCGCTGGATGAACTCCGGGCCACTGGCGGGGCTTGCCGAGATCGAGCTGGAAGCCCTGCAGCCCGGCTCCTCGATCATGCCGGGCAAGGTCAATCCGGTGATCCCCGAGGCCACCGCCATGGTCGCGGCCCAGGTGATCGGCAACGACGCGGCCATCGCGGTGGCCGGGCAGTCCGGCAACTTCGAGCTGAACGTGATGCTGCCGGTGATCGCCCACAACCTGCTGGGCAGCATCGAGCTGCTGACCAATGCCAGCCGCCTGCTGGCCGACCGCGCCATCGCCAGCTTCACCGTCAACGAAGCCAAACTGCGTGAGGCCCTGGCGCGCAACCCCATCCTGGTCACCGCGCTGAACCCCATCATCGGCTACCTCAAGGCCGCGGAAATCGCCAAGCGTGCCTACCGCGAGGGGCGGCCGGTCATCGACGTCGCCGAGGAGGACACCGATCTCGGCCGCGCCGAGCTCGAACGCCTGCTCGACCCCGAGAAGCTGACGGCCGGCGGCCTGTGACGCACCAGGGCGCCGCAGCGGGCGGCGCCCTCCAACCCCAGAGGAGGGAGGAACATGGAGCACTGGAAGCGCACCATCGAAGCAGGCAATCGCTGCTTCACCGGCGGCGAATGGATCGAGGCGCGAGAACTCTACCTGCAGGCCATCGCCCAGGCGCAGATCCTCTTCGAACGCTGGCCGCGGACCGAGGAAGCGGTGTCCGCGCTGGTGATATCCCACCACAACCTGGCCGACCTGCACCTGATGCTCGGCCAGCCGGAGGAAACCGCCGAACACCTCTGCGCCAGCCATGAGCGGCTGCTCCAGGCGATGGCGGATACCCACCTGCCCGGCGCATTGCGCGAGGCGGCGCTACGTCACAGCCGTACCACCTACACCAGCCTGCTGCAGTTCATCAGCGAATACGGCGCCTATCCGCGCACCGACCGCCTGCTTGGCACCGGCCGTTACCCACAGGCCCTGTCCGGCCACTTCGCCAGCGCCAGCCGTTACCACCATTGATAGAGGAACTGTCGATGCCATACCAATTGCCACCCCTGCCTTATGCCTTCGATGCCCTGGAACCCCACATCGATGCGCGAACCATGGAAATCCACCACAGCAAACATCACCAGGCCTACGTGAACAACCTCAATGCCGCGCTGGAGGGCCATCCGCTGGCCGAGCTGCCGGTGGAGGAGCTGCTGCGCCGCCTGCCCGAACTGCCCACCGAGCTGCGTCCGGCGGTTATCAACAATGGCGGTGGCCATGCCAACCATTCGCTCTTCTGGGAAGTGATGTCGCCCGTTGGCGGCGGCCGACCCGAGGGTGAGCTGGCCAAGGCCATCGACGTGGAACTGGGCGGCTTCGAGCGTGTCAAGGAGGCCTTCACCAAGGCGGCGCTGACCCGCTTCGGCAGCGGCTGGGCCTGGCTCTGCGTGACCAGGGCCGGGCGCCTCCTGGTGGAGAGCTCGGCCAACCAGGACAGCCCGTTGATGCAAGGCAATACACCTATCCTCGGGCTGGATGTCTGGGAGCACGCCTACTACCTGCGCTATCAGAACCGCCGGCCCGAATACATCGGCGCCTTCTACAACGTCGTCGACTGGGCGGAAGTGGCCCGGCGCTACCGTCAGGCGCTGGCCTGAGCCCGGTTCAACCCACGCGGCGGAGGCCGGACCTCCGTTCGCATCAATGCAACTCGACAAGGCCCTGCATGCAGACTTCCCTGATTTCCGGCGGCCGTTCCTTCCGCCAGTTCTTTGGTGCCCTGGTGGCGCTCGCCGGCCTCGTGCTCCTGCTGATGCAGGCTTCGGTAGCCCTGCAGCACATGCTGGAGGCGCACCTCTGGCAGGCGCTGCGCGCCGGCTCCATCTGTGCCTTGGGAACGGCACTTGGCGCGCTGCCGGTGCTCTTCCTGCGCAGCATTTCCGGTCGTCTCTCCGACAGCCTGATGGGCTTCGGTGCCGGGGTGATGCTCGCTGCCACGGTGTTTTCGCTGCTGATGCCGGGCCTGGTGGCGGCAGGGGACCTTGGTTATTCCAAGTGGGCGGCCGGAGGTCTCATGAGTTGCGGCCTGCTACTCGGGGCCACGGGGCTGTTCGGCCTGGGCAGGCTGTTGCCGCAGCGCCAACTGGAACTGGAGAGTCGTACCGACCAACTGGTCATCACGCCGCGCGTGGTGCTTTTCGTCATCGCCATCGTGCTGCACAACATCCCCGAAGGCATGGCGGTGGGTGTGGCGGCGGGGGCCGGGTTGCCGGGCGCCGACGGCCTGGCCCTGGGCATCGCCCTGCAGGACATCCCGGAAGGCCTGATCATTTCGCTGGTGCTGGCGGGATGCGGCATGCCGCGGGGCAGGGCGCTGCTGATCGGCGCCGCGTCGGGATTGGTAGAGCCGCTGTTCGCGCTGCTCTGTGCCTGGCTGGTTCAGGTCTCGGCGCTGTTGTTGCCCTGGGGTCTGGCACTGGCCGCCGGCGCGATGCTTTTTGCCGTGGTCCACGAGATCATTCCCGAGTCCCATCGAAAGGGTCATGAGACAGCTGCGAGCCTGGGGCTGGCGGCGGGGTTTTGTCTGATGATGGTGCTGGATACCGCCCTGGCCTGAAATCAGGCCTTGGACGGGTCGGGATCATTCGCCTTCGTCGAACCTGTTGTTGATCAGCTCGATCAGGGCATTGAGGGCATCGTCGTCCTGCTCGCCTTCGGTGTGCAGGTGGATGGGGGTGCCCTTGCCGGCGGCCAACATCATCACGGCCATGATGCTCTTGCCATCCACCAGGCTTTCCGGGGACCGCCCTACACGGATCTGGCAGGGGAAGCGCCCGGCGACACCGACGAATTTCGCCGCCGCCCGGGCATGCAGGCCGAGCTTGTTGATGATGGTGATCTCGCAGGCAGGCATCGCGTTTCCAATCCTTCTAACTGAGGTCGCGGTGGCGAACCTGGACATTCTTCAAGCTGGGTTTCAGTGTCGCGCCCAGGCGTTCGGCCAGGTATACCGAACGGTGGTGGCCGCCGGTGCAGCCGATGGCGATAGTGACATAGGCGCGATTGCTGGCGGCGAACCGCGGCAGCCACTTGTTCAGGAAGCCGAGGATATCCTGATACATCTCCTCGACGTCGGGTTGCCCGGCCAGGTACTCGGCGACGGCCGGCTCCAGACCCGAATGGTCGCGCAACTCTGGCTTCCAATAGGGGTTGGGCAGGCAACGCACATCGAACACCAGATCGGCATCCACGGGCATGCCACGCTTGAAGCCGAAGGATTCGACCAGGAAAGCGGTGCCGGGCTCCGGCTGGTTCAGCAGGCGCAACTTGATGGCGTCGCGCAGCTGGTAAAGGTTGAGGTGCGTGGTGTCGATCTTCAGGTCGGCGAGATCGGCGATGGGCGCCAGCAACAACTCCTCGTCCTTGATGGCTTCTGCCAGGGAGCGGTTGTCATTGGTCAGCGGATGGCGCCGGCGCGTCTCGGAAAAACGCTTGAGCAGGGTGTCGTGTTCGGCATCGAGGTAGAGCACGTCGCACTTGATATGGCGGCCGCGGGCTTCATTCAGCAGTTCGGGGAAGCGTAACAACTGGCTGGGCAGGTTGCGCGCGTCGATGGACACGGCGACCTGGGGTTGCAGCAGCTCGGTCTGCAGCAGGGCCCGTTCGGCCAGCTCGGGAAGCAGGGTGGCAGGCAGGTTGTCGATGCAATAGAAACCGTGGTCCTCGAGAACATCGAGGGCGGTACTCTTGCCCGACCCGGAGCGGCCGCTGACGATGATCAGGCGCATGGCGAGGCCCTAACGTCCGCTCTGTACGTCCACGACCACCTGGTACAGGCTGGTGCTGTCGGGAGCCTGGCGCAAGCGCTCGCGCACATCACTGCGGTCGAGCATGCTGGCGATCTGCCTGAGCAGTTCAAGGTGCTCATCGGTAGCGGCTTCCGGGACCAGCAGGACGAACAGCAGGTCGACGGGGGCACCATCGATGGCGTCGAAATCGACCGGCGCATCCAGCCGCAGCACAGCGCTGATCGGTGAGTTGCAGCCGGTGAGGCGACAGTGGGGAATGGCGATACCGTTGCCGAAACCAGTGGAGCCCAGCTTCTCCCGGGAAACCAGGCTTTCGAAGATATCCTGGTTGTCGAGGTCGGAAAGGTCGCGGGCGACCACCTTGGCGATCTGTTCCAGAACGCGTTTTTTGCTGCCACCCGGCACGTTCACCAAGGAACGGCCGGGGGTCAGGATTTGCTCGAGTCGAATCATGGGGAGGGGATCAGCGGGCAGTCGCACCCTGCTGGCGGTTCAATTGCTTTTCCTTGTGCTTGATCAACTGGCGATCGAGCTTGTCGGTGAGCAGGTCGATGGCTGCGTACATGTCTTCATGTTCCGCGTTGGCTACGACTTCGCCGCCGGCGATGTGCAAAGTGGCTTCGATTTTCTGTTTGAGTTTTTCGACGTTCATGATCACCTGCACGTTGGTGATCCGGTCGAAATGGCGCTCCAGACGGTCGAACTTCTCGACAACGTAGTTGCGCAGGGCGTCGGTCACATCCAGTTGATGTCCACTGATGTTGACTTGCATACCGCTTTCTCCTTATTGCCCGTGTATAAGAGACAGGCTAACGGGCCTGTCACCGGAACACTTTTTGGCGTGGGTCAATATCCGCGTCACATCAGTCGCTTTCGTTCGCTGGAAGGCGCTATCCCAAGGGATTCACGATACTTGGCTACTGTGCGACGGGCCACTTGAATGCCCTGTGCCTCCAGTAAACCAGCGATCTTGCTGTCACTCAACGGCTTTTTCGGATTTTCCGCTGCGACCAGTTTCTTGAGGATGGCGCGGATCGCGGTAGACGAGCATTCGCCGCCTTCAGAGGTGCTGACGTGGCTGGAGAAGAAGTACTTCAGCTCGTAGATCCCGCGGGGCGTGTGCATGTATTTCTGGGTAGTCACGCGCGAGATGGTGGATTCGTGCATGCCCACGGCTTCGGCGATGTCGTGCAGGACCAGGGGCTTCATCGCCTCGTCGCCGTACTCCAGGAAGCCGCGCTGGTGCTCGACTATCTGGGTGGCCACCTTCATCAGGGTTTCGTTGCGGCTCTGCAGGCTCTTGATGAACCAGCGCGCTTCCTGGAGCTGGTTGCGCATGAAGGTGTTGTCGGCGCTGGAGTCGGCCCGGCGGACAAAGCCGGCGTAATGCGGATTGACCCGCAGGCGCGGCACGGCTTCCTGGTTCAGCTCCACCAGCCAGCGTTCGTTGTGCTTGCGCACGATGACGTCCGGCACCACGTACTCGGGCTCGCTGGCTTCGATCTGCGAGCCGGGGCGTGGATTCAGGGCCTGGATCAGTTCGATGATCTGGCGCAGTTCGTCTTCCTTGACCTTCATCCGCCGCATCAGCTGGCTGTAGTCGCGGCTGCCGAGCAGGTCGAGGTAGTCGCCGGCCAGGCGCAGGGCCTCGCTCAGCCAGGGTGTGTCGGCGGGCAGTTGGCGCAGCTGCAGGATCAGGCATTCGCGCAGGTCGCGGGCGCCGATGCCGGCGGGCTCGAACTGCTGGATGCGGTGCAGCACCACTTCGATCTCATCCAGCTCGATGCCAAGCTCGGGATCGAAGGCGTCGGCAACCTCGGCCAGGGACTCCTCGAGGTAGCCGTCGTTGTTGATGCAGTCGATCAGGGTGACGGCGATCAGCCGGTCGGTGTCGGACATCGGGGCCAGGTTGAGCTGCCAGAGCAGATGGCTCTGCAGGCTCTCGCCGACCGAGGTGCGCGAGGTGAAATCCCACTCGTCGTCGTCGTTGCTCGGCAGGCTGCTGGCGCTGGTCTGGTAGACGTCTTCCCAGGCGGTATCGACGGGCAGTTCACTGGGGATGCGTTCGTGCCATTCGCCATCTTCCAGGGCTTCGGCGTTGGTCTCGACGCTGGACTCCTGGAAGCTCGATTCCTGGCTGACGGTGTTGGGCAGTTGGTCTCCCTCGGCCATCGGGTCGGAGTTGTCGAAATCGTCACCATCCTCCTGTCGTTCGAGCATGGGATTGGACTCCAGGGCCTCCTGGATCTCCTGCTGCAGATCCAGGGTGGACAGTTGGAGTAGGCGGATGGCCTGTTGCAGCTGCGGGGTCATCGTCAGCTGCTGGCCCATCTTCAGGACTAGCGATGGTTTCATGGCAGGGGACTTTGCACCTTATTCGCCGGCGCTCTCGCGCCATCCACTACAGGGCGCCGGAGCGCCACCAGGAAGCAAATTATATGCCTGACCTTGAAGGATTTTCCCAGTTCTCGCAACTCATCTTGTAGGAGACCTCGCGGGAGGCTACAAGCGGAACTCGTGGCCCAGGTAGACGTCCTTCACCAGTTGGTTGGCCAGGATTGCCTCCGCATCGCCTTCGGCGATCAGTTGGCCTTCACTGACAATGTAGGCGGTCTCGCAGATATCCAGGGTCTCGCGGACGTTGTGGTCGGTGATCAGCACGCCGATCCCCTTCGCCTTGAGATGATGGATGATCTGCTTGATGTCGCCCACGGAGATCGGGTCGACACCGGCGAACGGTTCGTCGAGCAGGATGAACTTGGGCGATGTGGCGAGGGCTCGGGCGATTTCGACGCGGCGGCGTTCGCCTCCCGACAGGCTCATGCCGAGGCTGTCGCGGATGTGGCTGATGTGGAATTCCTGCAGCAGGCTTTCCAGTTCCTTGCGACGGCCGGCACGGTCGAGGTCCTTGCGGGTCTCGAGGATCGCCATGATGTTGTCCGCCACGCTCAGCTTGCGGAAGATCGAGGCCTCCTGCGGCAGGTAGCCGATGCCGGCACGGGCGCGGCCGTGCATGGGCTGGTGGGTGACGTCCTGCTGGTCGATCAGGACGCGGCCCTGGTCGGCCTTGACCAGGCCGACGATCATGTAGAAGCAGGTGGTCTTGCCCGCGCCGTTGGGGCCGAGAAGGCCGACGATCTGTCCGCTGTCGATGGACAGGCTGACGTCGCGGACCACCTGACGGCTCTTGTAGCTCTTGGCCAGGTGCTGGGCTTTGAGGGTCGCCATTACTGTGCTTTCTGCTCTTTCTTCTTCGGCTGGATGACCATGTCGATCCGCGGGCGCGGGGTGCTGACATTGGCGCCGGTAGCGCGGCCTGCGTTGACGATCTGGCGTTGGGTGTCGTAGACGATCTTCTCGCCTTCGAAGGTATTGCCTTCCTGGACCACCTTGGCCTGGTCGAGCAGGATGATGCGCTCGTTGGCGGCGAAGTACTGGATGGTCAGGCCATAGGCCTTGACGATCTGCTTGTCCACAGCCGGCTTCTGCTCGTAATAGGCGGGCTTGCCGACCGAGGTGAAGACCTCGATGTCGCCATTGGCGTCCTGGGTGATGGTGACGGTATCGCCGGTGATCTTCAGGGTTCCCTGGGTGATCACCACATTGCCGCGGTACACCGCCACGCCTTGCTTGTCATCGAGCTCGGCGCTGTCGGCCTGGACGCGAATCGGTTGTTCGCGGTCCGTAGGCAGCGCCCAGGCGGTGGCACTTCCTAGCGCAACACCCAGGCTGAGCAACAGGGGGAGGGTATTAACGAACCTCATGCTGGCCTCTTACGTTGGACTGCAGGAGCATCCTGCTGTCATTCAAGTACGCTTTCATTCCTTGTGCCGTGGTCACCCCATTGGCCGCCTCGATTCTAACGGCTTGCTGGGTCTGCGCATATTCCTCATCCGGGAACACGGTCAGTCGGCTGGTGGTCAGGATTGTCGGACGGCCCTTGGCGTCGGTGCGGGCGACCCTGACCTTGTCGATCAGTTCGACCTGCTTGCCTTCGGGGGCGACCTCGCCGCGCTCGCTCCGCACGTGCCAGGGGTAGGCGGTGCCACGGTGCAGCAGCAGGTCCGGATTGGTCAGCAATGTGACATCAGTGGCCTTGATATGTTCGAGGCGCTTGGCGGTCATTTCATAGTGGAGCTTGCCGTCGGGCTGGAACTGGGTGCTCTTGCCGTTTTCCACGTAGAAATCGATGGCGTTGTCATTGCCCGTGGTCGGCGTCCGGTCCATGAAACTCTCCGGACGGATATTCCAGTAGCCGAGGGCGATGAGCAGCGCGGCGATCGGCGTCAGGATCAGCGCCAGGCGGAGATTCTTCGACATGATGGCCTCAGAGATAGGCGGCTTGCGCCGCTTCCAGGCTGTCCTGGGCGCGCAGGATCAGCTCGCAGAACTCACGGGCCGCACCGTCGCCGCCGCGTGCCTGGGTGACGCCATGGGCGTGCTGGCGAACGAAGGCGTCGGCATTGGCCACCGCCATGCCCAGGCCGACGCGGCGGATCACCGGCAGGTCGGGCAGGTCGTCGCCGAGGTAGGCGACCTGGTCGAGCGTCAGGCCGAGCTCGACGAGCAGCCCTTCGAGCACGACCAGCTTGTCCTCGCGGCCCTGGAACAGGTGCTGAATGCCGAGGTTCTGCGCGCGGCGTTCGACCACCTCGGACTTGCGGCCGCTGATGATGGCGGTGCGTACGCCAGCATTCATCAGCATCTTGATGCCCTGGCCATCGAGGGTATTGAACGTCTTGAATTCACCACCGTCGGGCAGGAAGTAGAGGCGGCCGTCGGTCAGCACGCCATCGACGTCGAAGACCGCCAGGCGAACGGCCTTGGCGCGGCTCAGGAGTTCGTTGCTCATCAGATCACTCCAGCACGGGTCAGGTCGTGGATATGCAGGGCGCCCGTGGGACGGTCGGCTTCGTCGACCACCACCAGGACGTTGATCTTGTGGTCATCCATGATCTTCAGGGCTTCGGCGGCCAGCATTTCCGGGCGTACCGTCTTGCCGTGGATCGTCATGACGTCGTCGATGCAGGCCTGGCGCACGTCAATGCCCTTGTCCAGGGTTCGGCGCAGGTCGCCGTCGGTGAAGATGCCGGCCAGGGTACCGTCTTTTTCCAGTACTGCAGTCATGCCCAGGCCCTTGCGGGTCATCTCCAGCAGCGCTTCACGTAGCGGCGTGCCGCGGGTTACGCAGGGCAGGCTATCGCCCGCATGCATGATGTTCTCCACCTTGAGCAGCAGGCGTCGGCCGAGTGCGCCACCGGGGTGGGAGAAAGCGAAGTCTTCGGCCGTGAAGCCGCGGGCCTCCAGCAGGGCGATGGCCAGAGCGTCGCCGAGTACCAGGGAGGCGGTGGTGGAAGACGTGGGGGCAAGGTTCAGCGGGCAGGCTTCCTGGGCTACGCGGGCGTCCAGCTTGGCGGCCGCGGCCTTGGCCAGGGGGGAATCCGGGTTGCCGGTGAGGCTGACCAGGGGGATGCCCAGGCGTTTGATCAATGGCAGCAGGGTGACGATTTCGGCGGTCGAGCCCGAATTGGACAGGGCCAGGACCAGATCCTGTTGGGTGATCATGCCCATGTCGCCATGGCTGGCTTCGGCCGGGTGAACGAAGAACGAGGGGGTGCCGGTGCTGGCCAGGGTGGCGGCGATTTTCTTGCCGACGTGTCCGGACTTGCCCATTCCCACCACGACCACGCGCCCCTTGCAGGCAAGAATCAGCTCGCAGGCGCGAACGAAATCGGCGTCGATGCGCGGTATGAGGGCATCGATCGCCTCGCGTTCGAGTTGGATAGTGCGTTGTGCGGACTTGATCAGATCGCTGGTTTGGCTCATGGAGGGCGTGTAGTTGCCGAAGGAAAAGGCAGCGATTATAGCGGTAAAGGTGATTTAGCTCACGCGCCAATGCCGTGGAAGCTGTCGCAAAGCTGAACAGCGCCCGTAGCGGCCTTGGGAGGCGCATTGCGGCGGTGATATAGTTCGCGCCTTGTTCGGCCCGTCCTGGGCGGGGTGTCCTTGCGTTGGGGCGCGTCGTCTTTCAGGGAGGCTGTATCGCAAGGAGTCCAGATGAGCGCCGAAAACGCCTATGCCGTGGAGTTGAAGGGTGTCACCTTCAAGCGCGGCACGCGCAGCATTTTCCAAGATGTCGATATCCGTATCCCGCGCGGCAAGGTCACCGGCATCATGGGGCCTTCCGGTTGCGGCAAGACCACATTGCTGCGCCTGATCGCCGCCCAGCTCAAACCTTCCAGCGGCGAAGTCTGGGTCAACGGCCAGAATCTTCCGAAACTGTCGCGTGCCGACCTGTTCGACATGCGCAAGCAGTTCGGCGTGCTGTTCCAGAGCGGTGCGCTGTTCACCGACCTGGACGTGTTCGAGAACGTCGCCTTCCCGTTGCGGGTACATACCAAGCTGCCGGAGGAAATGATCCGTGACATTGTCCTGATGAAGCTCCAGGCCGTAGGCCTGCGCGGCGCCATCGAACTGATGCCGGACGAGCTTTCCGGCGGCATGAAGCGCCGCGTGGCGCTGGCCCGCGCCATCGCCCTGGATCCGCAGATCCTGATGTATGACGAGCCGTTCGTCGGCCAGGACCCCATCGCCATGGGCGTGCTGGTGCGGCTGATCCGCCTGCTCAACGATGCGCTGGGCATCACCAGCATCGTGGTCTCCCATGACCTGGCCGAAACCGCGAGCATTGCCGACTACATCTATGTAGTGGGCGATGGCGAAGTACTGGGGCAGGGTACCCCGGACGAGCTGATGAACTCTGAAAACCCGCGTATCCGCCAGTTCATGAAAGGTATTCCGGATGGCCCGGTGCCCTTCCATTTCCCGGCGCCGGATTACCGCAAAGACCTGCTGGGGGGGCGCTGATGCGCAAGAAGTCTCTGCTCGAGCGCATTCGCCTGCTCGGGCGTTCTGGTCTGGACGTCGTGGAAGCGCTGGGACGCTCCACCCTGTTCCTGTTGCATGCCCTGTTCGGCCGCACCGGCGTGGGCAAGGGGTTCCAGCTGCTGGTCAAGCAGCTTTACTCCGTCGGCGTGCTGTCGCTGGCGATCATCGTCGTCTCCGGCGTCTTCATCGGCATGGTGCTGGCCTTGCAGGGCTACAACATCCTGGTGGACTACGGCTCCGAGCAGGCGGTGGGACAGATGGTCGCCCTGACCCTGCTGCGCGAGCTGGGGCCGGTAGTGACCGGTCTTCTGTTCGCCGGCCGCGCGGGCTCCGCGTTGACCGCCGAGATCGGCAACATGAAGGCCACCGAGCAGCTCTCCAGCCTGGAGATGATCGGCGTCGACCCACTCAAGTACATCATTGCGCCGCGCCTCTGGGCGGGCTTCATTTCCATGCCGCTGCTGGCAATCATCTTCAGCGTGGTGGGCATCTGGGGCGGCGCCATGGTGGCCGTGGACTGGCTGGGAGTCTATGAGGGCTCTTTCTGGTCCAACATGCAGAACAGTGTTGAATTCACCGAGGATGTGCTCAACGGCGTGATCAAGAGCGTCGTGTTCGCCTTCGTGGTGACCTGGATCGCCGTGTTCCAGGGCTATGACTGCGAGCCGACCTCGGAAGGGATCAGCCGCGCAACGACTAAAACCGTGGTCTACGCCTCTCTGGCCGTGCTGGGGCTGGACTTCATCCTGACTGCCTTGATGTTTGGAGATTTCTGATGCAAATCCGCACCTTGGAAATTGGTGTCGGCCTGTTCCTCCTGGCCGGTCTGTTGGCCTTGCTGCTCCTGGCCCTGCGGGTCAGCGGCCTGTCCTATGGCGCCAGTGACGATACCTACAAGCTTTATGCGCATTTCGACAATATTGCCGGTTTGACTGTCAGAGCCAAGGTAACCATGGCCGGTGTCACCATCGGCAAGGTCACCGCCATCGATCTGGACCGCGACAGCTACACCGGCCGGGTCACCATGGAAGTCGAGCAGCGCGTGGACAACCTGCCCGCGGACTCCACCGCTTCCATCCTCACGGCGGGCCTGCTGGGCGAGAAATATATCGGCATCAGCGTCGGTGGCGACGAGGAACTGCTCAAGGATGGCGGCACCATCCGTGACACCCAGTCGGCCCTGGTGCTGGAAGACCTGATCGGCAAATTCCTGCTGAATACGGTCAACAAAGAAAGCAAATGAGGATCCGAAACATGATCAAAGCCCTGCGAAACGGCCTGCTGGTCCTGCTGGCGGCCCTGCCCCTGGTGGCCACGGCCGCGCCCAGCGCGCGCGATGTGGTCCAGCAGACCACTGACCAGTTGCTGGCCGACCTGAAGGCCAACAAGCAGCAGTACCGCGGCGACCCCAATGCCTTCTATGTGTCCCTGGACCGCATCCTCGGCCCGGTGGTGGACGCCGATGGCATCTCCCGCAGCATCATGACGGTGAAATACTCGCGCAAGGCCTCTCCCGAGCAGATGAAACGCTTCCAGGAGAACTTCAAGCGCAGCCTGATCCAGTTCTACGGCAACGCCCTGCTGGAGTACGACAACCAGGACATCCGCGTGCTGCCCGCCAAGCAGGAGGACCCCCAGCGCACCAGCGTCGGTATGGAGGTCAAGGACAGCAAGGGCACCATCTACCCGGTCTCCTACACCATGGTGAACATCAATGGGCAGTGGATGCTGCGCAACGTGATCATCAACGGCATCAACATCGGCAAGCTGTTCCGCGACCAGTTCGCCGACACCATGCAGAAGAACGGCAACGACCTGGACAAGACCATCAACGGCTGGGCCGAAGTGGTGGCCAAGGCCAAGGAATCCGACGAGGCCAAGAAGGCGGTCGGCAATGAGTGAGGCCCGCATCGAACAGGCTGCGCCAGGCGAGCTGCGCCTGGCCGGCGTGCTCGACCACAGCACCGGGCCGCAATTGCGCCAGGCCGGCGGGGAGATGATCCGCGCCAGCAATGGCGCCAGGCTGGTGCTGGACTGCTCGGCGGTGGAAAAGACCAGCAGCGTCGGCCTCGCCCTGCTGCTGGCCTTCATGCGTGACGCCGAGGCCGCTGGCAAGGCGGTGGTGTTTCGCGGACTGCCCGAAGACATGCGGCAGATCGCGGAGGTTTCCGAATTGACCGAGCTGTTGCCCGCCGAGGCCTGAGCCGGTCCGGCGGCCCTCCGTCAGGCCCCGCGTGCGCGGGGTTCGCAGGCGGGGGGCTTTTTTGTATCATGGCCGACCCGCGCGCGTTGGGCGCCGATTGAGGTTGAGCATGCAGGCCGTAGAAGTGAAAAGCCTCCTGGAGGCGAAACTGCCAGGTACCCAGGTGGAAGTTGAAGGTGAAGGCTGCAACTTCCAGTTGAACCTGATCAGCGATGAACTGGCCGGCCTGAGCCCGGTGAAGCGCCAGCAGCAGGTTTACGCCCACCTGAACCCCTGGATCGCCGATGGCAGCATCCATGCCGTCACCATGAAATTCTTCAGCCGGGCCGCCTGGGCCGAGCGCTCCTGAGCTTCGCTGCCGAGAGAACTATGGACAAACTGATTATTACCGGCGGTCAACGCCTCGATGGCGAGATCCGCATTTCCGGCGCCAAGAACTCCGCGCTGCCGATCCTGGCCGCTACCCTGCTGGCCGACACCCCGGTCACCGTGGCCAACCTGCCGCACCTGCACGACATCACCACCATGATCGAGCTCTTCGGTCGCATGGGCGTGCAGCCGGTGATCGACGAGAAGCTGGCCGTCGAAGTCGACGCCGGCAGCATCAAGACCCTGGTGGCGCCGTACGAGCTGGTCAAGACCATGCGTGCCTCCATCCTGGTGCTCGGCCCCATGGTGGCCCGTTTCGGCGAAGCCGAAGTGGCCCTGCCCGGCGGCTGCGCCATCGGTTCGCGTCCGGTCGACCTGCACATCCGTGGCCTCGAGGCGATGGGTGCGAAGATCGACGTCGAGGGCGGCTACATCAAGGCCCGCGCTCCGGCCGGTGGCCTGCGTGGCGCCAACTTCTTCTTCGATACCGTCAGCGTGACCGGTACCGAGAACATCATGATGGCCGCTGCCCTGGCCAACGGCCGCAGCGTGCTGCAGAACGCCGCCCGCGAGCCGGAAGTGGTGGACCTGGCCAACTGCCTGATCGCCATGGGCGCGCAGATCCAGGGCGCCGGTACCGACACCATCACCATCGACGGTGTCAAGCGCCTGGGCGGCGCGCGCTACAACGTGATGCCCGACCGTATCGAGACCGGCACCTACCTGGTGGCCGCTGCCGCCACCGGTGGCCGCGTGAAGCTCAAGGACACCGATCCGACCATCCTCGAAGCCGTGCTGCAGAAGCTGGAAGAGGCCGGTGCCCACATCAACACCGGCAACAACTGGATCGAGCTGGACATGAAGGGCAACCGCCCGAAGGCGGTCAACCTCCGTACCGCTCCATATCCGGCGTTCCCCACCGACATGCAGGCCCAGTTCATTTCCATGAACGCCGTGGCCGAAGGCACCGGTGCGGTGATCGAGACCGTGTTCGAGAACCGCTTCATGCACGTCTACGAAATGAACCGCATGGGCGCCCAGATCCTGGTCGAAGGCAACACCGCCATCGTCACCGGCGTACCGAAGCTCAAGGGCGCACCGGTCATGGCGACCGACCTGCGGGCCTCCGCCAGCCTGGTGATCGCCGGCCTGGTGGCCGAGGGCGACACCCTGATCGACCGCATCTACCACATCGACCGTGGTTACGAGTGCATCGA
>RCUL01000506.1_pt1 | contig 19298 bp, 16 predicted proteins | sample 2167521 | NCBI WGS metagenome assembly RCUL01 (sample SAMN09932745, study PRJNA488358) | compost metagenome | feature: garden; material: soil; isolation source: compost soil in acetic acid-enriched culture | place: Germany: Experimental Botanical Garden Goettingen | collected 2016-01-27
GCCAGCTCGCCGAGGCTTTCCAGGTCGTTGGCGTGGTAGAGGTTGAGCATGGGGGGCATCGCATCCGGAAGGTCGGCACAGGTTAGCAGCCGACCCCGCCGGTGGTCGCCCCCGATACGCGCGATCGCCCGGCGTCAGAGCTCCGAGGCCGGCCCGCGCAGCTTGGAGCGGATGCGCTGGGGCAGCGACCAGACATAGGCGAAGCCGATGCCCGCCGGATGGTCGAAGCGATCGGCGCTGTCCTGGGCCGTCAGGCTGTAGTCGAACAGCGCATCAGAGGTTTCCCGACCTTCGACCCAGATCCCGCCCTTGTACAGACGCAGGGCGATGCTGCCGTTGACGTGGGCCTGGCTGGCCTCGACGAAGGCGTCCAGCGCCTGGCGCAGTGGCGACCACCACTGGCCGCGGTACACCAGTTCGGCATACTTCAGCGCCAGTTCGGCCTTGCAGTGCAGGGTGTCGCAGTCGATGGTCAGGTCCTCCAGTTCGCGGAGGGCGAAGTGCAGGATGGCGCCGGCCGGGCTTTCGTAGAGGGCACGGTTCTTGATGCCCATCAGGCTGTTTTCCACCATGTCGACGCGCCCCACGCCATGTCGTCCGCCCAGCTCGGTGAGGTGCCGCACCAGCTCCACCGGCGCCAGGCGCTGGCCGTCGAGGCTCACCGGAGTGCCCCGCTCGAAGCCGATCACCAGATGCGCCGGCACGTCCGGAGCCTGCAGCGGGTCCGCCGTCAACTGAAAGGCATTGGCCGGCAACTTGCTGCGAAAGTCGTCGATGATGCCGCACTCTGTACTGGTGCCCCAGAGGCTGCCATCCATGCTGAAGGGGCTGTCGGCCGTGGCGCTGACGGGTATGCCGAAGCGCTGGGCGTAGGCCAGTTCCTCGTCGCGGGACTTCAGCTCCCACTCGGCGCAGGGCGCCAGCACCCGCAGGGCCGGGTCATGGGCCACCACGCCGGCATAGAAGCGCACCTGGTCGTTGCCCTTGCCGGTGGAGCCATGGGCCACCGCCTGGGCGCCCTCGGCATGGGCGATGCGCACCAGGTGCCGGGCGATGAGCGGGCGCCCCAGCGGCGCGGCCATGGTGTAGCGCCGCTCGTAGAGGGCGCCGGCGCGCAGGGCGGGGAAGACGAAGTCGCGCAGGTATTCCTCGCGCAGGTCCTCGATGAACACCTTGCTGGCCCCGCTGGCCAGGGCCTTGTCGCGGATCGCCGGGAAGTCCTCGGGCTGGCCGAGGTCGGCGCAGAAGGCGATGACCTCCGCCTGGTAGTGCTCCTTCAGCCAGCGCAAGGCGACCGAGGTGTCGAGTCCACCGGAATAGGCCAGGACTATCTTCATGGGTGCTCCCTCCCTGGATCACTGAACGCTCATGGAAGAACCTCATGCTAGATCATCCCGCTGATACCGCCCTGGCCAGGGCCGCCGAGCGCTTCGGCACCCCGCTGTTCACCTACGACCTGGCGCGCATCCGCCAGCAGGCCGCCAACCTGCTCGGCGCCTTGCCGGCGGGCGCGGTGGCGCACTACGCCTTCAAGGCCAATCCCTCGCTGGGCATCTGCCGCCTGTTGCGGGACGCCGGGCTGGGCGCCGACATCAGCTCCGAAGGCGAGCTGGTGACGGCCCTGGCTGCGGGCTTCGCGCCCGAGCGCCTGCTGCTCACCGGCCCGGCCAAGTACCCGGCCCTGCTGGAGCGCCTTGGCGCCGCGCGCCCGGCCCTGGTGGTGCTGGAATCCCTGACCGAGGCCCGCCGGCTGGATGCCATGGCCCGCCGCCACGGTTATCGCCAGGACGTGCTGCTGCGCCTGCATCCGCCGATGGCGCTGCTGGAGACGGCGGCTGGCGAGGGCATCCAGGTGGCCGAGACAAGCAGCAAGTTCGGCCTCGATGCCGACCACCTGGCCGAGGCGCTGCCGGCATTGGACGCACTGCCCGGCCTGCGCCTGCGCGGCTTGCACTGCTACGTGGCGAGCAATGTGCTGGATGCGGACCGCCTGCTGCACCCGGCCGGATGGCTGCTGGAGCGCCTGGAAGCGCTGCGCCGCGAAGGCCGCCCCGACCTGGACTGCCTGGACATCGGCGGCGGCCTGGGCGTGCCCTATGCCGAGGACGAAACGGCCTTCGACCTCGCCCGCTTCGCACAGGGCCTGCGCGACTTGCAGGCCGGCGCCTCAACGCCCGTGCGCCTGCTGCTGGAGGTCGGCCGCTACCTGGTGGCCGAGAGCGGCTGCTACCTCACCCGGGTGCTGGATGTGCGCGAATCCCGCGGACGCACCTGGGTGATCGTGGACGGCGGCATCCACAACCTGCTGCGCGGCTACAACGGCAAGGCCAACCGCCTGTTGCGCCTGGTCGGCGGCGATGGCCGACCGCTGTGCCGGGTCAGCGTCGCCGGCTGCCTGCCGACGCCCCAGGACGTACTGGTGGAAGACCTGCCGCTGCCGCTTCCGGCGCCCGGCGACCTGTTGGCCCTGCCCAATTGCGGCGCCTATGCCCTGCACCACAGCCTGCTGCATTTCGGCCTGCACCCAACGCCCGCCGAGGTGGCGCTGGAAGCGGGCGATGCCTGGCTGCTGCGCCAGCGCGGGAACGCCGAAAGGCTGCTGGAGGGCCAGGCGATTTGCCGATGAACGTCATTTGACTTCTCACTTCGCGGGTCTAGTGTCCAATCCACCACGGAAGAACCATGGACGGGCGAATGGATGCGCATCGTTTTCTTCGGTTTTCAGCGCTGGGGGACCGAGACCCTCGGAGCCCTGCTCGCCGGCGGGCATGACGTGCCGCTGGTGGTGACCCACCCGCCCAGCCGCAACCCCGCCGACAATCTCTGGGCCGCCTCGGTGGCCGACCTGGCCGCCGCCGCCGGCATCCCCCTGGTCGAATGCCGCTATGCCAACTCGCCGGCCCTGGCCGAGCAACTGGCGGCGCTGGAGCCCGAGTTGCTGGTGCTCTCCAACTGGCGCACCTGGCTCTCGCCCAAGGTCTGCGCCCTGGCCCACCACGGCGGCATCAACCTGCACGATGCGCTGCTACCGCGCTACGGCGGCTTCGCCCCGATCAACTGGGCCGTCGCCAACGGCGAGACCCAGACCGGCGTCACCGTGCACCGGGTGGAAGACGAGCTGGACCTGGGCGACATCCTGCTCCAGGAAGTCGTCCCCATCCGCCCGCAGGACACCGCCACCGATATCTTCCAGCGCACCCTACCGTTGTTCTCCCCCCTGGCCCTGGCCGCGGTGGACGCCCTGGCGCGCGGCACCGCCCGGTTCACTCCCCAGGACCACAGCCAGGCGACCTTCTTCCACAAGCGCGGCGAGCGCGAGATGCGCATCGACTGGGCGCTTCCTGCCCGTGATATCCACAACCTGATCCGCGCCCAGTCGCCGCCCTATCCCGGCGCCTTCAGCCACTTCCGCGGCCAGCGCATCGAACTGCTCAAGAGCACGCCCGCGCCGCGGGACTACCGGGGCACGCCCGGCCGCCTGCTGGCCACGCCCGACGGTGTGGTCGCCCTGTGCGGGCCGCCCGGCCCCCAGGGCCTGCTGATCGAAACGGTGGCGCCCGAACAACGCGAGCCCATGCCCGCAAGCCAGTTCTTCGCCGGTTGCTCCGGCTATTTCGACTAGTGCCGTGAGGCCCGCGGCGGGCCTGCCCGTCGTGGAAATGGAAGACCGCGATACAGAGGAGGAAAGGAGATGGACCAATACGTCATAGGCCCGAGCATCGGCATCGCCAGGGTCGGCAACAGCCCTGACGCCTTCTACCTGGCACCGGAGACCACGGGCGGACGCCCGCTGGCCTGCGACGCCCAGGGCCAGCAGCTGTTCGACCGGGGCCAGCCCATCTACGTCGAGCAGTACAAGGACCCCGAAGGCCGCATCAAGCGCCAGGCTGCGCGCTTCTGCGTGTACGCCGTGGCGGCCGACGGCTCCACCCGCGAAGTCACCCTGGACGACCCGCAGGTGGCCAACCTGCAATGGACCGTGCACCTCGCGAACAAGAAGGCCGCCTGGTACAACTTCCAGGAATTGCAGGGCAACCTGCTGCTGGGCCCGGACAACAGCTACGAGAAGGTCGGCGTGCCGCTGCGCAATGCCAGCGTGACCAACGAGCAGCAGCGCCAGCAACTGATCGTCGACCCGGGCCCGCGCACCCTCGACGGCCGCGGCGGCGTGGCCGACTTCTCCCGCGACAGCATCCCGCCGGACTACCGCTACGGCTCCTTCCCGCCGCCACCCACCCAGGGCCTGCCCGTGAATACGCTGGGCGAGATGCGCACCGACCAGGAGGGCCGCCTGCTGGTGCTCGGCGGCTACGGCCATGCCGGCGGCGACCAGCCGATCACCAGTTTCGCCGGCGCCGATGGCTGGCATGACGACATTTCCGACGGCCCGGTGACCTGCACCCTGACCTTCACCAACGGCCAGGTGCTCACCCTCAATGCCTGGTGCATCGTCGGTTCGCCCAAGTTCGCCCCGGAACTGGAGAACATCGTCACCCTCGACGACCTGGTGTTCGACGTCGCGGTGCGCGACCTCGGCCTGCTCCCGGCGCTGTTCTCCAACGGCTGCTACAACGCCGACTACGTCGCCAACTACAGCCGTGACATCGAGCCCATCCTCAAGCGCCCCGCGGGTTATCGCTGGGTGGCCTCGGTGCCGGCGCTGAGCAGCTTCTCGCCGCCGCCCTTCGACGCCACCGACGCCAGCGAACGCACCGCCGAGTTCCGCCAGGCGTATTTCCGGCTGTTCCGCAATCCGGGCGCGAACGGCTTCACCGACGGCCAGCAGGGCCAGCTCTTCGACGGTGATTCGGGCATCCCGATGATGCCGCTGAACTCGGGCTCCAACTCGGTGAGCAACGCCGTACTGGCGAAGTTCCTCACCCTCACCCGCACCCAGTACTTCCTGCTCGGCCAATGGGCCGCCGGCAAGTTCAGCCTGGATGCGCCGGCGCCGCTGCCTGGCGTCACCGCGCTGGACCGCGCCAGTGTCGGCAACTGCGTGGGCGGCCCGCTCTGCCCCGGCATCGAGGTCACCTGGAGCCTCTACAGCCCGGAACTCTATGAGGCGCCCTTCCGCATCCGCCACCGCCATGACGAGGCCTACTACTTCCAGTACGGCCTGGACCCGCAGGAAAACGAAACCGTGCCGGGCCTGGCGTTCCAGGGCTGCGAGCCGGGCGACCTGACCAAGCGCATGGCCATTCCCTGGCAGGCGGACTTCTTCCAGTGCACGGTGCAGTACGTCAACTTCACCGACCCGGAAGTGAACAAGCAGGATGGCGTGCCCAAGGCGCCCACCTACTACGCCTACTGGTGGCCGCCGCAAAGCCCGTGGAACGTGCTGCCCGGCGACGTCAGCGAAGCCTCGCAGTACCAGTCGGGCATCCCCTCCGCGCTGCAGTCGATCTACAGCCGTGGCATCAACAGCTTCTCGGAGATGATCCAGGCCTGGCACTACCTGGGCTTCATCACCAACGAGGCCACCGGGCCGTACCGCAGCCTGTTCCCCTACTTCGTGGAGACCGAACGCAACAACGACCGCTTCGTCGCCGCCAGCGTCGCGGTGGCAGGAGCCGGTAATGCGGTGACCGGGGCCGACGCCAACTTCTTCAACACCTGGTACCTGGCGCCCGACCCGCAACGACCGAAGGTGGACACCCGCCGGGCCATTCCCAAGCGGGGGCACCTTGCACGCTGAGGAGCCGGGGACCCTCGACGTGGTGATCGCCGGGGGAGGGCCGGCCGCCTGCGCGGCCGCCCTCACCCTGCGGCGCTACACCGGTCTCTCGGTGATGCTGGTGGAACGTTCGGGCTACGACGGCGACAAGGTGGGCGAAACCCTCTCTCCGGGCGTGCTGCCCCTGTTGGACTATCTCGGTGTGGGCGAGGCCTTCCGCGCGGCCGACTTCAGCCCGTCCTACGCCTTCACCGCGGCCTGGGGCGACGACCAGCTGCGCGCGCGGGATTTCCTCTTCACCGGCCGTGGCTACGGCTGGCACCTGGACCGGCGCCGCTTCGACGCCGGCCTGGCCAGCGCCGCCCGTGCCTTCGGCGCGCAACTGCTGCTGAAGGCGCGGCTGCAGCAGGTGGTGCGCGCGGACGACGGCTGGAGCCTCACCGCCAGCCTGGACGACACCGAGGTTCCGCTGCGCTGCGGCTACCTGATCGACGCCACCGGGCGCAGCGCCTGGCTGGCCCGTGCATTGGGGGCGAAGAAGCAGCGGCACGACCGTCTGGTGGGGATGGCTACCTACCACGATGCCGCCAGCGCGACGGTGGAAGCCTGCTCCCTGGTGGAATCCGTGCCCCAGGGCTGGTGGTACAGCGCGCCGGTGCCGGACGGCCGCGTGGTCTCGGTGCTGATGACCGACTCCGACCTGCTGCAGGAATGCCACGCCAGTCGTACCGCCTTCTGGCAGGCCGCCCTGGACCAGGCACCCCACACCCGCACACGCATCGGCCAATTGGAGGCGCTGGAGCCGCTGCGCGTCTGGCCGGCCCACTCGCAATCGCTGGAGCCCGGCTGCGGCGAAGGCTGGGCAGCGGCGGGCGATGCCGCGGCGGCCTTCGACCCGCTGTCGTCCATGGGCATCGGCTACGCCCTCAGCACCGGTATCGAAGCCGCCCGCCTGGCCGCCGCGCATTTCGCCGACCGCGCCCACGAGCAGGCCTTGCGCCAGAGTTATGGCGACGATATCCGCCGCCATGTGGACGAGTACCTGACGCTCAAACGTGGCTACTACGGCGCCGAGGGACGCTTTGCCCAGGAGCCGTTCTGGGCAAGGCGGCAGGAGGGCTGAACACCATTGCGGAGCATCGGCCGTAGGGTGCGCCGTGCGCACCAACGCCTGCGGCCGGTCCATGGTCCGCGCCAGCACCACCTCCGCCCGGTGCGCATGGCGCACCCTACCGTTGATCCCATAGCCCGGATGCACTCCCGGCTATGGGCACCTCGCGGAAATCACCTCAACTTTTTTTCCCAAGCCCTTGATCGATAACGAGCAGAAAGGCGTGCGGCGGGCTTTAATTGTCAGCAGGTGCCAGAAAGCCAGGCGAATTCCGGAAATCAGGCAGGACCATGACGGTCTAAAGATGACAATTTCGTTACCAATCGCCTGACTGCGCCGCTGTTTCCCCGCGCATGGATACAGCGGCCTTCGAGATCGCCAGGAGGGCCACCATGCTGACGCTGCTCAATCTGCTCTCGGCCGTCGCCTTGCTCATCTGGGGCACGCACATCGTGCGCTCCGGGATCCTGCGTGTGTACGGCGCCAACCTGCGCCGCCTGCTCAGCCGCAGCGTGCGCCGCCGCCCGCTGGCCTTCGCCGCCGGCATCGGCGTCACCGCCCTGGTGCAGAGCAGCAACGCCACCGCACTGCTGGTCAGTTCCTTCGTCGCCCAGGGCCTGATGCTGCTGGCGCCGGCGCTCGCCATCATGCTCGGCGCGGACGTCGGCACGGCACTGATGGCGCGGGTGCTGACCCTGGACCTGTCCTGGCTGTCGCCGCTCTTGATCTTCTTCGGCGTGATCTTCTTTCTCTCCCGCAAGCAGACCCGTCTCGGCCAGCTCGGTCGCGTGGGCATCGGCCTCGGGCTGATCATCCTCGCCCTGCAGCTGATCATCGCCGCCGCCGAGCCCATCACCACCGCCAAAGGGGTGAAGGTGCTGTTCTCCTCCCTCACCGGCGACGTGCTGCTGGATGCCCTGACCGGCGCCCTGTTCGCGATGATTTCCTACTCCAGCCTGGCCGCCGTGCTGCTCACCGCGACCCTCGCCGCATCCAAGGTGATCTCCCTCAAGGTGGCGCTCTGCCTGGTGATCGGCGCCAACCTCGGCAGCGGCGTCCTGGCCCTGCTCAGCAGCAGCCTGCAGAACGCCGCCGGACGCCGGGTGGCCCTGGGCAGCCTGCTGTTCAAGCTGGCCGGCTGCGCCCTGGTGCTGCCGCTGGTGGGGCCGCTGGCCAACTGGATCGACGCCTGGCCGATCTCCAACGCCGAGCTGGTGATCGCCTTCCACGTCCTTTACAACGGCGCGCGCTGCGCCCTCTGCCTGCCGCTGACGGTGCCCATGGCGCGCTTCTGCGACTGGCTGCTGCCGGACCGGCCGCAGCCCGACGACGTGGCCAAGCCGCGCCACCTCGATCCCGCCGCCCTGGAAACGCCGAGCCTGGCCCTGGCCAACGCGGTGCGCGAGACCTTGCGCATGGGCGACATCGCCGAGCAGATGCTGAACAACCTGCTGCACCTGTTGCGCGGCGGCGACCCGATGCTGGGCAAGGACATCCACCGCCTCGACGACGATATCGACGCCCTCTACACCGCCATCAAGCTCTACCTGGCGCGCATGCCGCGCGAGGACCTGGGCGAGCGCGACAGCCGGCGCTGGGCCGAGATCATCGAACTGACGATCAACCTGGAGCAGGCCGGCGACATCATCGAGCGCATGCTCGACGACGTGCAGAGCAAGAAGAACGCCCAGGGCCGCGCCTTCTCCGACGAGGGGCTGGCAGAGATCGTCAGCCTCCACGACCTGTTGGTGGAAAACCTGCGCCTCGCCCTCTCGGTGTTCCTCAACGGCGACCAGGAAAACGCCAAGCGCCTGCGCCGGGCCAAGCAGCGCTTCCGCATCCTCGAACGGCGCTACGCCCATGCCCACGTCTCGCGGCTGCACCAGCAGGTGGTGCAGAGCATCGAAACCAGCGCCCTGCACCTGGGCCTGATCAGCGACATGAAGCGCATCAACTCGCTGTTCTGCGCCATCGCCTATGCGGTGCTGGACAACCCCGACGCACCGGAAGCGCTGGACGAGGACGTCGCCCAGCCGGAGCCTCAGCGTTACTTCGAACCGGAGGTCCAGTCGCACCGCTGAATGAGCCTTTGCCCGGGTCCGACGCAACAGGGTTGCCGGGCCGCGCGCCCTGGGCCAGAGTGCCTGCAGTCATCGAGGAGCAGGACGCCCATGTCGATCAGGAATCTGCGCATCAGCGATATCGAAGCCTTGCACCGGCTGTTCGCCGAGGTCAGCGCCGAGGGCGAGTTCCTCCTGCGCGGCGAGGCGCCGCCCATCGAGCAGATGCGCGGCCTGCTACTGCGGGCGCTGCCCCTGGGCCTGCCGCAGTTCGTCGTCGATCTGGGCGGCGAGCTGGTGGGCTCCATCGAAATCTTCCCGGCCAGCTTCTGCCGGGTGGATGACGGTTCGGCGGAGGACTTCGGCCTGCTCGGCATGCAGGTGTCCAAGGCCCATCGCGGCAAGGGCCTGGGCGGGCAGTTGATGGAAGCGGCGCTGGAGCGCTGCCGGCAGCTGGGCATGCGCCGGGTGGACCTGGCGGTGCTGAAATCCAACGGCCCGGCCATCCGCCTCTACGAACGTTTCGCCTTTCGCTGGGTGGCGGACCTGCCGCCCTGCACCCGGCCCGACGGGCAACCCGACCAGCCGCAGACGATGCGCCTGCTGCTGGGCTGAGCGGCAGGCCGTCAGCCCGGCGGCATCGCGCCTTCTCAGGGTCGGCGGGCGGCAGTATCCTGCGCGCTTTGTCCCGAGCCAGTCGCGCCCGATGTTGCTGTCCACCTTCAAACCCCAGGTACTCAAGCTGATCGAGTTGCTGCAACGGCATCCGCGGCTGATAGCCCTCTACGGCTTCGGCTCGGGCATGGCGAGCTTCTTCCTGGTGGAGCGTGGCGCGCGGGTGGCCAAGGTGATCGCCATCCTGCTGCTGGTGAGCTGGGTCTGGCTGATGCTGGAGAACCTGTTCCGGCGCAGCGTCGAACGGCTCTTCGGCATCGAGCTGCCGCCACCCTTGATGCGCTTCCTGACCCAGCTGATCCACCAGGAAAGCCTGTTCTTCGTGCTGCCGTTCTTCGCCATCACCACCAGCTGGAACAGCGGCCAGGCGCTGTTCACCGGACTGCTGGGGGTGGCGGCGCTCTGCTCGATCACCGACCCGATCTACAACCGCCACCTGGCGCCGCGCCGCTGGCTGTTCCTCGCCTATCACACCCTGACGCTGTTCGCCGTGCTGCTGGCGGCGCTGCCGCTGATCCTCCAGCTGACCACCGCACAGAGCTACCGCTGGGCCCTGGGCGCCGCCGTGGCGCTGTCCTTCGTCAGCCTGTTCGGTACGTTCCGCGTGCAGCACTGGTGGCGCGGCGTGGGCCTGGTGGGGCTGACCCTGGCCCTCGGCGGCCTGGGCTGGGTGACGCGGGTCTGGGTACCGCCGGCGACCCTCTGGCTCACCGAGGTGGCGGTGACGCCCGACCTGGACAACCACAAGCGCACGCCGGGCGATGGGGTGGAAGAAGTCAGCGCGGCGGAACTGCGCAGCAAGGGGCTCTATGCCTACACCGCGATCAACGCGCCGCGCGGGCTGAACGAGCGCATCTACCACGTGTGGCGCTTCAACGGCCGCGAGGTGGACCGCATCGCCCTGAATATCCACGGCGGCCGCGAGGCCGGCTACCGCGCCTGGACCCACAAGCAGAACTTCCCCGGCAACCCGGCGGGCCGCTGGCAGGTGCAGGTGCTGACCGAAGCGGGGCAGATGATCGGCACCCTGCGTTTCCGGGTGACCCCGTCGGAGCTGCCGCCCAAGCCGCGGTGAGCGGGCTCGATGGTGGATAGAAGAGCGCTATCCACCCTACGAGAGCCGAGACCTCATGTAGGGTGAAAATCCGCGTGGCGGATTTCCACCTTCGAGGCGAGTCGGGTCAGCCGAAGAACCAGTAGCACACTCCAATGGAGGCCAGCACTCCGGCCAGGTCCGCCAGCAGGGCGCAGCCCACGGCGTGGCGCGCGCGCTGGATGCCCACCGAGCCGAAGTAGACCGCCAGCACATAGAAGGTGGTCTCGGTGCTGCCTTGCATGGTGGCGGCCACCAGCGCGGGGAAACTGTCCACCCCCTGGCTCTGGATGGTCTCGAGCAGCATGGCGCGGGCCGCGCTGCCGGAGAACGGCTTGACCAGGCCGGTGGGCAGCGCCTCGACGAAGCGGCTGTCCAGCCCCAGGCCCTCCACCGTCCAGCGGATGCCGTCCAGCAGCAGGTCCAGGGCGCCCGAGGCCCGCAGCGCACCGACGGCGCAGAGCATGGCCACCAGGTAGGGCAGCAGGTTCTTGGCGACGTCGAAGCCTTCCTTGGCGCCCTCGATGAAGCTCTCGTAGACCGGCACCTTCCTCAGTGCGCCCATCACCAGGAAGGCGAGGATCAGGGCGAACAGGGTGAGGTTGCCGAGCAGCGAGGACAGCGCCGTCAGCGCCGTCGCCGAGAGGCCGGCGAGCACCGCCATGAAGCCCCCGAGCAGCAGCGCACCGCCGCCGAACCAGGCGAGCAGCACCGGGTCGGTCAGCCTGATCCGCTGCATGAAGGCCACCGACAGCAGCGCGGTCATGGTGGAAATGGCGTTGGCCAGGAGGATCGGCAGGAACACCAGGGCCGGGTCGCTGGCGCCGGCCTGGGCGCGGTACATGAAGATGGACACCGGCAGCAGCACGAAGGAGGAGGCGTTCATGACCATGAACAGCACCTGGGCGTTGCTCGCCGACGTGCTGCTGGGGTTCAGCTCCTGCAGGGCCTTCATCGCCTTGAGGCCGATGGGCGTGGCGGCGTTGTCCAGGCCCAGGCCGTTGGCGGTGAAGCTCAGGGTGACCAGGCCGAGGGCCGGGTGACCGCGGGGCACGTCCGGCATCAGGCGGGCGAACAGCGGGCCGAGCAGCCGCGCAAGGATATCCACCAGCCCGGCCTTCTCGGCAATGCGCAGGAAACCCAGCCAGAGGGTCAGGGTGCCGAACAGCAGGATCATCACGTCGACCGAGAGCTTGGCCATGGCGAACAGGCTTTCCACCATCGCCGCCCAGACGCCCGGGTCCCCGCCTATCCAACGCCCCACCGCGGCGACCGCCGCTATCAGGAAAAAGCTCAGCCACAGGCCATTGAGCATCTGCACTCCCCCAAAAATCAGTGAGGCGGATTCTAGCGGGGCGGTAGCCGTTGCGGCGAATGCAATCTCCGGTGCGCACGGCGCACCCTACCGGGCAAGCCCCTCGCGTAGGGTGCGCCGTGCGCACCTTGGGAAGCCGTGTCTGGCACGGGAGCGCCTGTCCGCTGAACGGACATAAAAAAGCCCCGACTCGGTCGGGGCTTTTTCATCACTCGGCTCAGTCGATCACCGCGCGGCCCTTGGGCTGCGCCGCGACGCCGCGCAAGCTGGGCAGGGACGCCAGGTAGCGCTCGCCCTTCTCGGCGTCGTACATGCCTTCCCACCTGGCGATCACCAGCACCGCCAGGGCATTGCCGATCACGTTCAGGGCGGTGCGGGCCATGTCCATGATGCGGTCGACACCGGCAATGAAGGCCAGGCCTTCCAGGGGGATGCCGACGCTGCCGAGGGTGGCCAGCAGCACCACGAAGGAGACGCCCGGCACGCCGGCAATGCCCTTGGAGGTGACCATCAGGGTCAGCACCAGCAGCAGTTGCTGGCCGATGGACAGGTCGATGCCATAAAGCTGGGCGATGAAAATGGCGGCGATGCTCTGGTAGAGGGTCGAGCCGTCGAGGTTGAAGGAGTAGCCGGTGGGCACCACGAAGCTGCTGATGGCCCGCGGCGCGCCGTAGGCTTCCATCTTCTCGATGATGCGCGGCAGCACGGTTTCGGAGCTGGCGGTGGAGTAGGCGAGGATCAGCTCGTCCTTGAAGATGCGCATCAGCTTGACGATGGAGAAGCCGAACAGGCGCGCCACCAGGCCGAGCACCATGAAGGCGAAGAAGGCGATGGCGAAGTAGACCAGCACCACCAGCTTGGCCAGCGGCAGCAGGGAGGCGAAGCCGAAGTTGGCCACCGTCACCGCGATCAGTGCGAATACGCCGATAGGCGCGTAGGCCATGATCATGTGGGTGACCTTGAACATGGTCTCCGAGACGCCCTGGAACACCTTCACCAGGGGCTCGCGGGTCTCCGCCGGCAGGTTCGACAGGCCGAGGCCGAAGAGCACCGAGAAGAAGATGATCGGCAGCATCTCGCCACGGGCCACCGCAGCGAAGATGTTGGAGGGGATCAGGTTGAGCAGGGTCGAGATCAGCGCATGGTCGTGCTGCACTTCCTGGGCGGTCTGCTGGTACTTGGAGATGTCCACCGTGCCCAGGGTGCTCATGTCGATGCCGGAGCCGGGCTGGAAGAAGTTGGCCAGCAGCAGGCCGACCACGATCGCCACCGTGGTCACCACCTCGAAATAGATGATGGTCTTCAGGCCGATGCGGCCCAGCTTCTTGGCGTCGCCCACGCCGGCGATACCGACGATGAGCGAGGCGACGACGATCGGGATGACGATCATCTTGATCAGGCGGATGAAGATATCACCGGCCGGTTGCAGGACGTTGGCGATCCACCAGGCCTTCTCGGCGCTGAAATGGTTGAGCAGGGCGCCAATGGCGATACCCAGCACCAGCCCGATGAGAATCTGCCACGCGAGGCTCAGTCTGGCCTTGGTCATAGTCGTCACCCTCTGATTTCTTTTGGAAGTCGGGAGTACGGCAGCGTCCGGGATGGCCGGGCGAACCGCAAAAGGGGCGCCATGATTCATAGGGAGCTAATGATCGTCTAATGCCGTAACCGTCTAGCCCATGCCGAATCGGCATAGCGGAAACCGAATAGCACGATGGTTCCAGAGGCTGCCGGATAGCGCTTCCGGCATGCCGGACGTCCCGGAAGACGAGGCGGCAAAGTGCGTGAACGCCATCTAGGCTGACGGGGTCCGGCGGTGTCCGGCCGCCTGCCCATGGAAACCTGGAGAGCGGAAATGAAGAAGGTGCTGGTGCTCTATTACTCGATGTACGGTCATATCGAACGCATGGCGGAATCGGTCGCCGAGGGGGCGCGCAGCGTGCCGGGTGTGGAGGTGACCCTGAAACGGGTGCCGGAAACCATGCCCGAGGACGTGGCGCGCAAGGCCGGCGCCAAGCTGGACCAGGCCGCGCCGGTGGCCAGCCCGCAGGAGCTGGCGGACTACGACGCCATCCTGTTCGGCACACCGACCCGCTTCGGCAACATGTGCGCGCAGATGCGCAACTTCCTCGACCAGACCGGCGGACTCTGGGTGAAGGGCGCGCTCATCGGCAAGGTCGCCAGCGTCTTCACCTCCACCGGTACCGGCGGGGGTTCCGAGACCACCATCACCTCCTTCTGGCACACCCTGGCACACCACGGGATGCTGATAGCCGGACTCCCCTACTCGGCCCCCGAACTCAGCGACATCAGCGAACTGCGGGGCGGCTCGCCCTATGGCGCGGCCACGGTGGCCGGGGCCGACGGCTCGCGCAAGCCAAGCGAGAAGGAGCTGGCCCTGGCGAAGTTCCAGGGAACGCATGTGGCGAAATTGGTGAGCAGGATGCAGTGAGGGGAAATATCTGCGAGGGCGATTTTGTGGGGGCGACTTCAGTCGCTAAGCAGGCCGAAGGCCTGCCCATCGGAGCATTGAAAGGGCAGCTTCGCCGCCTTTAGCGAATGAATTGGCTATGTCCCTGTTAGCTGTTGCTAAGAAGTCCCGGTCAGAGCTCGGAGCCTAGTAGGGTGGGCTTTAGCCCACGCTGACCTACGATGGTGGGCTGAAGCCCACCCTACGGGCCTTTGCGCCACATCCCAACACTTAACGCAGACATAGCCAATGAATTCGCCCCCACAGAAGGAGCCTTCAATCGCTCGGGGAGAAATCCTTCCCGCTGCCCACCGGGAGCTGGAACCTGGTCCAGCTCCCGGCAGCAGCTCACCTGACCCGGCCCGCGTGCGCGGAGGCACCCCCTTTACCCCTGGGTCATGCCGCTCCTGACGACGCGGAACAACCCGGCCCCTTGGTCCGACTGCCCGTTTCCGGGCCATTCCTGAAGTCCTCAGTACCCGTTCGGATCCGCTCCTCAGGGCGCTCGGCGGCCCATGATGAAGGACACCACGAACAGCACCAGGAAGACGATGAAGAGAATCTTCGCGATGCCCGCGGCGGTCCCGGCTATACCGCCGAATCCCAGCACGGCGGCGACTATGGCGATGACCAGAAATGTAAGTGCCCAGCTCAACATGGCGTTTCTCCTTCTGCTTTGGTTATTCAGTGCACAGGCGCTTGCGGGCCTGTGCTTGAACCACCGACACCGCGAAGTTCGCCGAGCCAGCGGAGACTGCGAATTGCTTGAGGACGCCGTGCAGCATGCCGATGCAGCACAGCGCAGTGATCAGGACGATGACGAAGCTCCACATGGGACGGCTCCTCGCTCGGCTCAGAACGTCCAGCGCGGATGGGCGCCGATTTGAGCCCAGGCCTGCTCGCGAACTTCATGCAGCGGGCCGTCGGCGCGGACCGGTGCGACCGAACGGCTGTGTTCCGCGGCCGGCACCTGCCGCATGGGCTGGATGCCTTCGCGAAGCTGCTGTTCGGCAAGCAGTCCAAGCAGTACGGCCAGACCTATGAACAGGGCCATGAACAACTTGGAAGTGCGCGGTTGGAAGCCTTTCATCCTCGAATCCTCCCTTGGGCGGATTTGCCGGTCTGGTGGGCCCTGGATCTTCAAATGCACTGCCCATGCCACTCAGGACCCTGCCAAAAACCTCATCAATTCAATTCGTTACCTCTGCCATCCGATTTGGCTTGGCGGCAATTTGCGTGATCGGGAGCTTTCCGCTCGGGCAAATTACGCGCCTGGAAAAGACCTGGAACTTCCCTGTTCCAGGCGGAGTGCTCCTGGTTGCGCAAGGGCCACAAGAGGGAGAAAGACCAGTGCGACTTCAGGTACGGGAGATATCGCAAGGCCTGTGCCACATCTTCTTGAAGTTGAATTTTCTTATTAATCAGCAAGTTGTCTCTTCGGCCGTGCGTTCTGACGCGTGCATGCTGCAATGCATGTAGGAAATGCGATTGCAACTTGCACGATATTTCCTGGACTAACTTTCTATGACTCGGAAATGGAGTGAGAGCATGGAACCGGTAACCGAGAACCAGGGCCGCATATTGCTGGTGGATGACGAAGCCGCCATTCTGCGCACCTTCCGCTACTGCCTGGAGGACGAAGGCTACAGCGTGGCCACCGCCGCCAGTGCGCCCCAGGCCGAGGCGCTGTTGCAGCGGCAGGTATTCGATCTCTGCTTCCTCGACCTGCGCCTGGGCGAAGACAACGGTCTCGACGTGCTGGCGCAGATGCGCGTCCAGGCACCCTGGATGCGGGTGGTGATAGTCACCGCGCACTCCGCGGTGGACACCGCCGTGGACGCCATGCAGGCGGGTGCGGCCGATTACCTGGTCAAGCCCTGCAGCCCGGACCAGCTGCGCATGGCCGCGGCCAAGCAGCTGGAGATGCGCCAGCTCACCGCGCGCCTGGAGGCACTGGAGGGCGAGATACGCAGCGGTGGCGACGTCCTCGAATCCCAGAGCCCCTCCATGAAGGCAGTGCTGGAAACCGCCCGCCAGGTGGCCGGCACCGACGCCAATATCCTCATCCTCGGCGAATCCGGCACCGGCAAGGGCGAGCTCGCCCGGGCCATTCACGGCTGGAGCAAGCGGGCGAAGAAATCCTTCATCACCATCAATTGCCCCTCGCTCTCGGCAGATCTGATGGAAAGCGAGCTGTTCGGCCACACCCGCGGCGCCTTCACCGGCGCCAGCGAAAGCACCCTGGGCCGGGTCAGCCAGGCCGACGGCGGTACCCTCTTCCTCGACGAAATCGGCGACTTCCCCCTCAGCCTGCAACCCAAGCTGCTGCGCTTCATCCAGGACAAGGAATACGAGCGGGTGGGCGACCCGGTGACCCGGCGCGCGGATGTCCGCATCCTTGCCGCCACCAACCTCGACCTCGATGAAATGGTCCGCGACGGCCGCTTCCGCGAAGACCTTCTTTACCGCATCAACGTGATTGCCTTGAGCCTGCCACCGCTGCGGGAGCGGCACGAGGACATACCCGACCTGGCCGAACGCTTCCTCGCCCGCTTCGTCAGCGAGTACGTGCGCCCCGTGCACGGCTTCAGCGAGGAGGCCAAGGCGGCGCTGCAGGCCTACCGCTGGCCGGGCAACATTCGCGAACTGCGCAATGTGATCGAGCGCGCCAGCATCATCTGCAACCAGGAGCTGGTCGATATCAGCCACCTGGGCCTGGGTGACGCACCCACTGACAACTCGCCGCGGGTGGGCGGTCCGTTGAGCCTGGAAGAGCTGGAGCGGGCGCATATCGCCGGCGTTCTGGCCAGCAGCGAGACCCTGGACCAGGCGGCCCGCACCCTCGGCATCGACGCCTCGACCCTGTACCGCAAACGCAAGCTCTACGGCCTGTGAACCGGGCCGCCGGCATGAGACTGCGCGCCCGGCTGTTCCTGAGCATCTCCGCGCTGATCACGGTGGCCCTGGTGGGTCTGCTGCTGGGGCTGTTCAGCGTGATGCAGCTGGCCGGCTCCCAGGAGCGCCTGATCAGCCGCGCCTTCGCCACCATCAACATCAGCCTGGAGCTGCGCCAGCAACTGGGCGACCAGATGGTCAACCTGATGGGCAAGGAGCTGGACGTGCAAGCGTTGGAGGAATCCCAGCGCAAGTTCCTCGACGCCCTGGAGGATGGCCTGAATTCGGCCGGAGATGCCGAGACCCACGAGCATTTCCAGAAGATCGCCCGGTCTTACCAGGCCTTCCTCGACGTGCTGCGCCAGCCCGCGAGCCTGCGTTCAGGCCTGTTGGACGACAATGAGTTCAGCCATTCCCTGAACGACCTGCGTCACAGCATGGTGGCCCTCCAACGGCACTCGCTGTCGGTGGTCAGCGGCGCCGAGGGCGCCGCCCGCGAGCGCGCCGTACTGATCGCCAGCCTGATAGGCCTGCTCGGCATTGCGGTGCTGCTGATCGGCATCATTACCGCCCAGGGCATAGCCCGGCGCTTCGGCGAACCCATAGATGCCCTGGCCAAGGCCGCCGACCAGATCGGCCAGGGGGACTTCCAGGTCACCTTGCCGCTGTCGCCAGTGAACGAGATCGCCGCGCTGATCCGCCGCTTCGGGCTGATGGCCGAGGCCCTGCGCGTGCTCAAGGCGAGCAATGTCGAGAAGCTGCTGGCCGAGCAGCAACGCTTGAAGGCGGTGCTCGACAGTATCGACGACGGCCTGCTGATCCTCGACCGCCATGGCCGGATAGAGCACGCCAATCCCGTGGCCCAGCGCCAGCTGTCCTGGACGGAACAACCAGGCGGCCAGTCGCTGGCGCAGGCCCTCGGCCACCCGGAGCTGGACGAACTGGCTCAGCGAGTGTTGCGTGGCGACCCCCTGGAGGAGGAGCCGGAGGACCTGGTGATAGAAGCCGAGGGCGAGCAGCGCGTGCTGAGCTGGCGGCTGGCGCCGGTGGTGCTTGACGAGGAACGCCGGCTGGGGGGCGTCATGGTCCTGCGCGACGTGACCGAGGAGCGCGCCTTCGAGCGGGTGCGCAACGAGTTCGTGCTGCGCGCTTCCCACGAGCTGCGCACACCGGTGACCGGCATGCAGATGGCCTTCGGCCTGCTCAACGAACGCCTGCGCTTCGATCCCGGGAGCCGCGAGGCCGATCTGTTGCGCACGGTGGACGAGGAAATGCAGCGGCTGGTGCGGCTGATCAACGACCTGCTGGATTTCTCCCGCTACCAGAGTGGCGTGCAGGTACTGGAGCGCGAACACTGCGACCTCGAAGAACTGCTGGTACAGCTGCGCCAGCGCTACACCGCCCATGCCGGCGAACGGTCCATCGAGATCGAGCTGGAACTGCACCCGCCGCTGCCACGGGTGAACCTGGACCGCCTGCAGATCGAGCGGGTGCTGGACAACCTGGTGGGCAACGCCATCCGCCACAGCCCGGACGGCGGTCATATCCTCCTGCAGGCCAGGCGCCACGGCGAGCGGGTGCTGCTCAGCGTCAACGACGAAGGCGAGGGCGTGCCTTACAGCCAGCAGGCGCGCATCTTCGAGCCCTTCGTGCAGATCGGCCACCGCAAGGGCGGTGCCGGCCTCGGGCTGGCGCTGTGCAAGGAAATCGTGCAGCTGCACGGCGGGCGCATCGGCCTCTATTCACGGCCGGGGCAGGGGGCGCAGTTCTATATGACGCTGCCGGTGTGACAACGAGCTCCCAGGTGGTTGCTATCCCCTGTGGGAGCGAATTCATTCGCGAATGGGCCGCGTAGCGGCCCCCGTGGGCCGCCCTGGCAGGCCTGTGGCCTGCATCGCGAATGAATTCGCTCCCACAGTCGGTCACCTTCGGCCTGCCGCAATACCGGTCAGCGCGGCATCCTGTTCAGCACCAGCAGCAGGGCTGCGGTCTCGGCATCCGG
>RCUL01000508.1_pt1 | contig 19273 bp, 20 predicted proteins | sample 2167521 | NCBI WGS metagenome assembly RCUL01 (sample SAMN09932745, study PRJNA488358) | compost metagenome | feature: garden; material: soil; isolation source: compost soil in acetic acid-enriched culture | place: Germany: Experimental Botanical Garden Goettingen | collected 2016-01-27
GTTGTTCTTGCGCACCAGCACCTTGTTCTGCAGCTCCGCCAGCGCCAGCCCGTTGGCGTTGTCGGCGAAACCGTTCTTGTTGTAGCTCAGGGTGAAGCTGTCCTTGGCCTCCACCTTGCCGGTGATGCTGAAATCATATCCTGGCGCCGTCTTTGGATCGGCATAGACCTTGGGGCCCCCCAGCGGGCTCTCGAGGGCGGCCATCAGGTTCTGGCCCTTGCTGGACGCCGGGGCCACCCCGATGAGGGTGGTGCCATCCGCCGCATACACCTCGTAGTTGCCGCTGTTGTCTATCTTGACCACCTGGGGTGCGCTCGGGTCCAGACTGTTGGCACCAAAGCCCGACCCCGTGCCGGTGTTAAAGACACCGGTCATTTTTATCTCACCGGAGCCTATATTTTGAGCGTTTTTATCCGCTTTTATGGGTGACGCCAGCGCAATATCTTCCGGCCGAGTGATGGCGGCCTTCAGCCCGGCGGCGGCATGCTTGGTCGGTTGCAGCAAGATCTTGTCGCCGGCGGCCGGGGTACCTGAGAGATCGATCTCGATGCCGTGCCCCGCCACGTCAACCTTGGCGGGGGGCGTGGTGCCGGTCATCAGCGAACTGCGCTTGCCGCTGCCGTCGATGGAGAAGACCTCATAACCGGTGGCGCTGTTGAACTGCACTTCGTAATCGAAGGTGGTCACCTCTGAGCCCTTGCCGGGCACGAAGTTGACGCTGGCCGCCCCGTTGCCCTGGTTGCCGGCATAGGGGAGCCCCTGGCTCCCCTTGAGGGAGAAGAGATCCCCCCCCAGCTCGTTGTCCAGATCCATGCCGAGACGGTTCTGCTGGTTCATGGCATCGGCCATGGCGACCGCCAGCTGGCCCAGCTCCCGCTTGGCGGGCTCCAGATCGTTGCGCGCCGTGAAGAGGCCGCCGATGGCGCCCCCCAGATCCTTGTCATTGATGTTGGCCTGGTTGGCCCCCAGGGTGAGTTGCAGCCTCGCATCCCGGGAGTCCGGGCTGCCCGGCACCACCTTGAACTGGGCCACGCCGCCGTCCAGCACCAGGGAGTGCCCCGTGCTCATGTTGACCAGCATGCTGCCGTTGGGCTGGGTCACGGTGCGGATCTCCATCTTCTCGGAGAGCTGGCGGATCGCCTCGTCACGCTGATCGAACAGCATCAGGTTCTCCTCCGGCGAGCCCTGGGTGCGGACTATGGCCTGGTTCAGATCGTTGATGCTGCTCAGCAGGCTGTTCACCCTGTCCGTCTCGTCCCCTATGGTGGAGTTGATGGTGTCGCTCTGCTTGTCGAGCTGGGCGGAGAGGGTGTGGAAGCGGTCAACCATGCCGCTGAGCTCGCTCAGGGTGGTCTTGCGCCCGCCCACTTCCGCCGGCGATTCGTTGGCGGTGTGGAAGGCCTTGAAGTAGGAGGTGATGGTGGTGCCCACGCTGTTGCTGGCGTCCCCCAGCAGGCTGTCGAGCTGGAACAGCTGATCGTAGCGCGAGCCTGCGGCATGGTAGGCGGAGGTATCGCGGCGCACCTCAGCCTGGGCGTAGGCGTTGATGACCCGCTCGCTCACCATGTCGCCCGTGCCCAATCCGACGGAATTGGTGTAGATCAGGGTGCGTTCACGTACATAGCCCTGGCTGTTGACGTTCACTATGTTGTTACTGGTGGTCTGCAGCAGTCGCTGCTGGGCCAATACACCCGAAGTCCCGATTCCAAGCAGATCGCTTGCCATAGCTTACAGCTCCATCTCTGTGTTCCTGGTCGCAGTGTTGCCGGGTGACGAGTAGCCGGCGATGGCATCACTGCGCAATACCTGTTTCAGTTTGCTGGCGTACTGGGGATCGGTGGCATAACCGGCCTGCTGCAGCGCCTCGAAGTAGCGATCCGGGCTGTCCACCTTGGCCAGCGCCCCCTTGTAGCGGGTCCCCGAGGTCAGGAAGTCCACATAGTCGTTGAAGCTCTCTTCAAACGACTCGTAGGAGCGAAACGCCGCCTTCTGGCGCGACGCCACCCCTTGCTCGTACTCCAGGGTGCTCACCACGGCCTTGGGCCCTTCCCAGCGGGGATCGGCCTTGATGCCGAACAGGTTGTGGCTCATCTGCCCCTCCCCGTCCTTGATCACCCGCTTGCCCCAGCCACTCTCAAGGGCGGCCTGGGCCACCAGCACCGCCGGACTCAGTCCCAGCTTGTCCGCCGCCTTCTTGGCCAGCGGCATCAGGCGCTCGACGAACTCCTCCGGACTGTCGAACACCTTGGCGCTCTCATCCAGGGCCGAGGCCCGCGGGCTGCTGCCCATGGGAGGCACGGTGCGATGGGGGCGTCTGGGCAGGTTCAACGGAGACTCGGCCCCATTCAGCTCACCCTTCATCTCGCTCTTCATTTCGTTATCAGCAAAATCTTTGCCAACTTTGGAGGCTGCGATCAGATCGTTGGAGGCGCTGGGGGCTTCATAGGGTTTGTAGACCCGCTCGGTGCGCTGGGGCAGCTTGAGAACCCGGCCGTCGTTATGGGTGAAGGTCTTCTCGGGAGAGAACTGCTTGGCCACCATCTCGGCGATGCCAAGACCCCCCTTGCTCGACATATCGGAGACCCGCTGCTCGTCCAGCATCCCCTCGTAGAACTGGGTGTAGCTGCTGTTCATAGGGTTGCCTTCAGTCAGCACCGAGTTGGCCTGGCGCATGCCCTTGAACAGGGTCTGGGTGAAGATGGACTCGAACTGGCGGGCCGCCGCCATCAGTGCCTCTTGCTTCCCTTCCTTGCTGTGGCTCATCTGGCGCAGCTTGTCCAGGTTCTGAACGTCCTGCACCATGCCAAGATTGATACCACTCTGGGTGTCGAACTCTGCCATAACCTTCCTCTTTGCCGCCCGTGGCAACCTCTTGCCGCTCAAGAAATGACTGTATTACCTATTGGCTCTCTGGGCTGGCTGCTGCGCCGCCAACCCAGAGACTCGCCGGGACAGCCTGTTACAAGATGACCAGCTGTCCCTGAATGGCGCCCGCCTGCTGCAGGGCCTCCAGGATAGCCATCAGATCCCCCGGGGCTATCCCCACCTGATTCACCGCCCGCACCAGATCGTCCAGGGTCGCGCCCGTGTCGAGCTTGAACATACGCCCCGGATCCTGCTGCACGTTGATGGTGGAGTTGTTGGTGACCGCCGTCTCGCCCCCCGCCAGCGGATTGGGCTGGGAGACCTGCTGGTTCTCGGCTATGGTGACCGTCAGGCCCCCATGGCTGATAGCGGCAGGCCGCAGCTTGACCTCGCTGCCGATGACTATGGTGCCGGTGCGCGAGTTGACGATGATCTTGGCGGACTCGGTGGCCGGATCCACTTCCAGGTTTTCGATGGTCGCGAGGTAGGCGACCCGCTGGCTCGGATCCCGAGGTGCAAACACCTTGATGGAGGTGGCGTCCAGGGCCTGGGCCGTATTGGGGCCCACCAGATCGTTGACCACGTCGGCCACCCGGCGGGCCGTGGTGAAGTCGGGCCGGTTCAGGTTGAAGGTGATGGTGTCCCCCTGGGAGAAGGAGTTCGGCACTTCACGCTCCACTGTCGCCCCGTTGGCGATGCGCCCTACTGTCGGGGTATTGACCACCACCTTGGAGCCATCCGCCCCCTCGGCCCCGAGACCACCGACCACCAGGCTGCCCTGGGCCACCGCATAGACGCGGCCATCCAGCCCCTTGAGGAAGGTCTGGAGCAGGGTGCCGCCGCGCAGGCTCTTCGCCTCGCCGATAGCGGAGACGGTGACGTCTATGGTCTGACCCGGCTTGGAGAAGGGGGGCAGATCGGCGTGGATGGCCACGGGCGCCACGTCCTTGATCTTGGGCTTGATGTTGTCCGGCACCTTGATGCCGAAGTTGTTGAGCATGGTCCTGAAGGTCTGCTCGGTGAAGGCGTTGTTCTTCTCGCCCGTGCCGGGCAGGCCCACCACCAGACCGTAGCCGATCAACTGGTTGCTGCGCACCCCTTCCACCGAGCTGAGATCCTTGATGCGGGAGGCGTGCGCCAGCCCAAGCGGCAAGATACAGCACAGCAGGCCGAGCAAACGGAGTCGGTTCATGACATCTCCTAACTAAACCATTCCGGCCCCGGGTCGCCACTGACGACCCGGGGCCCGAGTATTAAATGGGCCACCAGGGACCGTTGAAGAAGCTGGTCAGCCACCCCTGTTCCTGGGTGTTGGCCAGATCGCCGGTGCCGCCGTAATGGATGCGCGCATTGGCGACCCGCTGGGACGAGACGCTGTTCTCCGAACTCACGTCCTCCGGGCGCACCAGGCCGGTGATGCGAATATATTCGTTGCCGTTGTTGAGCATGATCCACTTCTCGCCGCGCACCAGCAGGTTGCCGTTCGGCAATACCTTGATCACGCTGACCGAGATGTTGCCCTGCAGGCTGTTGCTCTGATCCGCCTTGGCCTGGCCCTTGAACGCACTGCTCTGGCCGATGGAAGCCGACAGATCATAGGCGCCTGCCGTCACCGGCACCCCGCCCAGAGTGACGGGTTCCAGCTCCATCTTGTTGTCCTTGCCGCTCTGGGTATTGGCCTTCTTCGACGCCGAGGTCGATTCCGCCAGCTCTATGGTGATGATGTCACCCACTCTATGGGCCTTGATGTCCGAGTAGATGCCGTTGACCTGTTCGGGCTGGAAGATGGCCCCGGTCGGGCGCACCGACACCGGCTCCGACTCGCCATACACGGGGGCGAATTCGGGGTCGTCGGGTCTGGCGGTATTGGGGGTGCTGGTACAGCCTGCCAGTGTCAGCAGGCCCAGCATCCATAGGGCTTTCATCATGGCTCTCCTTTCATCAGGTCCGCTGGGTCAGGAAGGACATCATGGAGTCTACTGCCGAGATGACCTTGGAGTTCATCTCGTAGACCCGCTGGGCCTGGATCAGGTTCACCAGCTCCTCGGTCACGTTGACGTTGGAGGTCTCCAGCATGCCCTGCTTGACGACCCCCAGGCCGTCCGCACCGGCCGTGCCCTGGATGGGGGCGCCGCTCGACTGGGTCTCGAGGAACAAGTTCTCCCCCATGGGTTGCAGGCCGGTCGGGTTGACGAAGTCGGTGGTGTTGATCTGGCCCACCACCTGGGACTGGCCATCCCCCTTGAGCTGGACGGACACCTGGCCATCCTCCCCCACCGTCACGCTCTGGGCGTTCTCGGGGATCTGGATCTCCGGCTGCAGCGGGTAGCCGTTGCCCGGGGTCACTATGGTGCCCTCGTCATTGAGGGTGAACTGGCCGTTGCGGGTGTAGGCCGCGCTGCCGTCCGGCAGCTGGATTTCGAAGTAGCCGCGGCCGCTTATCATCAGATCCAGGGAGTTGTCCGTGGTCTGGACGTTGCCCTGGCTGTGGTTTTTCTGGGTGGCGACCACCTTGGCCCCCGCCCCCAGCATCAGGCCGGAGGGCAGCTCGGTATCCGCCGAGGAGCGACCACCTGGCTGGTTGATGTTCTGATAGAGCAGATCCTCGAAGATGGCGCGGGCCTTCTTGTAACCCACTGTGCTGGCGTTCGCCAGGTTGTTCGAGGTGACCGAAATGTTGGTCTGCTGGGCATCGAGGCCGGTCTTGCTGATCCAGAGTGCAGGATTCATTTCATCTTCCTTAATTAGCGGATCTAGGGTGCAGGGTCATGTCATCTTTTGATGTGCGAATCCAGAGTGCAGAGTTCATGTCATGCTCCTTGATTAGCTGATACGCAGCAGCTGGGTTTGGGCCTCGTCATTCTCCTCGGCGGTCTTCATGATCTTGACCTGAGTTTCGAACTGACGTTGCAAGCGAATAAGGTTGGTCATCTCGTCGACCACGTTGACGTTGCTCCCCTCGAGGGAGCCGGCGATCAGGCCCACCTCGGCAGAGGCGGCCTCCTTCTGGCCATCCTTGCGACGAAACAGGCCATCCTGGCCCTTCTCCACCGCATCGCTCGGCGGATTGACCAGCTTGATGCGCTGGAAATCCTCCGGCAGGTTGGCGGCGGCACCCTCGGGACGGCCGCTGATGGTGCCATCCCGGTTGATCTCTATCTTCTCCATGGGCAGCGGCAGCACTATGGGCTGACCGGCGTCATCCACCACATTGAGCCCGGTGGAGGTCTGCAGATTGCCGGTGGCATTGAGCTGCAGATTGCCCATGCGGGTATAGGCCTCTGCCCCATTGGGATCCTGCACCGCAATCCAGCCCGGGCCGTCGACGGCGACGTCAAGATCCCGCCCCGTGGTCTGCAGCAGGCCGTGCTGCAGGTTCTGCCCCGGCCGCTCCGTCATGGCGAACACCCGCGTGGGCAGTCCTTCGCCAAACGCCTGCATGCTGCGCGCCTGCTCGAAGTCAGACTTGAAGCCGATGGTGTTGGCGTTGGCCAGGTTGTTGCCACGCACAGCCAGGCTGTTCATGTTCTCCTTGGCCCCGGACATGGCGATATAAAGCAGGTGATCCATGGGATCCTCCGTCAAACAGATGACTCTCGCAGGACAACTGCAAATTGAGTGCCAAGAGATATGGGAAGGGCGAAACAGCGGAGGAAAAAACGCCGCGCCGGAAACGACAAGGGGCGCATGAGCGCCCCTTGCAACCGCGAAAAACCTTAGCGGATCTGCAGTATGTTCTGCTGCAGCGAGCTGTTCACTTCCAGCGAACGGGAGTTCGCCTGGAAGTTGCGCTGGGCGGTGATGAGGTCCACCAGCTCAGTGGTCAGATCCACGTTGGACTGCTCCAGGGCCGACGACTTGATGGAGCCGAAGGTGCCGGAGTTCGGGGTGCCCGGCAGGGCATCACCGGAGAGCAGGGACTGGCGCCAGGAGGTGTCCCCCACCTGGGTCAGCCCCTGGGAGTTGGCGAACTTGGCCATGGCCACCATGGCCACCTTGACGGTGGTGGCGTTGCTGTAGGTCGCCGAGACTATGCCGTCCGCCCCGATCTCCACCTTGGTCAGCCGGCCGACTGTGGAGCCATCCTGGGTCAATTTGTTGACTTCGAACGGCGAGGCATACTGGGTCACTGTGCCGAACTTTATTTCAAACTGCTGAGTCCCATCTGCGCCATTGGTGATGATGCCTGCACCTGGCTCTCCGGTGACCGGTGTACCTGCAGCAGGTGAACCTAATGCGACCGTCTTGATCACCGCAGGAGTAGTCGGAGTAACCATCTTGCCGGAGGCGTCGAAGGTGACGCGGGCACTCAAGGGGGCCTGGTTCAGGCCGGCAGCCATGGCGGTGGGGGCACCACCCGAGATGTCAATGGGCTTGTCCCCCTCATAAAGGTACATGCGCCAAGCCGTCGGCACCGCCGCCTTGGTCGAATCGGTCGGGTCCGCCTCCTTGGTGAAGTACTGAGTGATGGTGTGGGGCTCCCCCAGGGAGTCGTACACCACGACTGAGGTGGAAGAGGAGTAGGTGCTCGAATCCTTGGGATCGAACTTGGAAGCATCCACCGGAGGGAGGGCCGGTGGTGTATAGGGCGTCCCCCCCGCGGCCAGCGGCGAGGCGGTGGACGGCAGGTTGAAGCTGGCCTCTATCTTGGAGGTCTGGACCGGCTCACCGGCTCTGTCCGGGATCTGGATGGGCTTGGTCGCATTGATGCTCACCGCCTTGGGGGTACCATCAGAGTTGATCTCGTACCCCTGCAGGTAACCGCCGGAGTTGCTGACCATGTAGCTGCTCTCGTTGAGCTTGAAGGCGCCGGAGCGGGTGTAGCTGCGGTCCAGGTTGGTCAGGCCATCGGAAGTCACGAAGAAGCCGTTGCCCTGGATGGCGAGATCCAGCGCGTTGTTGGTGAATTGCAGCGCCCCCTGGTGGAACTGCTGCGCCACCGCCCCCGTCGCCACCCCGTTGCCGACCTGGGTCTTGGCGTTGACGAAGATGGAGTTGGCGTAGACGTCGGCGAACTCGGCGCGGGACTCCTTGAAGCCGGTGGTGTTGACGTTGGCAATGTTGTTCGCGGTGACGTTCAGGTCTTTTTGAGCCGCATTGATGCCGCTGAGGGCATTGTTGAATGACATGTCTTTCTCCTTAGATCACTGCGTTAGGGGTCGGCGTCGGTGTCGCTGTCGACTTGCCGGTCGTCCCGCCAATTTCCAATACGTCGGTCAGATAGATGCCACCCAGTCCCTTGAGCTTGAGGGTGCTGGGGTTGGTGCTGGTGCCCAGGGTGACGCTCTCCACCTTGGCATAGGTCAGGGCCGGCACGCTCTCGGACTTGCCATTGACGGTGGCGTGCGCCTCTATCGAATACTTGCCGCTCTTGGCCAGGTTGCCGTCCTTGTCCTTGCCATCCCACTCGAAGGCCACATTCCCCTTCTGGTCCCCTTCGATGGAGAACTCCTTGATCACCTGACCGCTCTCGTCCTTCACCGTCACCTTGACGTTGCTGCCACCGTCCCCGGTGGCGATGACGCCGGAGAGGGTGCTCCCCTTCTCCAGATAACCGGTGTTGGAGGGTATGAGCACGTTCTGACCCACCAGGGCCGAGGCCTGCAGCGCCTGGCTGGAGGTCATCAGGCTGTTGAGGCTCTCCATCTGGGTGGAGAGGCTGCTGATCCCCTGGGACGTCGACATCGAGGTCATCTGGGAGAGCATCTGGGCGTTATCCACCGGCTTGAACGGATCCTGGTAGGAGAGCTGCATGGTCAGCAGCTTCAGGAAGGACTCCTGATCCAGCTCCTTCTTCTGGGTCGTGGTGTTGGTGGTATTGGTCTGGGCGGACGACGTCCGGTTGACCCCCAGCAGGCTGTCATAGGTATCTGCCACTTATGATTCCCCCTCTGTCCGGGTTTGCCGCACGCCGTACGGGTCGACCCCATGGCCGCAGTCATGCAGGCCGTCACAAGTCTCAGTCATCTGGGTTCACCTCTATCAGGACTTGCCGAGGCCGAGCGTCTGCTGCAGCATTTTCTTTGCCGCATCAGCAACCTGGACGTTGGTCTGGTAACTGCGGGAAGCGGCGATCATGTCCGCCATCTCCTCCACCATGTTGACGTTGGGCTTGAAGATGAAGCCATCCTTGTCCGCCATGGGGTGGTTCGGGTTGTACTCCTTGAGCAGCGGCGCATCGCTCTCGACTATGCCCTTCACATCCACCCCCACCGAGGCCTGCTTGTCTGACATGGCCTGATCCAGCTGGGCGGCAAAGACTGGCCGCCTGGCATGGTAAGTTTTTTCCACGCTGGAGCTGACGCTGTCGGCGTTGGCCATGTTGCTGGCCACCGTATTGAGACGGACGGACTGCGCGCTCATGGCAGAGCCTGCAATGTCAAAGACCTTGAACAAACTCATTACTGATCTCCTTTCAACGCCTTGAGCAGGCCGCTTATCTTGCCATTCATGAATTCGAGGGAGGCCTGGTACTCGAGGCTGTTGCGCAGGAACTCGCTGCGCTCCTGTTGCACATCCACGGTATTGCCGTCACCTGTATCCGGTTGCAGGGGGTTGCGATACTGGGTCGACCCGGGGGCATCCATCTGCAAGGCGAAATGCTTCTCGCTGGTGGTGGACAGCCCGAACCCTTGCTGGCTCTGGGCATCCTGCAACGCCTGGGAGAAGTTGATGTCACGGGCCTTGAAGCCCGGCGTATCCGCGTTGGCGATGTTGCTCGATAACACCTCCGCACGCTTGGCGCGAACGCTCAGCGTGTACTGGTGAACACCGAATGCCTTGTCGAATGAAATTGCCATAGCGCACCTCCTGCTTCACGAATGTTTAGCAAGAGGTGTGCCAAAGAGGGACGAGGGGGGAGTTATTTGACCTTGTAGACGATGCCGGGGTTGCAGCGGATCATCTCGAACTTGTCGGTGAGGCCCGCCAGGGACTCCGAGGCCCCCAGCATCAGATAGCCGCCAGGATTGAGGCTGCTGGCAAACTGGTTGAGGATCTTGGACTTCACCTCTGGCGCAAAGTAGATGAGCACGTTGCGGCAGAAGATGATGTCAAACTTGCCGAGCAGGCTGTAGCTCTCCAGCAGGTTCAGGGGCCGGAAGCTGGTCAATTTTCTGACACGCTCCGATACCCGCATCTTGTTGTCGCCGCAGGGCTCAAAGAACAGCCGCTTGCGCTCGGGTGACAGGCCGCGAGCCAGTGCCAGGCTGTCGTAGACCCCTTCCTTGCACTGGTTGAGCATGGTGCTGGAGATGTCGGTCCCCACTATCTGCACCCCGCCCGGCAAGGTGCCGGGACGTTTGACCTGCTGCTCCAGCGCCGTCATGGCGATGGAGTAAGGCTCCTGCCCGGAGGAGGAGGCCGCAGACCAGATCTTGATGGGACGACCACTCTTGCCGAGCTCGGGGAAAATCTTGTCACTCAGCAGCTGGAACGGGTAGGTATCGCGAAACCACAGGGTTTCATTGGTGGTCATGGCATCGACCACGGCCATCTTGAGCTCCCGTTCACGCACGTTCATCGCCCGGGTCACCAGTTCAGACAGACTCTCGATACCAAACTGAGTCATCAAGGGCGACAGACGGCTCTTGACCAGATACTGTTTGTTGTCACCCAGCACTATGCCGCTCTGCTGCGCCAGAAAATTGCTGAATTGCCTGTATAAGTCGTCCGAAAGTGTCTTCATGCAGTTGTTCTTCTTTATTAGAGAGCGCCTTGTACGGCCTTGGCCAATTCATCAGGCTGGAATTTGGCAATGAAGTTGTTCGCACCAACTTTCTGCACCATGGCCTGATTGAACACCCCACTGAGGGATGTGTGCAGGATAACATGCAAATCCTTGAGGTTGGGATTGTTGCGGATCTCGGCGGTGAAGGTGTAGCCATCCATCTCCGGCATCTCGATGTCGGAGATGACCAGGGCAATCTGATCGAGGATGGGGCCCTGCTTGGCCATCTCCAGCAGCATGTTGAGGGCCTCCCGTCCATCCTTGGCCAGCACGCACTGCACCCCTATGGCCTCCAGCGCCCGCTGTACCTGCTTGCGCGCCACCGAAGAGTCGTCGGCGACCAGCACAGGACGGCCGTGGGGATTGCGCTCCACGCTGGCTTCCACCAGCTCGGCACTCACCTCGGTGGAGACCGGCGAGATCTCGTTGAGAATGCGCTCCACATCCAGGATCTCCACCAGCTCGCCATCCACCTCGGTCACCGCCGTCATGTAGTTGATGCGACCGGCGCCCTTGGGGGGCGGCAGTATGGACTCCCAGTTCATGTTGATGATGCGCTCGACCGAATGGACCAGGAACCCCTGAACGGATCTGTTGTACTCGGAGATGATGATGAAGCACTTGGAGATGTCCTGGATGGGGCGCTTGCCCATCGCCATGCTGAGATCGATCACCGAGATGGTCTGGCCGCGAATGTGCGCCACACCGCGAATGCAGGAGTTGAGCTTGGGCATGACGGTCAAGGGAGGGCACTGCAGCACCTCACGTACCTTGAATACGTTGATGCCAAATCTTTGACGTCCGTTGAGACGAAACAGCAGCAGCTCCAACCGGTTTTGTCCCACCAGCTGGGTCCGTTGGTTGACCGAGTCCAGAATACTCGCCATAAACACTCCCTAAAAAACGCTTGGCACTGATCGTGCATGTTGTGTGTGCATGCACATTGGCTTGCATCAGACTATCGATGTCTCGACAACCGAAATCTGCAGCAAGCATAGTTAACTGCGATGGTGTACGTGAACAACTTATCGACCGGTAAGCAAAAATGATTAATAGACTTTTCCTCATCTTACTGCCGTTTTGCAGCCTCTCTCACGCCATGGCATCCGAGGTGACCGACTATCTGCAGGAGCAGGCACAGACGTTCGTCCTCGACCAGCTGGATGTCCCCCTCGATGCCCAGGCCGAGGTGACCGCCGGCACCATAGATGAGCGCCTCCCCCTGAACCACTGCGAAGAGGGGCTGACTATCTCCCTCCCGGCCAAGATGGAGATCCGCCGCAACACCACCGTCTACCTCAAGTGCGAGGGAGACAAACCCTGGGATCTCTATCTCCCGGTGCGGGTCAGCATCCAGAAACCCTATGTCACAGTCGCGGCTCCCGTGGCCAAGGGGGACATACTGAGCGAGTCCATGCTGACCCTGGCCTACCAGGATCAGACCCTGATCCGCGGTGACTACCTCACCGACCCGGCCTCCCTCATCGGGGTGCGCAGCAAGCGTGAACTCAAGCCGGGCCAGCCAATCAGGCTCACCCAGGTCTGCGTGGTCTGCAAGGGGGACCAGGTCACCCTGAGTGCGGAAAACAGCAGCATGCAGATCAAAACCATGGCCCGAGCCTTGCAAGATGGCAGCTTCGGAGACATGATCAGGCTCGTCAACATTCGTTCGGGCAGAGCGGTGCAGGGCCAGGTGAGTGCCGTCGGCTCTGTGGTGGTCACATTCTGACTGTTTTATTAATGCAGCAATTTTTTTCTAAAGTTCTGACCGCCGTCACCGATAAACAGGTAAGCGAACAGCAAAGCAGACGAAGGTAAACCGTATGGCTATCAACAATATCAACAACTTGGCAAACAACCGGTTGCAGAATACGGCGACCAGCCAGGGTGCGACCAAATCCACGACTTCGGCCGAAGGCAACCGTGCGGCAACCGTCAAGACCGACTCTGTCTCCTTGACCAGTGAGGCGCAGCAATTGCAACAGATGCAGAAGACCCTCAACACCGCCTCCACCGGTAACGAGAGCCGCGTCGAAAGCCTGAAGAAGGCCGTGGCCAGTGGTGAATACAAGGTCAACAGCGAAGCCGTGGCCAGGAAGATGTTCAGCTTCGAAGCGGATCTGGACAAACGGCTGGGATGATGGAACTGCCTTCGCTGCTGCACGCCCAGGACGACAACCTCTCCCAGATGCAAGGTTTGCTGGCAGAGGAATTTGACCTGCTCAAGGCACACCGGGCCCTGGCCTTGCCGGCGCTGGCCGAGCGCAAGCAGCAACTGCTTGAGGCCATCGAGACCCTGGACAAGACATTGGCCGAGCTGCCCGATCTGCAGCAACAACTCGGCGCCTTCCCGACCCAGTTGCAGGCCCTGCAAGCCAAGCTGGAAGCCTGTCAGGAGCAGAACAACCTCAACGGTCGGCTGCTCGAGCTCAGCATCATCTCCAATCGCCGCCTGGCGAGCTTTCTCAGCAAGTTGCGAGACAGCAACTCCCTGACCTATGACGCCAAGGGCAATACCCGCTCCGGTACCCGCTCCCTGGGGATCAAGGCCTAATTCTCTCTCCTTCCTTCTCTTGATACCCTGCCGTCAGAGCACCAGTTCCATCAGCCTTGCCCCATCGCGGCAGGCATGAATGCTCATGACGCCATCCTCATACCGGCCATAACTGGCCGCCCATTCTCCCCTCGGAAAACAGATGGAACCCGGGTTCACCAGCACCAGTTCCCCTTCCTGCCGCGCTTCTCGTCGCAATATGGGCAGGTGGGTATGGCCGCTGATGAAGAGGCTGCCCGCCGGCAGGGGCACCGCCTCGGGATCATAGAGATGTCCATGGCTGACGAACCAGCGCCGCCCGTCCACCAGCAGCTGGTTGTAGGGGGCCGTGATGGGGAAGTGCAGCAGCATCTGATCCACCTCGGAATCGCAGTTGCCCCGCACCGCCATGATCCGGGGGGCCAGCTGGTTGAGCCGCGCCGCCACGGCGGCAGGATCATAACCCGCCGGCACCGGATTGCGCGGGCCGTGATTGAGCAGGTCCCCCAGCAACAGATAGTGATCCGGCTGCCAGGGGGCAAGCTGCGCCAGCACCTGCTCCAGGGCAGGCAGGCTGCCGTGCAGATCGGAAATGATGGCTATCTTCATCGCACACTCCTCATGGCTGGCTGAAGTAGAGATCCTTGGTGGCGATGGCCCCCTTCAGGTTGCTGCTCGGCAGGCCGCGCAGGGCGGGGTCCACCAGCCTCATCTGGTTGTAGTGATAGACGGGGATGACAGGCATCTCCTCCATCAGCAGCTGTTCGGCCTTGCGGTAGAGCCCGGTTCGGGCGGCGCCATCCAGGGTGTCCGCCGCTTGCTGCAACAGGCCGTCGAAGGCCGGGTTGCAGTAGCCGCTCTCGTTCTGGGGATCCTGACAGCGGAAACTGCCCAGCATGGACGAGGGCTCGACATAGTCACCAAACAAGAAGGAGCGGGCCAGCATGAAGTCGCCGCTGTCCTTGGCCACCTGATAGGCATTCCACTCCATGTTGTTGAGGCTGACCTCCACCCCCAGCGGCTTCCACATGGCCGCGACCGCCAGGGCCAGCTTCTTGTGGTTCTCCGAGGTGTTGTAGGTCAGCGTCAGCTTGAGGGGGTGGGCACTGTTGTAGCCCGCCTCCGTCAGCAGGGCGGCAGCCCTGGCCAGACGGGTCGGCATGTCCTCCAGGGCCAGCGCCGAACCCAGCTCTTCGTAATCCGGCATGCCGGGCAGCAGGGACCAGGCCGGCCGCTCCCCCTGGCCGCTCACCTTCTCGGTCAGCAGGCGGCGATCTATGGCCATGGAGAGCGCCTGACGCACCCGCACATCCTGCAGCTCGGGGCGGCGCAGGTTGAAGGTATAGAGGTAGGTCCCCAGCAGCGGCAGGCCCCAGATCCGCTCCGGGGTCTCTTCCATGGTCTTCTGGTAATACTCCAGCGCCACCTTGTTGGTGAGCTGGATCTCCCCCGCCTCGTAGCGCAGCCGCTCCGCGTGCTGGGAAGCCAGGGGCAGATAGGTCACCCGCTGGATCCGGGTGTGGGCATCATCCCAGTACTGGGGATTGCGCTCGGCTTCGATGCGCTCGTTCGGTACCCAGTTCACCAGCCGGTAGGGGCCGTTGCTGACCAGCTTGCCAGGCTGGGTCCACTGCTTGCCAAACTGGGTGATGGCCCGCTCGTTGACCGGCACGAAGGGGCGCTGGCTGATGAGCTGCAGGAAGTAGGGCACGGGCCGCTCCAGGGTCACCTTGAGGATCTGATCGCTCTCGGCCTCCACCCCCAGGGCATCGAGATCGAGGGCACCGGCATAGATGGACTGGGCGTTGTTGATGCCGGTCGCCAGCAAGAGACCGGCGGAGGGCGAGGCCTGCGCCGGGCTCAGCAGACGCCGCCAGGCGTAGACGAAATCCCGGGCGGTGAGCGGCTCGCCGTTGGACCATTTGAGCTGCGGACGCAGGAAGAAGCGCCACACCAGGCCATCCTCGCGCGTCTCCCAGCGCTGGGCCTGAGCCGGCACTATCCTGCCCTGCCCATCCTCGCTGACCAGCCCCTCGAACAAGTCCACCAGCACCACCTCCCCCGGGAAACCGGAGCGGATCTGGGCAGGGTCGAGGGATTCGGGTTCGGCGCCGTTGCCCTTGACCAGGGTCTGCCTGTCGGAGAGCGCAGGCTGCTGCACCACTGTGGTCGCCTGCAACGGCGGCGCCAGCATCAGTCCGAGCAGCAAGGGAGAGAGCCAGCGACGGGCTGGCCGGGCGGCGAAACGGTAAAGCATGACATCAACCTCGTTCAATTCACTTTATTTCAAGAAGGGGAAGGCCGGCGGCGCGCCTTAAAACGAATGCATGATGCCGCGCTTGTTATCCCCGAAGACGCCCCGTATTGTATCGGGCTTGCCCGGCAGATGGAGTCTTTCGGGCTATTTTTTTCAGGGGATTTTTCCCAACTATCAGCCATGGGTACGCAAGATCGCCTGAGGGCACCCTCGACTCGCCTCGCATGAAGGCAAGTCAGGCCGCCATGGCGCTCGATACTGGCATCAGCCCGGCTGATTTTTACCGTTTCAGGGGTCTTTATGGGGTATGAGTGGCTGGCGCTGGCTGCCGCCAGTTTATGGGCCGTCGCGGCCCTGATTTCCGTCAAACCGGCGCGCCATCTGGGGGCCTTTGCCTACAGCCGCTGGCGGATGTTTCTGGTCAGCCTGATGCTGGCCAGCGCCAGCCTGGCCACGGGCGGCTGGCAGACCCTCACCGAGAGCGCCCTGCCCCTGCTGGCCCTGTCGGGGCTCATCGGCATCTTCATCGGTGACACCGCCCTGTTCGCCTGCATGAACCGGCTGGGGCCCAGGCGCAGCGGCTTGCTGTTCTCCTGCCATGCGCTCTTCTCCGCCCTGCTCGGGCTCTGGCTGTTCGGCGAACAACTCGGTGGCTGGCGTCTGGTGGGGGCCTTGCTGGTGCTGGCCGGGGTCATGCTCGCCATCCTGTTCGGCCGCCGTGGCAACCCGCAGCAGGCCCAACAGCACAACGAGTGGGAGCAGGTGCGCGGCCACCTCGCCGTCGGCATCGCGCTCGGCCTGACCGCGGCTCTTTGTCAGAGCCTGGGGGCCATCATCGCCAAACCTGTGATGATGGCTGGCAATGTGGACGCGGTGAGCGCCTCCGGCATCCGCATGGGGAGCGCCCTGCTGGCACACTGTGCCCTGCGGGTGCTGCGGGTGCCGCTGGCCATGCCGCACAACCCCATCAACCGCCAGGTGCTGGGCATGATAGGCATCAACGGTTTCCTGGCGATGGCGCTCGGGATGACGCTCATCCTGGTTGCCCTGCGCCAGGGGGACGTGGGCATGGTGGCCATCCTCTCCTCCACCACCCCGGTCATACTGCTGCCCCTGCTGTGGTGGCACTCAGGGATGCGCCCTGCCCTGCCCGCCTGGGCCGGCGCCCTGCTGGCCACCCTGGGCACGGCCCTGGTATTGGGAGCGAGGTAAGTCGGGGGTTGATGTTGGGCTTAGCTTAGCTTCGCGCCAACCTACGCCCAATCCTCAGGATCGTCCGAACAGGCTTCGCTATTCGAATCTACAAAATTCAATTGGTTCTGTAGGTTCGATTAGCCGCGTCGCGGCGTAATCGGACGCGGTAACATCATTGCGAACGTTCGCCGTCGGATGGCGTGATTAGAACTGGGCCACTTCCTCGGCGGTCAGCTCCCGGTATTCCCCCGGTGCCAGCTCGTCGTCCAGGCCGAGCGCCCCGATCCGCTCCCGATGCAGCCCGATCACCTTGTTGCCGATGGCGGCAAACATCCGCTTCACCTGGTGGTACTTGCCCTCGTGAATGGTGAGGCGCGCCTCGCACTCCCCCAGGATCTCCAGCTGGGCGGGGCGGGTCTTGTCGGTCTCGTTGCGCAGGTAGACGCCATCTTCAAACAGCGAGATGGCCTCTTCGCTCACGGGGTCGGCCAGCCAGACATGATAGGTCTTGGCACACTCGTGGCGCGGCGAGGTGATGCGGTGGGACCACTTGCCATCGTCGGTGATCAGCACCAGGCCTGTGGTGTCGAGATCGAGCCGGCCCACCACGTGCAGCTTGCCCATGGCGGGCTCATCCAGCAGGTGGAAGACGGTGGCGTGATCGGGGTCCTCGTTGGAGCAGACGTAGCCTTCCGGCTTGTGCAGCATGAAGTAGCGATTCTGCTGATTCAGGGTCAAGGTCACGCCATCAAACTCGATCAGGCTCTGCTCATTGATGTGGAACGCGGGCTGCTTGACCAGGATCCCGTCCACCATCACCTCCCCCTGACGGATCAGCTTGCCCGCCTGGGAACGGGTCAAATCGGAGCAATCGCAAAGAAATTTATCGAGCCGCATGCACAAAACCTCGGAATCCAACGTTATCAAGGGGCGTCATTATATAGGCCGTCCCCCACAACGCCAGCACTAAGGGAGAAGTTAGGCAGATGGCGCCTGACGCCATGATGTGCCAGTGATAGACTGCCGACAGAGCGCCGACACCACGCATAATAATAATCCCAGGAAGCCACCATGAAGCCGACTCAGCCTCATCCCGTCATCCCCGTCAACCAGTTGCAACCTGGCATGTACGTGCTAGCCATCGCCAGCCAGACCGGCGCCATGGAAATCGCCCAGACGGGGCTGGTGACCAACCGTCAGCAGGTGGATGCGCTGATCCGGCGCGGCGTGCTGACGGTGCGGGTGGATCTCGCCCGCAGCAAGCTGCCCGGGATAGAGCAGGTCGTCTCCCCGAGCCCGGCCCACAGCGCCGGCTCGGCGCGTCCCGCAGGCAGTGGCGAAGGGCGCGAGCTCAAGATCCGCCGTCTCTATCAGGAGGCGCGCGAGCTGCAGGGCAAGTTCATTCGCCACCTCAAGGCCGGGGAACCCATCGACATCACCCCGCTGGCGGCGGTCGCCGAGGAGATGGTGGACACCATGTTCACCCATGGCGACGCCATGCTCTGTCTGGCGCGGATCCGGGCCAAGGATGCCTACCTGATGGAACACTCCATGAACGTGGCCATACTGCTCGCCAACTTCGGCCGTTATCTCGGGCTTGAGCGCAGCGTGCTCAAGGAGCTGACCCTGGGCGGCCTGCTCCACGACGTGGGCAAGATCATGACCCCGGACGAGGTGCTCAACAAACCGGGCAAGCTGACCGACGAGGAGTTTGGCGTGATGCGCCAGCACGTGGTGCACAGCTACGACATCCTCAGCAATACCGCCGGCATCACCCCCACCATGCTGGAGGTGGCCGCCAACCACCACGAGCGCCTCGATGGCACCGGCTATCCGCAGCGGCTCAAGGGGGATCAACTCTCCCTCTATACCCGCATGAGCGGCATCGTCGATGTCTACGATGCGGTGACGGCAGACAGGGTCTACAAGCAGGGGATGCAGCCGACCCAGGCGTTTCGCATCCTGCTCAAAGGCATCAATCAGCACTTTGATGCCGAGCTGGTCACCAAGTTCATCAAGTGCATGGGGGTCTATCCGGTGGGCACCCTGGTGCAGCTCTCCAACCAGCGGCTGGCGGTCGTGATGCAGCGCAACGAACAGCAGCCACTCAAGCCGGTGGTCAAGGTGATCTATCACGCCACCCAGCGCCACTACCTCGAGGTGCAGTGGCTGGATCTCGCCAGAAACGGGGGGCAGGAGAGCATAGAGAGCACGGTCGATCCCAAGGAGTTTGGCATCAACCTGGCCAACTTCGTCTAGCGAGCCTGGGACTCAGGTGCCTGCTCGCGGCAATAGCGGAGGAGGAACTCCTCATCCAGCGGGGAGAGATCGAAGCGGACGCAGGCCTCTTCGATGGCCCGGATGTCGTGTTCATGGTGTTCGCTGAGCCAGCGTACGGCGCGGCGCAGATCCTCACCATGGGGCAGCAGGGTATGGTCGCTCATGGTACACCTCCAGTCAGCCATAGAAACCCGCCCGTCACATCGGGCGCTCTCCTACTAGCTTAGTCCTCCCCCGACATGCCGCCCTCTCCTCCCGAACCACCCGGCGCGATCGCACGCCACCCAGCTTGCGGCTTGACGCCGACCACCCCATCGAGGGTATGCTCGTTGCCTTCCGGCGCCATCTCATGGCCCTGCTTCTCACACAAGGACGCTGTATGCAAGCCAAGGACAAGTGTCTGGCCGCCCTGGTC